>TARA_R110002073_G_scaffold22750_2_pt1 | contig 13204 bp, 15 predicted proteins | sample TARA_R110002073 | Tara Oceans TARA_R110002073 (sample SAMEA4397174) | marine metagenome | biome: Polar Biome; feature: [DCM] deep chlorophyll maximum layer (ENVO:01000326); material: water (ENVO:00002006), including particulate matter (ENVO:01000060) such as... | depth 40 m
AAGAGAATTAAAAAACTGGGTTAAGAAAGCATACGACGAATCTAGAAATTCTAATACTACTGTAGTTCTATTATGTCCAGCTAGGACAGACACAAAGTATTTTCACAGTTATATGATGAAAGCTTCTGAACTACATTTTATTAAGGGACGTTTAAAGTTTGAGAGCGATAACAAAAAGAATAATTCTGCTCCGTTCCCTTCTGTAATCGCAGTATTTAAGTCTGAGTCTACACCAACTATTAATAGTATGTAAGATGACAGCAGTAATTGAAGAAAACAGATGGAATTCATGGACTTATAACGTTGAAGATAGGTTTAAAGGAAAATCAAAAAAAGAGATTTGTGAAACTTTAAGATCAACATCTCATAATTTTGCTGTTATGATGGAACACTGGCAGGGCGATTTTAATATCGGTACCATGATAAGGAATGCAAATGCTTTCAACGCTAAAAAAGTTTTTTATTATGGCAAGAAAAAATATGATCGCCGCGGTACAGTCGGAACTCACCATTATGTTGATCTTGTTCATATCAACGATCCTGGGGAGCTTGTTTCTCTTAAATCTCGTTTTACATTTGTTTGCCTGGACAATGTAGAAGGCTCAGTGCCGATGGGCTCCTTTGACTGGCCAGAAAATGCTCTTATGATATTTGGTGAAGAAGGCTTAGGCTTGACTAAAGAGATATTAGAACTAGCAGACTATGTTGTATCTATTAAACAGTATGGGTCAGTACGTAGCATGAATGTTGGCACAACTTCTGGTATTGCGATGTATGATTACACAAGCAAATTAAATGAATAAAACAAAAGATTGGTTTACTGGCTCTGGAGATAGAATTTCTTTTGAACAAATAATTGATATTATTTTAATACATAAAGAAAAAGATGGAAAGATTTCTGTTGGATCGGACAGTTTTATAAAAAAACAAGATTGTATTTTTTCGCTAGCGATTTGTCTTTTTGGAGCCACAGGCCAACAAGGCGGACGTTATTTTATTAAAAGAAATAAAATAGACAAGAGAAAATATCCAAATCTATTACAACGAATATTAGCGGAAGTTCAAAAATCAGTTGAATTAGGACTTAAGATTTTAGAGATTATTCCCGTATTAGATATTGAGATTCATCTGGACGTCAGCGGCGCAGATCAAGGCAATGGCACTAGTAGGTATACAGACATGCTAACAGGGTATGCTAAAGGCGCTGGATTCGACTGCAAAATCAAACCTGACGCATATGCTGCAACTAGTGTAGCAGATAAACACTCTAAATAATTATTTATTAAATTTAATTATTATTGATCTTCGAAGATCGAGTTCTTGGTTTCTGCTTCTTTTAATCGAATGCTTTTTAATTGAGTTTAACGCAAAATTTCTTAATTTTTTAAAAGTAGACGAAAGCACAATATGGTGAAACCTATGGTGCCTTGCATATATAAGGCCTATCAACTCGCCTTCTTTATTTAGTATCGGCGAGCCGGAGCTTCCGCCAATAGCAGGAATAGTATAAACTGAAGCATGCTTGTTCCATTCTCCTGTGTATATGCCTTCAAACAAAGGTACTAAATTTCTTTTAAAGAATCCTGCGGGAGCAGCCATATTATATACGGTGTCTCCAATTACAGGCGCGTTCTTAGCAATGCTTAATGAACTTTTAAATAAACCCCACACATGTACTATACATGCGTCTAGATCACTATCATAAGAGACAACTTCGGCGTTATACGTAAAATCATCTAAGTCTTTTACATAATGCTTTGCAAAAAATGTGTCTCCTGGGGAGTTTTCTTTTTGTTCCTTTAATATTTTTAAATCTGTTCTTCGGTCACACATATGAGCTGCGGTCAGAACATAAGAACCATCAAAGCCTGAAGCTACAATAGAACCAGAACCTGTAAATCCACTTTCTCGGGTATAACATTCTGATTTTAAGTTATCCGGGTCTAGTGGTTGACAGGTCTGTTTATAAATAAATATTTCATATTTTACAAAAGAATCTCTTGGCCACTTAAACTTTTGTTCAGATTGTTTTATAGTATGTGAACATGATGAAAGAAATAGCAAAGAAAAGATAGTTATTAACTGTTTAAAATATTTTCTCACATTAGTGTCCTCCAAAAATAACTAGAAAGCTAATTACTAATACAGGAAGGATAAATGAAAAAAACTTATCTACTTGACACCAACGTGCTGCTTACGAGTGCAGATTCCATTTTTTCTTATAAAAATAATGACATAATAATTCCATTAAAAGTCATTGAAGAAATTGATAAGCACAAAAAAAGACAAGATGGTGTCGGTGCAAACGCTAGAATAACCATACGAATTTTAGATAAATTACGAGAAGATGGTAATTTATATAAAGGCGTAAAAATCAGTGAAGGCAAAGGAATACTTTCGATCAGAGGGTACGATGCTTTTGATCTGCCGGATGATTTTGATGTGTCCAGTGCGGACAATCAGATAATTGGTACGGCAATAACAGAAAAGAAAAGTCTTGGTAAAGAAAAACTCATTGTAGTTACTCGTGATATTAACATGAGGGTAAAATGTGATGCGTTACAAATACCAACAGAAGACTTTTTAACCGAAAAAACTGTTAATAATACTGAAGAATTATATACTGGCTTTATCAAACATTTGGTTGATGACCAAACAATAGATAGATATTATTCAGACGAAGAGATATTTCTAGAAAAAGAAGATATTGTTCTTCACTCACACCAGTTTGTGATGTTGGTGTCTAACCAAAATGAAAAGAAAACGGCACTAGCAAAATTTATAAATTATAATTTACCCCTCAGTCCGGTTGTTGAATACAATAAAATATGGGGTCTCAAACCACGCAATAAAGAACAAATGTTTGGATTGAATATTTTGATGGATCCTAATATTCCTATTATTACGATGACAGGTAAAGCTGGCTGCGGTAAAACGCTTTTAGCCATCGCCGCTGGCCTCGAACAAATAATGGAAGAAAATAAAAGGTATAAAAAATTAGTTGTTTCTCGACCAGTTCAACCGGTCGGCAAAGATATTGGATTTCTCCCGGGAACCCTAGAAGAGAAAATGAGCCCGTGGTTAATGCCAATCCAAGATAACTTAGAGTTTCTCTTAGGAGACAATAAGGAGACAATCGAGCTTTTATATGAAAATGGTACCATTGAGGTAGAAGCACTTACTTATATTAGAGGTCGTTCTATTTCTAACGCGTTTATTATTATTGATGAAGCTCAAAATCTTTCAATACACGAATTAAAAACTATTATTACGCGCGTCGGCGAGAACACTAAGATAATTTTAACAGGAGATATTGAACAAATAGATAATGTATATTTAGATTCATTATCGAATGGCCTATCTTATGCTATTGAAAAATTTAAAGAACATGAACTAGCTGGTCATATTTCTTTGATGAAAGGCGAAAGATCAAAAGTCGCAACTCTAGCGGCTAAAATTTTATAATTTTTAATAAATTTATTTATATTTATATGGAGGATAATAAATGAATATTAGTAATGACAATTTAGAGGAAACAGTAGAAACAGATTCAGATTTGAAGGGTGTAATCGTAGATTATATTGGTAATAAGTTGAATCCTGAAACTGGTGAAGTTACTGTTGAAAATGTGGTTGACATCATGGCACACGAATTTCCTGAGTTTTTATTGGCAGTAGCTGAAGAAAATTGGGTAAGAGGGTACGAACAAGGCCTTTATGATCAAACACACCTGACCACAAATGAAGATAATGACGCGTAGCCTAACTCATTTAATAAACCCGCAGGAACAATATAAAATATTTAATTCTGTGGACATTATAGAAAAAGACAAGTTACCAGATAATATCAACTTAACAAAAATTATACAAAAAATAGAATATACTTTACCTAGGTATATGTTCCATGGAATTGATTTAATTTATATTGGACAGTTCGAGGAATTAAACTCCAGAGCAGTCAACGCTATGTATAAAGATGGCGCGATTTATATGACTAACGGACAAAGTAATGATTTAGACGTGGTAGATGATATTATTCATGAAGTATCCCATTCTTTAGAAGACAAGTATGGAGCAGAAATATATGCAGATAATTCTGTAGAATCAGAATTTTTAATGAAAAGAAGAAAGCTAGAATTAATATTAAGAAGTCACGACATAGAAACTTCTAACTATGATTTTATGCGCTCTTCATACGATTTAAAATTTGACAATTATTTACACCAAGTTGTAGGGTATTCTAAATTAAATAATTTATCACAAGGATTATTTTCCTCTGCTTACGGAATAACTTCTTTAAGGGAATACTTTGCTAATGGTTTTGAAGAATTTTATTTAGGCGATAGAAGGTATCTGGCAGATATGTGTCCTAAATTATATAATAAGATTAATGAGTTAAACGCTCTAGGAGAACAATATGTTTGAAGAATTTGATGTAAAAGAAGAAGAAGGTACACTCCATGTACGGGTTAAATTATTAAGTGCAAAAGACGCTGGAAAAAAAATAAAAGCGCATACACACCATGTTGTGGCATCTTTGGTTGAAAAAGGTGTTGAATTTTATGATTGTATTAAAGAAAATGTCTTGCATAATGGGTCGGACCATGCTAGAATAGGTACATGGGTTTTTAAAAGTAAGCCCACTTCTTTAGTTAAAAAAGAAGTTGTGGTAAACACGACTAAAAAAACTAAGAAAACACCTAAATTTAAAAATAAAATCTAGAGGCTACAGTGTCCCACATATCTTTTTCTGCATTCAAAATCTGGAACGAATGCCCCCACAAACATAAACTATCCTATATTGATAGAATACGCGGGTTTGAAGGGAACGAATATACCGCATTTGGAACTGCTTTACACTCGGTGTGTGAAGTTGCTCTGACTAACAAAAATCTAGATACAAAAGCTCATTTTCAAGAACAGTTTTTAGAAGAGATTAAATCACTACCTCAAGATATTCTTGAAAATCTGAATAAATCTCTCGTTTCGGATATGAGAACCCAAGGAAATGTTCTTGCTCCATTGGCAATCCCCGCTCTTAAGGAATTCTTTGGAGATTTTGAGGTTGTATCTGTAGAAGAAAAGTTGTTTGAAACAATTGATAATGACTTTGATTTTAAAGGGTTTATCGATTTAGTTATAAAAACACCAGACGGAAAGTATCATGTACTTGACTGGAAAACTTGTAGCTGGGGCTGGCAGTCAAAGAGAAAGTCTGATGCAATGACAACTTATCAGCTAACTTTTTATAAGCACTACTTTGCTCAAAAACACAATATTGATCCAAAAAACATTGAGACTTATTTTGCTTTGTTAAAAAGAACAGCTAAAAAAGATAACGTTGAAATCTTTAGAGTGACGAGTGGCACAAAAAAAACAGAGAATGCCCTTAACTTACTTAATAAAGCATTGCATAATATAAAGAAGAATTTTCACCCTAAGAATAAAAGCGCATGTCAAACCCCTTTTGGAATGTGTGAATTTTCTAATACAGAACACTGCTCATAGACGAGATCAAAATGACAACAGACAAAAAGATTAAAGTACTTGTTTTAAGTGACCACCCATTCTCCCCTTCCGGAGTAGGTACACAAACAAGATATATGATTGAATCCTTATTAACAACTGGCAAATTTAAATTTGTTTGTTTAGGAGGTGCAGTAAAACACCACGATTATAAGCCTATTAAGACAGACGAATGGGGAGATGATTTTATAATATTTCCTGTCGATGGGTATGGGACTCAAGAGATGATACGCTCTATGATGCGTTCAGAGCGCCCAGACATTTTGTGGTTTATGACAGATCCTAGATTTTATGGATGGCTGTGGGATATAGAAGATGAAATCCGCCAGCAGATACCAATGGTATATTACCATGTTTGGGATAACAAGCCATATCCAACTTTTAATAAGCCATATTATGATTCAACAGATGTAATCGCTGCAATTTCAAAGGTCACCGCCGATATTGTAAAAAATGTATCGCCGGATGTTGATTCGCTATATTTGCCTCACTCTATTAACACTAACATATTCTCAAAGAAAGATGAAGCTGAGATAGAGAAATTTAAAAAAGAAAATATGCCTGAACTTAACGACGATAGGTTCGTGTTCTTTTGGAATAATAGGAATGCAAGAAGAAAACAATCTGGAAGTTTAATATTCTGGTTTAAAGATTTTCTTGATGTTGTTGGGCGTGACAAAGCGCGCCTTATTATGCACACAGATATTAAAGATGAACACGGGCAAGATTTACAAGCCATTGTAGAACATTTAGGATTAGTAGATGGAGAGGTGATGTTCTCACAAAATAAAATACCTGCAGAAGTATTGTCTATGATCTACAATATATCGGATTGTGTTGTAAACATATCTGACGCCGAGGGCTTTGGTTTAGCTACACTCGAAGCCTTGTCCACAGAAACTCCTATTATCGTTAATATGACTGGCGGGCTCCAAGAACAGGTAACTGACGGAGAAAACTGGTTCGGTGTCGGTATTGAACCGTCATCAAAAGCCATTATAGGTTCCCAGCCTATTCCATGGATTTATGAAGACAGAATCAGCGGAAAAGATCTTGTTGAAGCGATGCTGAAAATTTATAATATGTCAGAAGAAGAGCGCGCTGCAGTTGGCAAGCTTGGCCGGCAACATGTAACAAACAATTATAATTTTGAGAAATATAAAAATAACTGGGAAGCCTTGTTGCTTCGTGTTCATGAAGAGTACGGTTCATGGGAAAACAGAAAAGGTTATAAAAAATACGAACTTACGGAGGTATTATGAGAAAAAAAGTACTAGTTCGCGGGCCTGCACTGACTAGAAGTGGTTATGGTGAGCACACAAGATTTGTTTTACGTTCCCTCCGTCAATATGAAGATAAATTTGATATTTATTTAATAGCAGTTAATTGGGGCCACACGGGATGGCTACCAGAAGCAGACGAAGAAAGAGATTGGATGGACCAAATTCTTAAAAAGACCATCGAATATCAACAAAGCGGCGGCCATTATGATATGTCTGTCCAAGTAACAATACCCAACGAATGGGAAAAATTAGCTCCTGTTAATGTTGGTGTAACCGCTGGTATTGAAACTACAAAAATATCTCCAGAATGGGTTGAGAAGTCCATGATAATGGATAGAATTGTTATTACTTCTAACCATTCAAAAGATGTATTTGAAAAGACCACATATCACGCAAAAAATAATGAAACAGGAGAAGAGATAAAAGACTTCAAGTGTACCACACCAATTGAAGCAATTGGTTATCCTGTTAAAACTTTTGAAAATAAACCAAAATTAGATATAAAGCTAGATTATAAATTCAATTTTCTTACAGTAGCCCAATGGGGTCCTCGTAAAAATCTGAATAGCACTATTAAGTGGTTTGTTGAAGAGTTTAAAGATGAAGAAGTCGGCCTTGTCATAAAAGCTAACAAAGCTAAAAATAATATTATCGACAGAAATCACTGTATGCAAGAGCTAGAGGGCATACTAAAAAATTATCCGGATAGGAAGTGTAAAGTATATTTGCTTCACGGTAATATGACAGACGAAGAAATGCATGCTTTATATAAGAATACAAAAATTAAAGCTATAGTATCCACCAGTCATGGTGAAGGTTACGGCCTTCCTCTTTTTGAAGCTGCATATAGTGGTCTACCCGTAATTGCGCCGGAGTGGAGCGGGCAATGTGACTTTCTTTTTGCTCCGGTAAAAGATAAAAAAGGCAAAGAAAAGATTAAAGCTCTTTTTTCTAAAATTAATTACACATTGCGAAATGTTCAAAAAGAAGCAGTTTGGGATGGGGTAATACAAGAAGATTCTATGTGGTGTTATCCTGAAGAAAAATCTTGTAAATCTGAAATGAGAGAGGTTTTTAAAGACCATGGCAGATTCAAAAAGCAAGCTAAAAAACTACAGAAGTGGATTTTAGGGGCTTTCTCTGAAGAGACACAATACGAGAAAATGGCGTCTTCTATTTATGGGTCAGATGTTTCTCAAAAACTAGATTATATCTTTGCTAGTGATTTTTTCTCAAGCCAGCTCTTGGGAGGCGCAGAATTAAGCCTAGCTTCGTTAATGAGAGGATGCCCTTCCTTAAACACTGGAATCAACTGTAAAGACTTAGACGAATCTTTGGTCAGCGCTCACAAAGACTCAACTTGGATTTTTGGTAACTATACACAAATGAATCCTAAATTAATAGATTTGTTTTCCAAAGAAAATATAAATTATTTCGTAGTTGAATTTGATTACAAATTTTGTAAATACAGAAATATGGAATTACATGAAGTTCTGGAAGGTTCACAGTGTGATTGCAAAGATACCGAACACGGTAAATCTGTAAATACATTTTTAACAAATGCGAATAAAGTCTTTTTCATGTCGGACAAACAGATGGAAGTTACTTTAGAGAACATGTCTTCTTTGGACAAAAATAATTGTGTCAGATTAACTTCTATTTTCGAACCAGAATTTTTCTCTGTTATTGAAGGACTAAGAAATGAGTTCAAAGGTAAAAAAAGCGATGACTGGTTAATACCAGGATCTCCTAATTGGGTAAAAGGCGCGCCAGAAGCAGAGACATGGTGCAAAGATAATGATTTAAGTTATACTAAAGTGCACGGCAAGAATCCTATGGAGGCCCTCCAAATGCTCGCAGAAGCCAAGGGACTGTGTTCTTTGCCTCCTGGTGCGGATACTTGCCCAAGAATGGTTATAGAGGCAAAACTGTTGGGCTGTGAGCTTCATTTGAATGATAACGTTCAGCACAAAGACGAAGAATGGTTCAATACCGATGATCTAGCGGTAACAGAAAACTATCTCAAATCTGTACCTCAAAGATTCTGGAACGAAGTAGTAAAGTAATGTCTAACATTATTCAATCTCTTTGGATCGGCAAAGAGCTGTCTGTAATGGAACAGATGTGTTTATCTTCTTTTGTAAAAAATGGACATGAAGTTCACTTGTATACTTATGATAATGTCAAGAACATTCCAGAGGGTGTACAAATAAAAGATGGTAACGATATACTCTCTAGAGATATGATATTTGTTTATCGGGAACACAAGAGTTATTCTGGTTTTTCCAATTACTTTAGATATAAACTTCTGTATGAGAAGGGTGGATATTGGGTTGACACAGACCAAGTATGTTTAAAACCTTTTGACTTTCCAGATGCTTATGTTTTTTCTTCAGAAGAAGTACCTCCGTTCGGAGAAAATAACCAGCACATTAACGCTGGTGTTATAAAGGCTCCAAAAGGTAACCCTGTAACAAAAAAAGCTTTTGATATTTGCATGTCAAAAGAAAAAGATAAATTGGTCTGGGGCGAGATTGGACCGAAGCTAGTAAAATCTTCAGTTGAGACATTCCAACTTCAACCTTTTGTAAAGCACTATACAGCCTTTTGTCCAATACCCGGAGCTTTATGGAATATCTTTTTGAATCCTGAAGTTAATTTTAATTTTGATGATGGTGTATACGGAATTCATTTATGGAATGAAATGTGGCGCCGAGCAGATCAAGATAAGAATGCTTCGTATGATCCCGAATGTTTGTATGAGCAACTAAAGAGAAAGTTTCTGTGAAAATTAATTTTTTTGATTTAGGCGCTCACGAAGGTCGTATTGTAGTTGCAGCCTGGAGATTTCTTTCTAAGCTAAAGCTTCAAAATCCTCAATTAGAATTTTCTGTATATGCTGTTGAAGCATGTAAAATTTTAACTGAGTATATATCTCCAGCCCCGCCCGAAGTAAAAATAATTAATAAAATTATTTCTGATCACAATGGCTTTGAAAATATATATATAGCAGAAAATGGTACAGGACATTCAATATTTTCAACAAAGAACAATGTATCCCCGAATTTCTTAACAGTAGAATGCATAAAATTTAGTGATTGGCTCGAAGATAATGTAGCAGATTTTAAAAATAAAGAAACTACTAATATCATGAAGGTAAATATCGAAGGTGCAGAATTACACCTTTTTAGAGATCTTATTGAGAATGATTTAGTTAAATATTATGATATTTTCTGTGGAGCCGGCGATGATATAGAGAAAATTCCAGAATTAAAAGATAATGTAGATGAATACTATAATATGCTAAAAGAAAATAATATAATAATTCATAGAGTTTCTGATTGGAAAACAAAAAGAAACGCTAACTTATCGCAAATGATAATTGATAAACTAAATGAAAAATATTAAAGTTCTATATCTCTGCAATAAAAAAGCTCATGATACAAAGATGTCTCGTGTTAGATTTCATGGCATACGAGCAATTGGCAAACTAACAGACTTAATTTGGTCTGGTACCGGCTGGTCAAATTATGATGACTCCAAAACTGTACAAGAAAATATAGATAATATATATGGGGACAACCAACCAGACGTAGTTATAGCTTTTAAACCTTTAGAATTAAAAGAGTTTTCGAAAGCAAAGCCTCTTAAGTGTATTAGATATAACGAAATGTTCGATGTACCGTGGACAAAAAATGAGATCGATGAATCTGGAGCAGAGTTAATTATTTGTCATCACCTGAATGACATGAAGTATTTTGAAGAGTTATACAAAGGCTCTAACATAAAATTTGTTAATATTCCACACTGCGCGGAAAAAATGATTTATAAAGATTATGGTATGCAGAAAAAATATGATATATTGTTAGCTGGCGCAGTTTATACTAAATCTATTTTGGGGGATCATTATCCTTTAAGAATAAGATTGGCACGAGATATTTTGCCTAAGATGTCAAAAAAATATATATGTGGGGTGTTAAACCACCCGGGCGGAATTCTACGTGATGCAGCTTCGGATAGAAACAGTTTTGAATACGCTCAGACATTAAATTCTGCTAAAATATGTGTTACTTGCAGCGGCCAACCAAAATCTAGATTTGGTAAATATATTGAGGTACCGATGTGTGCCAGCGCTATAGCAGCAGATATTCCCGGAGAAGAGGAACTATTATTTAAAGATTTTGTCATCGATATTAATATGGGCATGTCCGACGATGAAATAATTTCAAAGTTATCATTTTATATTGATAACGAAGAAGAAAGAAATAAACTAGTAAATAAAGGATTACAGTATGCTCAGTATTATACACAAGAAAGATATGCTGATGATTTTGTAAGAACTATAAAAGAGATTATATAATGGAAACAATTGATTTAATTAACTTTTTTTTAAAAATTGGCTATCAATGGCCTAAAGATAAAGAAAAATTAGAAACTATTTTAAAATATACAAAAACCAGAGTAAAGCCTGACAAAACAAGTTTTGAATTTACATATGGTCATGAGCAAACCTTTTTTATTAAAGCGGTAGCTGAACATTTTGGGTGTAAAAACTTTTTTGAGATTGGAACAGGCCGCGGCACTGCGTGTTACGCCCTGTCTTTGATTCCTGAAATGGAAGAAATATTAACTGTTGATGTTGTCCCGTTTGATTACAAACAACAAACCGCAATTAATTTCAAACCAGCTTTAGCTTCAAATGCTGACTTATATGAACATATTCCCTTTAGTGAAAAAGAAAAGATATCTTTTATTCTCAGAAATGAAGAATTGGTAAACAAAATTAAAAATGAAAATAGTAAATACGATTTATGTTTTATTGATGGCGAACATGATAATGTTGACATTATCAAAGAAGATATTATGATCTGCTCAAAAATGATGAAAGACGACGGAATAATAATATTTGATGATTATCATTTGTCTAAATTTTCTGTGAAAAAACTTGTAGATATTTTATGTAATACCAACACTGATCTTAATGCACTTTTAGTTACTTTAAGTGGACATCTTTTTGATATACCAAAAAAAGCTGATGACTGCGGAATGGTAATTGTAACAAAAAGAGAAATATTTTGAGAGGCATAACATGGGCCTAGGCGGTCATTTGACTTGGACAGCGGTAGCAAGGGAACTAGTTCATAAGTCACAGGTTAATGGCCTTAAAATCTTACCGGTCGAAGCCTCTGGAAATAATATTATTAATATTATACAAAGTGAAGTATTCTCAAATAATCCTTATTTCACCACTGACACCGCCTATGAACCAAAATTTGTTTTGCCAATGAATTTGCCAGAAACAAATTACTGCCTTAGTGATACACCAGAGCGAGCATATCACCGGTATGACAAACATATTATAGAACAAATCTGTGAATATTATGGCGTAAATACTCCTCAACTTAAATGTGAATTATATTTTACCGAGGAAGAGGAAAAGAAAACACTAAATATTTTAAAACAAAATGAGGTTTCTTCTAATTTTGTTGTTTTAGAACCTCAAACAAAAGACTCATATACTATTAATAAATCTTATCCATTCTACAAATGGCAAAATATTGTTGATAAGCTTGTTGAAAAAAATATATGTGTTGTTCAAGTAGGCCAAAAAACATCCGCGAAAAATCTTAAAGGCGTAATAAACCTAACTGGCAAGACTAATTTTAGAGAAGCTTCTGTTATTGTTTCTAAGTCTAAATTGTTGATCGCAGCAGAAGGTGGTTTAATGCATGCTGCAAATGCAGTGGGCACTAAATCAATAATAGTTTATACTGGGTTTATTCACCCTAAAATGACGGCGTATGAAAATAACCTAAATTTGTGGATTGGTGAAAGCCACGGCCCCTGTGGGATGAAGTCTTTATGTCAAAAATGTGAGAAAGAAGCTGCTGACCATAATGAAAACGAAATTATTGATTTAGCTTTAGGAGAATTATGTGAGTAAAGTTTTAGTCACCGGCGCAAATGGTTTTATAGGAACTAACTTATGTTATTTTTTAAAGTCAATGAACTACGAAATAATAAGATGTGATATTGGATCATCTGAGTGCTTGCATCCAGACTATATTTTAGAAAATTTCTTGAACCTTGGAATAGAAAAAGTTTTTCATCTAGGAGCAGTCTCTTCAACAACAGAAACTGATCTTGTCAAAATTACCGAAAGTAATATTTTTTTTAGTGTAAAACTCCTGCAATTGTGTATTGAACGGGATATCCCAATAGTATATGCTTCTTCTGCTTCGGTCTATGGTCATGGCCCAGCAGGGTTCGTAGAAGATGGGGAATACCAGCCGTTAAATTATTATGCCATAAGCAAATATTGTTTAGATCTATATGTAGAAAGAAAAATTCAAGATTTAGCTAACATAAAAGTTTTTGGATTAAGGTATTTTAATG
>TARA_R110002073_G_scaffold12020_3_pt1 | contig 13202 bp, 14 predicted proteins | sample TARA_R110002073 | Tara Oceans TARA_R110002073 (sample SAMEA4397174) | marine metagenome | biome: Polar Biome; feature: [DCM] deep chlorophyll maximum layer (ENVO:01000326); material: water (ENVO:00002006), including particulate matter (ENVO:01000060) such as... | depth 40 m
TTTTACCTATCCTGATGACGGCGAAACACAAGGCGCACGAAAAAGCCTGACAAATGAAGAGTTTTTTACTCGCTTGGGCCGCAAACTGATTCAGGCTCTTGATAATGTGACTGTTGATGGATTTGTGTTTCGGGTAGATATGCGTTTGCGCCCGTTTGGTGAGAGTGGCTCATTAGTTGCCAGTTTTGATGCGATGGAGGATTACTACCAGACCCAGGGCCGGGAATGGGAACGCTATGCGATGATCAAGGCAAGACCTGTCACGGGCAGTGAAAAGGATAAGAAGGCTATCAGCGAGCTACTGCGACCTTTTGTCTATCGACGTTATCTTGATTACGGCATGTTTGATTCATTACGCGAAATGAAATCCATGATTGCCGGGCAGCTGCATTTAAAAGGCATGGAAGACAATATCAAGCTTGGTGCAGGCGGAATAAGAGAAATTGAGTTTATTGGTCAGGTGTTCCAGTTAATTTATGGAGGACGGGACAGACCTTTGCAGCAAAGACCCATTCTGACGATTCTGGATTTGTTGGCTGAGCGAAAATTATTGTCAGATTATGCTGTAACAGCCTTAAAAAATGCGTATGTGTTTTTGCGTCGAACAGAACATCGTATTCAGGCCTGGGCAGATCAACAAACGCATCTATTACCCAGTAATAATGAGGCGAGAATTCGTTTAGCACGGAGTATGGGCTTTGAGAACTGGTCCACTTTTGTTGAAACCCTCAGCGAACATCGGCAGCAGGTGCATGAACATTTCGAACAATTATTGACTGCACCACAGGCTGATGATGGGAGTACCGACAGTATTGCATTGTTAACTTCCAGCGAAGCAGAAATAATTTCTTATCTTGAAACATGGGGATATCACGAACCAGAGCAATCCCAACTGACGATTGAAAAATTGTTGAACCTGCATGTCGTGAAAAACCTGAGTCATACCGGTCTCGGACGTCTCAAAAAATTATTGCCGTTATTGGTTCAGGCTGCTGCTGGCACTGACGAGCCTGATACCTGCCTGAATCGGATGATTCCGCTATTGGAATCCATTATGCGGCGTTCGGCCTATATGTCGCTATTGGTTGAAAATACCCTGGCCTTATCTCAACTGGTCAAACTCTGTGCTGCGAGTCCATTGATTAGCCATCAGTTAGCACGTTATCCAGTGTTGCTGGATGAATTGCTGGATCCTCGATCACTTTACGAAGTGCCGGGCCGAGAACAGCAACAAGCCTTATTAAACCAGTTCCTCTCGGTTGCTGAAGATACCGATCTTGAACAGCAAATGAATTTATTACGGGAGTTTCGGCAAATAGCCACTTTGCATGTTGCTGCAGCAGATGTCACTGAAGTATTACCGTTGATGCGGATCGGTGATCAACTCAGCGAATTGGCAGAAATTCTGCTGGAACGGGTATTGCAGTTGGCTTGGCAATACCTGATCGCACGTCACGGATTACCGCCTGCTGCGGATAAAGATGATATGACGGAGTGCGGATTTAGTGTCATTGCCTATGGAAAATTAGGTGGACTGGAGTTAGGTTATGGCTCAGATCTGGATTTAGTATTTGTGTTTGATGATGCGCGGGAGGGAATGACGGATGGTGATAAACCTGTCGATTTGATGGTGTTTTATACCCGTTTGGCTCAGCGGATGATCCACTTATTAAATACTGTGACTGCGGGTGGAGTGCTTTATGAAGTAGATATGCGACTGCGACCAAGGGGAAATTCAGGGTTGCTGGTGAGTCCAATTGCAGGCTTTGATGATTATCAACAGAATGAAGCCTGGACTTGGGAACATCAGGCTCTGGTCAGAGCCAGGTGTGTCGCAGGGGATAAAAATTTAGCCGGACAATTCAGTAACATTCGCCAACAAGTTTTGTCCAAATCACGCACTGAATCCGAGCTGGCAAAAGAAGTCGGTGAAATGCGCCATAAAATGCGTCAGCAACTGGATAAGTCGTCTGCAGGAAAATTTGATCTTAAGCAGGGCGTTGGTGGTATCACTGATATTGAATTTATGGTGCAATATGCAGTACTTGCTTGGTCAGCAAGCTTGCCAGATCTGATGGTTTACACCGATAATATCCGAATTTTGGATGCTTTAGTCGCGACAGGCAAGCTCAGTGAGCAAGAAGGGACCATGCTCGCAGATGCATATCGCTATTACCGTAGTGAAGCAAATCATTGTGTCCTACAGGAACAACCGACAGTGGTGTCGGAGGCCAAAGTGGCCGATTTTCAGCAACAAGTGAACGCAATTTGGCAACGCTGGTTACGTTAAAACCAGTTTGATATCAATATTAAGTCTCAAAAGTAGGTAATTATGGCAGCAGTAACAATGGCAGATCGTGATGGCGTTATCTGGTTGGATGGCGAATTTGTGCCTTGGCGCGAAGCTAAAGTCCATGTGCTGACCCATACTCTGCATTATGGTATGGGGGTTTTTGAAGGTGTTCGTGCCTATCAAACAGAAGCTGGGGCTGCTATTTTTCGCTTGCAGGAGCATACCGACCGGTTGTTCCGCAGTGCCAAAATCCTTGGTATGAAAATCCCGTTTGATAAAGCGACGTTAAACGAAGCACAACGTGATGTAGTTCGTGATAACAAACTGGATTCTGCTTATATTCGTCCAATGTGTTTTTATGGTTCTGAAGGCATGGGTATCCGCGCGGACAATTTGAAAACACATGTGATGGTGGCTGCCTGGAGCTGGGGCTCCTATCTCGGTGAAGAAAACATGACCCGTGGCATTCGCATCAAAACATCTTCGTTTACCCGTCACCATGTGAATATCACCATGTGTAAAGCCAAAGCCAATGGCAACTACATGAATTCGATGATGGCGTTGCAGGAAGCCGTGAATGATGGTTATGACGAAGCACTTTTATTAGATGCCAATGGCTTTGTTACTGAAGGCAGTGGGGAAAACTTTTTTATGGTGCGTGATGGTGTACTTTATACACCTGAGTTGACCTCTGCACTGGAGGGGATTACTCGCGATACTGTTATGCGTCTGGCGAACGACATTGGTTTGAAAGTCATTGAAAAACGCATCACTCGTGATGAAGTTTATATCTGTGATGAAGCCTTTTTCACCGGCACTGCCGCAGAAGTGACCCCTATTCGTGAATTGGATAATCGTCCTATTGGCGAGGGTAAACGTGGCCCAATCACTGAACAGTTACAAAGCATGTATTTCGACCAGGTCTACGGTCGCAGCGAATATTATCGCGACTGGAATACCCTGGTTTAATTCAGAAAAAAACTATTTAACGTAATAACAAAGAGGTTAGTACCAAATGGCAGGTCATAGTAAATGGGCGAATATCCAGCATAGAAAAGGTGCGCAAGATGCCAAACGCGGTAAATTGTTCACACGGCTGATTCGTGAAATTACTGTTGCTGCCAGAATGGGCGGTAGCGATCCTGCCACTAATCCACGGTTACGTGCTGCTATCGATAAAGCGTTGGGCAGCAATATGACTAAAGATGTTATTGAGCGTGCTTCCAAGCGTGGTGCCGGCGAACTGGAAGGTGCGGCATACGAAGAAATTCGTTATGAAGGATATGGTCCCAACGGTATTGCCATTATGGTTGATTGCATGACCGATAATCGTAACCGTACTGTTGCCGAAGTGCGCCATGTTTTCAGCAAGCGTGGCGGTAACATGGGAACCGATGGCTGTGTGGCCTTTATGTTTAATCAAAAAGGCATTATCAGTCTGGTGCCAGGTGTGGATGAAGACTCCGTCATGGAAGTAGCGCTGGAAGCCGGTGCAGAAGATATTGTCACCAATGACGATGGTTCCATCGATGTATTTACCACGCCGGATGACTATGCCGTCGTTAAAGATGCTTTGGATGGAGCAGGCTTTGAGTCGCTATCAGCCGAAGTCACTATGCATCCGGACAATACCGTCAGCCTGGATCTGGATGACGCACAAAAAGCCATTGCCATGATTGATGCGTTTGAAGAGCTGGATGATGTACAACAGGTCTATTCAAATGCAGACTTTTCTGATGAGGTGATGGCGCAGCTGGAGAACTAGCGGCCCATCCCCACTATGTCACGCATTCTCGGTGTTGATCCCGGCTCCCGTAAAACTGGTTTTGGCATCATAGAGCTTGAAGGTAAACAGATTAAACATGTCATTAATGGCAGACTGCTGGTGGGTGATGGCGAATTTGCCGATCGTTTGAAGCAGATTTTTGATGGACTGACCGATCTGATTCTACGTTATCAACCGGAAATTATGGCCATCGAGCAGGTATTTCTGCATAAAAATGCTGATTCAGCATTGAAACTTGGTCAGGCTCGAGGTGCTGCCATTTGTGCCGGAGTCAATCAACAGTTAAAAGTCCACGAATATACCGCTACTCAAATAAAAAAAGCTGTTGTTGGTAATGGACATGCCAAAAAAGAACAGGTCCAGTATATGATGTCAGTCATGTTGCAATTAAAAGAAGCACCAATGGAAGATGCCGCAGATGCCTTGGCCTGTGCGGTAACCCATGCAAATCATGCAGCACTGGATAGTCTCAGCAATAAACTTCCCGCAGGAATGCGCATCAGTCGTCGTCGAGGAGGACGCTATAGCCGATGATTGGTCGTCTTACCGGAATTATTATCGAAAAACAGCCGCCGGAATTAGTGCTGGATGTAAATGGAGTGGGCTATGAAGTCTCCGCTCCCATGTCAACGTTTGTAAATTTGCCGCCACTCAATGAAAAAGTGAGTTTATATACCCATTTAGTCGTGCGCGAAGATGCCCAACTGTTGTATGGTTTTGCTACTACTCGCGAACGATTATTATTTCGCAGTTTACTTAAGGTAAATGGGGTGGGAGCGAAACTGGCGCTGACGATTTTATCAGGTAGTGACGTTGATAGCTTTGCCAGAAGTGTGCAGGAAGGAGATGCCGCAAGTTTGACGCGTTTGCCGGGTGTCGGTAAAAAGACAGCAGATCGTCTTATTATAGAGATGCGCGACAGACTCAAAGAAGTCGGATCTGCAATGGGCCTTGATGAACAAATTACCACGAATATGCCGAGCAGTAGCGGAGCACGAAAAGAAGCACTGGAAGCTTTGATTGCTTTAGGGTATAAAGCCGCCGAAGCAGACAGAATGATCCGTAGTTTTGATGCCCAGGATATGACTACCGAGCAAATCATCAGACAGGCGTTACAGCGTAACTAACTATGGATGAACGTTTTATTACTCCGCAAACGCTGAATGATGATGACCGGGTGGATCGTGCTATACGACCCATTAGGTTAGAGGATTATATCGGGCAGCCGGTGGTGCGCGAACAGATGGAGTTATTTGTTTCAGCGGCTCGGCAACGCAAAGAAGCATTGGACCACACCCTGATATTCGGTCCGCCGGGCCTGGGTAAAACCACATTGGCCCATATTATTGCCAATGAAATGGGCGTTAATTTAAGACAAACTTCGGGACCGGTTTTAGAGCGTCCTGGTGATTTGGCAGCATTACTGACGAATCTCGAGCCGAATGATGTATTGTTTGTCGATGAAATTCATCGGTTAAGCCCGGTGGTTGAAGAAGTGTTGTATCCGGCGATGGAAGATTACCAGATCGATATCATGATCGGTGAAGGGCCGGCAGCACGTTCGATTAAGCTGGATCTTGAGCCTTTTACCCTGGTCGGAGCAACAACCCGGGCAGGTTCGCTGACCTCACCTTTACGAGATCGGTTTGGTATTGTGCAGCGATTGGAATTTTACAATGTCGCTGATTTAAGTACGATTGTGCAGCGAAGCGCACGTATTCTAGGGTTAACGCTGGACGTTAAAGGTGCAGGTGAAATTGCTCACCGTTCCAGAGGCACGCCACGGATAGCCAACCGTCTATTACGACGGGTTCGTGACTACGCAGAAGTGCGGTTTGATGGTATTGTCACAGCAGAAATTGCCCGACAGGCACTGGATTTACTGGATGTTGATAAGTTTGGTTTTGATATGCTTGACCGCAAACTATTGTTGGCCATCATTGAAAAATTTTCCGGTGGCCCGGTAGGATTGGACAATATTGCCGCGGCTATTGGCGAAGAGCGTGGCACAATTGAAGATGTTATTGAACCCTTTTTGATTCAGGAAGGTTTTATCATGCGGACACCTCGTGGCAGAATCGCCACCAAACGGGCTTTTTTGCATTTGGGTCTGACACCGGATTTAGATCTGACAGGTGATTAATGCAGTCTTTTGATTGGCCGGTGAGAGTGTATTACGAAGATACGGATAGTGGTGGCGTGGTATATCACGCAAATTATCTGAAGTTTATGGAGCGGGCGCGAACAGAGTGGCTACGTCAGCTTGGTTTTGAACAAAATGTTTTAAAAGACGAACATAATTGTCTGTTTGCAGTCCATTCGATGCAAATCAATTTTCGTCGCCCGGCACGTTTTAATGATGCCTTATTGATTCGATCTGAAATGACACAAACGAGCGGTGCAAGCATGCAGTTTGAGCAATCAGTACTGCGTGACGGTGAACTGTTGTGCGGTGCGTCGGTCCGAGTGGCCTGCCTGGATGCTTTGCGATTTAAACCGTGCCCGATACCTTCTTTTATTTTGACGGAGATGCAATGTGAATGCTGATCTATCCTTGATGTCCCTGATATCTGAAGCCAGTTTACTGGTGCAGATCGTCATGCTTATTTTGCTGCTGATATCAGTTTATTCCTGGACCATTATTTTCAAAAAACGCAGCGAGTTAGCCGATGCCCGGCGAGATGCTGATTTATTTGAAGATAAATTCTGGTCGGGAAATGAATTAAACAGACTCTATGAGGATATTACTGCCAGACCGCACACTGGTCGAGGCATGGAGGGAATTTTCGAGGCAGGTTTCAAGGAATTTGTCCGTTTAAAAAAATCCTCTACTGATTCAACCTATGTGTTGGAAGGGACTCAGCGAGTAATGCGTATTTCCTTGTCCCGTGAAATGGATGAATTGGAAGTTTCGTTACCCTTTCTGGCGACGGCAGGTTCTACCAGTCCATACATTGGTTTGTTTGGAACGGTCTGGGGTATCATGAATTCATTCCGAGCCTTAGGCGAAGTGCAACAGGCAACACTGGCTATGGTCGCACCAGGTATTGCCGAGGCGTTGATTGCAACAGCCATGGGCTTGTTTGCAGCGATTCCAGCGGTCGTAGCATATAACCGTTATTCACACGAAGTTGAGAGATTGATTAGTCGTTACGATAATTTCGTTGAAGAATTCTCTTCAATTTTGCAACGGCAACAAGGTTAATAACGGAGCCAACTATGGCACTTTATAAACAACAACGCCAACGTCGTAAGCCTATGGCAGAAATTAATGTCGTGCCGTATATCGACGTTATGCTGGTATTACTGATCATTTTCATGATTACCGCGCCCATGCTGACCCAGGGGGTTCAGGTCGACTTACCCAAGGCAGATGCCAATCCGGTAGAAGCGCCTGAAAATCTCGAGCCATTGGTGATTTCGGTTGATGCTGAAGGTGCTTACTATGCATCAGTGGGTGATAATCAGGATCAAAGTATTGGTGCACAGGAACTGGTTGCCAGAGTATCGGCGGTATTACGCCGAAACCCTCAAACCCCAGTCATGGTCAAAGGCGATAGTTCAGCGAGTTATGGACAAGTGGTAGGCGCTATGGCTTTATTACAAAAAGCGGGCGTACCAAATGTCGGTTTGATTACTCAACGACCGGAAACGGAAACACAGTAATTTAAGATGAAGCATCCAATTGTGCAAACTCTTCTTGCCGGTGGCACTTCAACAATACTGCATATATTGTTATTTTTGCTGCTGATCTTCAGCTTTGATATGCCCACTGATATTCGCCAGTTTGGCCAGCCAGAAGTTGAAATTGTACAAGCGACCGTAGTTGATGAAGATCTAGTGCTTGAAGAAATGGCCCGGTTGCAGGAAGCGGAAGAAAAAAAACGCGAAGCAGAAGAACAGCGTCAGCAAAAGCTGGATGAGCAACTTGAAAAAACGCAACAAGAGCTGGCTCGTAAAGAGCAGGAATTTCTGGATATGCAGGAACGTGCCAAGCTTGATGCCGAAAAACTTAAACAGGAAACTGAGCTTGAACAACAACGCTTGAAAGAGCTTGAGCAACAACGCATAGAGCAGGAAGAAGCTCGAAAACAAGCTGAGTTGGAGCGTCAAAAAGCAGAACAAGCTAAACAACAGGCAGAAGCTGAACGTAAAGCAGCTGAAGAAGCCAAACGACAAGCTGAAGCAGAACGCATAGCAGCAGAACAGGCCCGTGAGGAAGCTGAGGCTAAACGCAAAGCGGAAGAAGAAGCCAGACGGAAGGCTGAGGAAGAGGCCAAACGTAAAGCGGAAGAGGAAGCCAAGCGTAAGGCTGAAGAAGAGGCAAAGCGTAAAGCCGCTGAGGCAGAAGCTAAACGTAAAGCTGAAGAAGAAGCCAAACGAAAAGCTGCTGAAGAAGAGGCGAAGCGAAAAGCCGAGGCTGAACGCCTGGCAGCGGAAAAATCACGAGCAGAAGCTGAAGAATCTTTACAGAGACAATTAGATGCTGAAGCAGAGCAACGAAAACAAAAACGTATAGCGGGTGTGCTTGACACATATGGATTACAAATTCAGCAGAGAATTACCCGTTATTGGACCAAACCAGCAAATGCAGAAGCTGGGCTGCTTGTTACTCTGGAAGTGAAACTTATTCCGGGTGGTGATATTCGTAGTGTAAGAGTGATAAAAAGCAGTGGTAGTGAAATATTTGATCGTTCTGCAGAAAATGCTGTTTACAAGGCCGCTCCCATGCCAATGCCCTCGGATCCTGATGCTGCACAAAAGATCATCAGTGAAGGCATTGAAATATACTTTAAACCTGAATAAGAGAAGCTAATATGGCCCTGAGATTAATTCGTTCGATCGCCTTAATGGCTATGTTTTTTATGCCAGTTCAGGCATTTGCCGTTTTGAAAGTTGAAATCACCGGTGGTTCAGATGGTGCGCTTCCCATTGCGATTGTGCCGTTTGGGACCGAAGGAATGAAAGCTCCAGAGGATATTACCAGCATTATTCGTAATGATCTTGAGAGTAGTGGGCGTTTCGCTCCATTGGACAATCAGGATTTGGTTTCCCGTCCATCAGAACAATCGCAGGTCAATTTTGCAGATTGGCGTTTATTACGATCTGAAGGGCTTGTTATCGGTAAAATCAGCAGTCAGGATGGCGAGAACTATCAGGTTCAATTCCAACTGTTTGATGTTTACCGTGGTCAGCAACTGGCAGGAAAACGTTACCAGGTTCCTGCTTCTGGATTACGTGCATTAGGTCACCAGATCGCTGATGTTATCTATGAAACATTAACCGGTGAAAAAGGTATTTTTTCAACTCGTCTGGCGTTTGTCACACAAATAATGGCTGGTGATGGTAAAAAGCGTTTCGCTTTACAGATATCGGATGCAGATGGAGCAAATCCACGGACTGTATTACAATCTACTCAACCTATTATGTCGCCATCCTGGGGGCCTGATGGTGATCAGTTAGCTTATGTATCATTCGAGAATGGCAAAACAGAGGTTTTTGTTCAGCAATTGCAAAGCGGACAACGCAAATCAGTTGCCTCCTTTGAAGGCATAAATAGTGCACCGGCCTGGTCACCTGATGGCAAAAAACTGGCTCTGACTCTATCAAGAAATGGGAATCCGGAAATTTATGTCATGGAATTGGCGAATGGTGATTTAATCCGGGTCACCAATAATGCTCAGGCGATTGATACTGAAGCAGTCTGGTCGCGCGATGGTAATGATATTTACTTTACTTCTGATCGTGGCGGACGACCACAAATTTACAAAGTTTCAGCAAATGGCGGGAGAGCTGAACGAATCAGTTTTGAAGGAAATTACAATGCTTCACCTGATTTATCACCAGATGGAAGCAAACTGGCCATGGTACATGGTGCCAATGGTGGTTTTTATATTGCTGTACAGGATTTGAAAAGCGGTGCAATGCAAGTTTTGACGGATTCAGGAAGAGCTGAATCGCCGAGTTTCGCGCCGAATGGCCAAATGATCCTGTATGCTACTGAGCAAAAAGGTAGCGGTGTTTTAGCTGCTGTCTCTGTTGATGGCCGGATCCATCAACGTTTGAGCGAATCCGGAACTGTTGTGCGTGAACCAGCATGGTCTCCGCTGAAAAAATAATTTATGTCAGGAGTGTTTGTTATGAATCGTTATAAGTTCTCGGCTCTACTTATTGCATTGTTTTTACTCAATGCCTGTAGCGGTAATGCCACAAAAGATGGAACCGATGAAGTACTGGTTGAGGAGCGTAATGGCGCTTCAACATCAGGTGTTGCTGGCGAAGGAACAGATGGTAGTGATCTGGGAGCTGAAGCAAGTGTAATTGTTGGTGAAGATGGTTACGAGGGAAGTGAATTAAACGATCCTTCTAACCCATTATCCAACCGTGTAATCTACTTTGATTATGACAGTGCCAGTGTCAGAGCCGAAGATCAGTCTATTGTTGAAGCTCATGCAGCGTATTTAGGTAAAAACCCTAATCTAACTGTCCGTCTTGAAGGTCATACCGATGAGCGGGGTTCACGTGAATATAACCTTGCATTAGGCGAGCGACGTGCTTTGTCTATTCGTCAGTTACTGATGTTGCAAGGCGCAAGTGCCCAACAATTTCGTGTGACTAGTTTTGGTGAAGAACGTCCTGCAGTTGATGGTAGTGATGAATCTGCATGGTCTCAAAACCGTCGAGTTGAAATAATTTACATTGGTCGTTGATATGCCGTTTAAAAAGCAAAAACAACTTGCAATAGTATTAATGGTGGGCGCTATATTGGCGCCCGCTGTTTCTTGGGCTGAGGAAGAGTCTTTGCAGGCTCGCCTGGATAGATTGGAACGTATTATTCAGGGTCAGGGATTAACCTCTTTGCTAACTCAGGTTGATCAATTGCAGCGTGAGATTCAGCGTTTAAATGGTGCCAATGAAGAGCTTAATCACCAAATAGAGCAGATGCAAAAACGTCAGCGTGAACAATATCTGGATCTTGATCAACGAATAACAGAAATTCAGCAGCAACCTCCTGTGTCTCAAGCTCCCTCCACTGGTGATTCCCCTGCAGTTGATAATGCGTCAATTGATGATGATTTAGCTGAGAGTAACTTGCAGAATGCATCCGATGAACAGGCAGATGCTGAAGACAGCTCGCTTGTACCTGTAGCTGTGGAAAGTGGTGAAGCCGCATATCAGTCAGCATTACAGGATCTGCGGGGTGGTCGTTATCAGGAGGCTTTGTCAGCCTTGGGGGCTTTTCCTCAAACCTATCCAAACAGTTCATATCTGCCTAATGTCTATTATTGGCAGGGTGAAGCACATTATGTTTTGCGTGAATTTGATAAAGCAATAGTGGCTTTTGATAAAGTCATTACCAGCTATCCAGAGAGTAATAAAGTTGCAGATGCTTTGTTAAAACGGGGTTTCAGTGAATATGAAACTGGCGATATCAGTAAGGCGCAAGCATCATTGAATCAGGTTATTGACCAATATCCTGATACATCAGCTTCTCGACTGGCGAAAGTGCGTCTGGATCGTATCCAGCAAAATGCACAATAAAACATTTTTTGTAGATCACGTAGATGGCTCAATGTCGTATCACCGAGATTTTCTATTCATTACAAGGTGAAACCCGGACAGTGGGCCTGCCCACCGTTTTTGTCAGGTTAACCGGCTGCCCATTACGTTGTGGTTATTGTGATACAGCTTATGCCTTTCATGGCGGACAAAAAATGGAGATCAGTGATATTGTTGCTGAAGTGAAAAGCTACAATCCCCGCTATGTCACTGTTACTGGCGGCGAACCACTGGCGCAGAACACCTGTCGGGAATTATTAACTGCCTTGTGTGATTTGGATGTCGAAGTGTCATTGGAAACCAGTGGTGCGATGGATATCAGTGATATCGATCCACGGGTGGTAAGGGTTATGGATTTAAAAACCCCCGCATCAGGCGAAGTTTCCAAAAATCGTTACAGCAATATTGATCTGTTAAATCATCATGATCAAATCAAATTCGTTATCTGTAATCGTGAAGATTATGATTGGGCTCGTGAGCAGTTATCCTCACTGGAGCTGATAGATCGTTGTGAGATTTTGTTTTCTCCGGTGCATGGTGACTTAACCCCCACCGATTTAGCAGAATGGATTATTGCCGATAATCTGCCGGTAAGAATGCAAATTCAATTACATAAGTATTTATGGAACGATGCCCAAGGCCGATGACTAAACGTGCTGTTATATTACTTTCCGGTGGATTGGATTCCGTTACCGCCTTGGCAATTGCCAAAGCTGAAGGTTATGAATGCTTCAGTATCAGTTTTGATTATGGTCAGCGACACAAAACCGAACTTTTAGCGGCGGAAAATCTGGCTAAAAAAGCCGGTGTAGCCAGCCACAAAGTAATACAGATTGATCTGCGTGCTATCGGTGGTTCAGCATTAACAGATGACATTGATGTACCAGAGACAGAACAGCAGGGTATTCCGGTTACTTATGTCCCGGCGCGCAATACAGTTTTCCTGTCGATTGCATTAGGTTGGGCAGAAGTGCTTAACGCCGAAGCCATTTTTGTCGGAGTTAATGCTGTTGACTACTCTGGTTATCCTGATTGCCGCCCTGAATTTATTGATGCATTTGAAAAGCTGGCTAACCTGGCAACCAAATCTGCAGTTGAAGGTTGCGCTATATATATAAAAGCACCATTGATGCATCTTTCAAAGTCAGAAATCGTCAAGCGAGGTACTGAGCTTGGGATTGATTACAGCGAAACGGTTTCCTGTTACCAAGCTGATGCGCAAGGAAGAGCGTGTGGACAATGTGATTCCTGTCGTTTCAGACGACAAGGTTTTATTGATGCCGGAATAGCAGACCCAACCCGTTATCAATAAGTTATTGTTTCTTGGTAAGAATCAGAACGTAGCTATTTTCTGAAACACTCTCCCCGCTATTCTATGTCAGTAAAATAGAAAAATATTGGCAACTAGGGTTGTCATTTTTATCAACTATAGTATTATGTCGCGCTTGGTTTGGGCCGTTAGCTCAGTTGGTAGAGCACCGGACTTTTAATCCGATGGTCCTGCGTTCGAGTCGCAGACGGCCCACCATTTTTTCTGCAAAATTTCAGTTTTATTCTAGTTTC
>TARA_R110002073_G_scaffold8027_3_pt1 | contig 13168 bp, 6 predicted proteins | sample TARA_R110002073 | Tara Oceans TARA_R110002073 (sample SAMEA4397174) | marine metagenome | biome: Polar Biome; feature: [DCM] deep chlorophyll maximum layer (ENVO:01000326); material: water (ENVO:00002006), including particulate matter (ENVO:01000060) such as... | depth 40 m
TGGGACCAGGAGCCCATTGACGTGAAGCATCGCAAAACGCGTGATTTTCATCATCGGCGGGTGGCAGACCGCTTCACAATGAAGCGATTTAGCATCTTGTTCGGACGTGGACGGCGAAAAGTGTGCCGTAATGCCCACCGGGGGATATCTCTCTATGACAAAACGTCATCGATTCTTTATGATGCAATCCAGATAGTGAACGGCTAGGCAATATGAACACGTGAAGAGTTGCCAAACTCAGAATCGTGGTGGCGAGTTTTCGGGTAGCGTCCGTTTTCCGGCAACCGCCACGTCGAGCATGGGGGGCAATTTGAACGATTGCAAAAGTGGAGTGATCTGCCAGCTGAAAATGACTTTCAGTTGACAGGACGCACGGTAGTGGCTTTCCACGTGAGGTGATTTCGCGGATCATACGATTCCATCGATTAGTCCTTATGAAAAGCGAGACGCCGGATCCGTGAGCTTCGACTTCGCGTTCAAGCGAGTGGAGGTCGGAGCGATGATTCGGAAGACGAATCGCTTACGGTGCGTGTTGACGAACATATAATACAGTGCACGTTCATCTGAGTGGGTGAGGGAAAGATCGATGAATCGATCGACACAAACAACACAGAATCCAACCATGCCTCGCAAACTGATTTGTATTGGCGACCCAGACACACTTCCGGCGGACATCGTCGAGGGAGAGGTGGTGGTGGTTGATACGTCGGTGGCGGTGGTGGATCAGCTGGACGATCCCTCGATCGAAGGTGTTTGGATTGCCCGCGATCAATTGCCCAAGATCAGCGAACTGCGAGGCATTTCGCAAAGCGGCATCATGCTGCGAGATATGCCTGAGGGAGTGGCGTTACTCGATTCCGACTTGCGTGTGTTGTGGGCCAATCGCCGTTTAGTGGAATGGTCCGGCCGCAGCGAACCCTCGGTGGGTCTGAACTTCTACGAGATGTTGTCCAACCCCGAAATCATGGGGCCCGATTTCTGCCCGTTTCACACTGCACTTGCCACGGGCGACGAGAGCAATAGCACGCTGCACACCGAAGACAGCCGCTATTTTCAGGTTCATGCGGCGCCGATGGTGCATCCGGTCCATAGCCGCCAATTAGTGGTGACGGTCAGCGACATCACCGAAGAAATACTGCAGCAAAACAAGTTGGCAGCGATTCACCAGGCGGGACGTGAACTCGCCGATCTTCGCCCGACCGAAATCTTCATGATGGAAGTCGATGAGCGAATTGACTTGTTGAAGGAAAATATTCGCCATTACCTCAGCAACCTGCTGAACTTCAACATCATCGAAATCCGCTTGCTCGAACAAGCCACCGGTAACTTGATGCCGCTGCTGAGCGTCGGGATCGACCAAGACGCGGCGGATCGACAACTGATCGCTCACCCGCAAGGTAACGGGATTACTGGATACGTGGCCGCCAGTGGAGTCAGCTACATTTGCCACGACGTCGTCAACGATCCTTTGTTCATCCCCGGGGTAGCGGATTCACGCAGTTCGTTGACCGTGCCACTAATGCTGCATGACCAGGTTCTCGGAACAATCAATATCGAGAGTCCTGAGATCAATGCATTTGGCGATAGCGATCTGCAGTTCCTCGAAATCTTTGCTCGCGACATTGCGTTCGCGCTGAACACGCTGGAACTGCTGGTTGCCCAAAAGGCCAATACCGCTCAGCAAAGCTGCGATGCGATTCACGGAGCGGTGGCTCTTCCGGTAGACGAAATCTTGAACGATGCCGTCAACGTGATGGAACAATACATCGGTCACAGCTCGGAGGTCGTCGATCGGTTAAAGCGGATTTTGCGAAATGCTCGCGACATCAAGCAAACGATCCAACAGATTGGCCAGCGGATGACGCCGCTCGAAGCGATTCCAGTCGGGGGCGAGTCGGCTCATCACGTCTCGCTACGCGGCAAGCGAATCTTGGTTGTCGATGCCGATGAACAGGTCCGCGAGGACGCGCATCAGCTGCTCGAACGCTACGGATGTATCGTCGAGACTGCCCACAAAGGTGATGAAGCCGTATTGATGGTTCGCGGCAGCGATGATTCGACCATCTACGATGTGATTATCAGCGACATCAAGCTTCCCGATTACAGCGGGTATCAATTGATGCTGCGGCTGGGCAAAATCATGGACTATGTCCCGATGGTTTTGATGACGGGGTTTGGCTACGACCCAGGACACTCGATTGTCAAAGCACGTCAAAACGGGCTGCATGCCAAAGGCGTGCTGTTCAAACCGTTCCGCTTGGACCAATTGATCGACGTGGTCAAAACCATTCTCGATTTCAACGAAGAAATCAAAGCCAGCGGCGTCGTGCCTCCGAAACCCGTGGACATGGAAGAGCCAGCGGAGTCAAAACAGCACTCCGATGGCAATCCTCCTTCGGATCCCAGCTAAAGCCCCCTCAGCGGCTCACTTCCACTGCCAATCATCGCTTGGTTTTAGCGTCCCGTCGGCTTTGGGATTTTCCGATTCCAGCCACTTCTTCGCCTCGACGTCTTCGAGCAAATAGGCATTCCAGAACGCCAGACTAATTTTCTGGATCGCGGGATGATGATCTGGATCGCGATTGCGAGCGCGTAACCGTGGCGTGTCGCCAAAGGTGAAGTGATGACCTTCATCGAAAACCAACTGAAATTTATCTCCACTGGGAAGCGCCTTGAACACTTCTTGCCGTGATTCCGGCGTGGTTCGCGGATCGATCGGACTGTCGTCATGGGTGCCGGTCATGCACAACACGGGATAACGAATTTTGCCAAACGCATTCTCTGCCGAGATTCCCTTTGCCAAAGAAGGGCTCATCGCAAAAAAAGCATCGATGCGTGGTTCGTGATAATGATTGCGAGTGATAAAGCGGCGACCGGCAACCCCCAGCGTCGTCACGGCACCAAAACTATGTCCGCTCATCCCAATCCGATTCAGATCCAGCTTGCCGAACAATGGATGCTCGGCTTGCGTGTTCCATCGCTGCAATTGATCGATCACGAACGAAACATCGGTGTAGCGGTCGGTTGCGTTCTTGGCATTCGCCGAATCTTTTAACCTACTGAAACGCTGGCTTAATGATCCTGACTTTAGGATTTCAATATCGCTACCAGCATGCTGCATAAAGACACCGACGAATCCCCCCTTGGCCCAATGTTCGCCCAGATAACGATTGTTCTCGCGTGAACCGCCGAGTCCGTGCGAGAACAACACCACCGGCTGTGGGGCGTCTCGTTCTGCAAGATAGATCCTGAGCGGAACCGTGCGATCACGCTGCTTGTCGATCGGATCGAATTCCATTTGTATCACAGTCGTGCTTTCCTTGGCGTGGACCATCGCAATCGGGGAGCTCGCCAACAGCAAGCACGCCAACCATCCTGCAAACCAATTCAATTCGAGTCTCATGGCAGAAATCTCTCTGAGTTGAAAAACTATCGATCAAGCGAGATGGCTTCGGCGTAATCAAGTTCACCGGTTCGACCATCATAGTACTGAAAGATCACCTGCGGATGCGGGTAGGCAACCAAGCGTTTGCCGCCCAGCTTCTTGGGCATGTTAAAGACATTGTTGATTTGCACGACACAAAAATGCGGGTACAGCCGCTGCAGCCGCGGCAAGTCGTCAAGAATATACGAGCTCCAGCGAATGTCACATTCGCGTGGCCCGAACTTGAATTTCCCCGTTGCCGGACGATCGCTTTCGTCGAGTTTTGGCACATGATTGACGCTGTTGTGCGGTCCGCAGCAAAACTCCCAAACGTTGTCCGTGACCTTGATTGCAAAGCTGTTGTGTAAGTCGCCGGTCATCACGAAGACCTTCTTGCCCATCTTTTCCCAGGCATCGATCAACAATTCACGCTCGTGGAAGAACCCGGTCCAAGCCTCTTCTTTATTTCCCGAAACCTCGTAACCGCCCGCCCCGCTGTGCGGGATCATGAAGGGAACGGTTGAAATCACAAAGAAGAAATCAGCATCACTCTCTTGCATGCTCCGCAGCAGCCATTCACGTTGCGGTAGCCCCAGGATTGAGACATCAGGTTTGTCACGCTGAGTGATATCGTGCATACCGCGATCGCCTCGGGTATCCAAAAGAAAGAATTCACAATTCGCGACGCGGAACTTTCCATAGCTTCGTCGACCGATTGAGTAACTAACGTTGCCGTCCACTTTCGCCGGCATGTGCAACCGCAACGTATGTGCATCGACGACTTCGCGAATCGAATAGACGTATGAATTTTCATGCCCCTCGTCGTTGTCGTACTGCATATCATCAGTGCCCGCTTCTTTGGTGCCCCAATGCACATGCAAACTCAACATTTCATCGAGCGGCAACGCGGTGAAATCAGTATGAGTATCGACCAACAAGTCGCTGCCGGCTTTCATCTCGGCTTTGCCAAAGTGAACGGGCTGCGAGTGCTCGACGGGATTCGCCCAACCGAGATAGTCGTACCAGGCCTGGGTGCCAATATCACGAAAGACAGCCCGGCGATGCCGCTTGCCCGTTTCCGCGGCGCCCCAAATGTCGTTAATAAGTTCATGGTCATCAAACGTAAACAAGCTGGGCATGTTGCGGTGCCACGCCGCCATCTCAACGCCACGCTCCAAATACAGCTTGTAATTCTCCCACACACCCACGATGGTCGGCATCACATCGACAACGCTAGGCACCTGCTTGATGCCTTGGGTTAAACGCCAAGCTTCGACAGGATACTCTCGCTCTTCCTCGTAAAGCCAATCGCCATTCATCACGTGAAAATGGACTTTGTCGGCCCAGTCGCGGTTTAGCGTTTCGTAAGTAGGGGTGCGATGACCGATGCCATTGAGTGGATTTTGGTTCGCACACGATCCAATTTGAAAGCGAAAATTGAACAAGCCATCAGGATTGTGTTCTGGGTTGCGTGAATCGTCAGCACTTGGCAGCGTACGAAAAGAACCGGGAAGTCCGTGCGGCCGCTCGTTCACAACAATTTGGTAATAGTACTGTGTGTCCGCTTGCAGATCCGTCAACTCCACCACGCCGGTGTTGTCATTCTCGATGCGTGTTTGGGCAGCGGAGCTGATGTGATCCAAAGCATTTGCTGCGGTGCCGTACTGAACCCGAAACGAACCGGGATCCGAAGTCCGCCCCCAAACTTTGACACTGTGATCCGTCGACATCCCGAGCATCGGGCCATGCGTCAGCCGAATCGGGTCGCGTTCGGCCAGCGCGGTCGAGGCGTCGAATCCAGCAACAATGAGTGCGACCAAGAACAGAAAAGAGTGGGGGCGTAGCATGGTGTCCGGCGGTGCATGATGGAAAGAAGTGAACAGGAACGCTGCTCATCATCATACTCGCCCACACCTGTCTCGTGAGTTCCATTGGTCGCGGTCGGCCGCACAGCCCGCATCGACGCTCGCCGCAGACTACGAAAACAGGTGTTCGCAAACCTGTTTGGCGATCGCTTGCTCTTCATCGGTCGCTACCACCAACGTGCGAACGGTCGCGGAGGGATGTGACAGATCCAGGATCGACCGTTTGTCCCACGGCGATTCATTTACCCAGGTATCAATCACGATCCCCAGATGGGCCAGCGGTGCCGCAATCAGTTCACGTATTTCGGCAGCATTCTCACCAACGCCCGCGGTGAAGACCAAGGCATCGAGTCCGCCCAGAATTGCGAAATAGCCACCGACGTATTTCAAAATCCGGTGGACGTAGATCTCAATCGCTAGCGACGCAGTGGCATCGCCTTGGCTTCGACGGGTCAGGACCGTTCGCATATCCACATCACCGCAAAGTCCCAGCAAACCACTTTGTTTGTTGAGCAGGGCATCCGCTTCGTCCACCGACATGCCTGTTTGCCGCATCAGGTAGAGCGGCACCGACGCATCGATGTCACCGGTCCGCGACGCCATGACCAACCCTTCCAACGGAGTCATCCCCATCGATGTATCGATCGCAACGCCATCGATTGACGCCGTCACGGAGGCGCCGCCGCCGAGATGCAGCGAAATGATACGTTTTGGCCGCGTTGCTGCATCAAGGTGTTTGATGGCTTGTTCAGTCACGTATCGATGTGATGTGCCGTGCGCTCCGTAGCGACGCACGCCATGTTCAGTGTATGCCCATGTGGCGATCGCATAGCGGTAGGCTTTGGGCGGCAAACTCGCAAAATAAGCCGTATCGAAAACCAAGACCTGTGGGATCGGAAGTTTTAACGCTGTCATGGCTTCGATGACCGCCCGCGCCGACGGATTGTGCAGCGGCGCAAGGGTGTCGAGCGTTGCGAGTTCCACCAGCACATTTTCATCGACGACCGTCGGCACCGCAAATCGATCGCCTCCTTGGACCACGCGGTGACCGATTGCAGCCAGATCGAGATCCTTGTGCCGATCCAACGCGATCCGAGCGGCCGTCAGATGATCCGCCGCGTCACCGCCGACTTGACCGATGCGGTCGACCAGCCCCTCGGTCAATCGTTTTCCCGAGGCTGAATTGATACAGGCATATTTCAGCGTGGTGCTGCCCACGTTAAAGACAAGGATGTTCATGAGTCTTGAGCCTGAATCGCAGTGATGGCCACAGTATTGACGATATCGGCCACGGTACACCCTCGCGACAAATCGTTCACAGGTTTTCGCAACCCCTGCAGCACCGGACCAATTGCGACTGCACCGGCGGATCGCTGGACCGCCTTGTAGGTATTGTTGCCGGTATTGAGATCAGGAAAGATGAACACGGTCGCACGTCCGGCGACGGCACTGCTGGGCAATTTCGTGGCCGCCACGGCGGGATCGATCGCCGCGTCGTACTGCAACGGGCCTTCGACGAGCAGTTCGGGGCGTTTGCGTTTCAGGATCGCAGTCGCCTCGCGAACACGTTCAACATCTTCGCCATGCCCACTTTCGCCGGTCGAGTACGAGAGCATCGCGACACGTGGCTCGATGCCAAATTGCATCGCCGTGTTGGCACTGCTCGATGCGATTTCAGCGAGTTGATCCGCAGTCGGATTCGCAATCACCGCGCAGTCACCGTAAACCAACACGTCATGCTTTAGACACATCAAAAAGACGCTACTCACACAACCGACACCGTCACGCGTTTTGATGAATTCAAAAGCGGGACGAATCGTATTCGCGGTGGTATGGATCGATCCCGAGACCATCCCGCCAGCGAGTCCTTTTTCGACCATCATCGTGCCAAAATAACTGACTTCGAGCATGCGATCACTCGCGACGTCCATCGTCACCCCTTTGTGCTTTCGCATCGCAAAGTATTCACGAATAAAGGATTCGCGAAGCGGCGAATTTTTGGGATCAATGATCTCCACGCCCGTTTCGGGAATCGCAACCCCCACGTGACTTGCCGCAGCGCGAATCGCAACGGGGTCACCCAGCAAGACAATATCGGCAACATCACGGCGGCGAAGCACATCGACCGCTTGCAGAATGCGAGGCTCGCTTCCCTCGGGCAACACGATGCAAGCCCGCTTCTCGCGGGCACGTTGAATCAACGAGTATTCAAACAGCATCGGAGTGACGCGGTGCGTGTCGGGGGCCTGCAACCGCGTGGCAAGATCCTCGGCGTCGATGTACTGTTCGAACAGTCCGAGTGCGGAATCGATTTTCCGAGGCGAATGTTCGCCAATTTCCGCGCGAATCTTGGATGCTTCGGTTGCCGCGGTAAACGTGTCGACCGATGTCAACAAAACAGGCATGCCGGACGTATTGCAAATTAGTTGCTGGACCGCCAGCGGTGGCAACATCCCGCCGGTTAACAAGATGCCTGCGGGCGAGGGCCCATTGGCGTCAAGAGAGGCCAGTGCACAGCCCGCCAAAATATCGCTGCGATCCCCCGGCGTGATCACCAAACTCGACGGGTACAAACGCTCGAGAAAGTCCGGCAACAACATTGCAGCGACTTTTAATCGAGTCACCTCGCGATCGAATGTTGTTTCATCACCACTGAATTTGGTCGCATTGAGTCCCACTTGGATCTCGCGAAGCGTCGGTTGACGTAGCAGCGGTTCTTCAGGAAGCATGTACAACGGGGCTTGGGAAGCTGACGATGTCTTGTAGTAGGCCGACCGCAATTCGGATTCATTCGCAGCATCGATTTGGTTTAGCACCGTGGCAATCACCTGTCCGCCGCGGTCCGTAATACTGTCGTTACCAATGTAAATCGACTGCATACAGTCTTCGACACTTTTCCCACGCGCCGAATAGACCGGCATGATCGCGCAGCCAAGATTGACTGCGATATCCGAATTCAATTCGAATTCGATTTCTTGCGCCAATCCTTGAAAACTTGTCCCCTCGACAACCACAAAGTCACAGGTCTCTTGCAAGTGTTTGAATTGTTGTTGTATTCGTTGGATTAACGCGTCGTACCGATCTTCCGCCAACATCCGGCGTGCTTCGATTCGCGTCACCCCCGCCATCTCTTCCGGGGCCGTTGTGATCTGGTATCGCGATTGCATCAAGCGAATGCTCTGATCATCACTCGGGTGGGTGCGAACGACGGGACGAAAAAATTCCACGCGGTCAAAGCGACGCATCGCCAATTCCATCACGCCAAGGGCAACCATTCGCTTTCCGGTCGCGTTTTCATTCGTCGCAATATAGAGACTGTCGGGCATACCAAATTGCTGCGGGAAGAGAAATGCAAGGGGGATCTAAAACTGGAATTGCAATAAAGAACTGCCTAATCCAGCAGCGGCAGCGTTGCACGTGCTTTCGCGCTCTGCACGGCAGTGTCGACGATTTGTTGACCGATCCGGCTGATTTCAGGACTCAACGGCCCCTCGACTTGCCCCCCGCGTGAAATCACATCCAGCATGTACTGGACTGGATTTTGTAGAGGCGGGGCCAATTTGTCGACTGCGACATCTTCACCGGCGGGGCAGGCTTCGGTTTGAACCCGAATCGTATCGGTATAGTCGTAGCTGGCTATCGTTCCTCGGGTTCCCACAATCACGAAGCCGCATTTGGGTTGCGGTTGATGTGTCCAGGGGTCGGTGAAGGTGCCCCAGCGGGTTTCGAACTTCGACAATCCCGTCTCGTAGCGTGCGATGGTGATACTGTGTTCATCGACCTCGAGTCCTTGGGGTTGATCCACCACACAGCTGACTTCGATTGGACGCCGACCATTCATGAACCACGTCCCCAGCGTGGTTCCGTAACCGGCGTAATCAAGCAGTGAACCGCCGCCATGGCTCTGTTTATAGAACCAACTATTCGGCTTTTCGCGTTCGACTTCGCTGGCGGTGCGTTCGACTTTGTCAGCGCTGTGCCATAGCGGTCCACGGTTACCACCATAGTGATGCACTTCGAGCACATCACCAATCCTGCCTTCGTCGATCCAACGCTTGCTCGTGCGATGAGCGGGAACCCACGTCAACGGCCAATTGATCGCCAACCGACTTCCCGAGGCCTGCGTCGCCGCGATCATCCGGTCGGCTTCGGCGAGCGAGGCAGCGAATGGTTTTTCCACCATAATATCGCAGCCAAACGGAGCCACTTTTTCAACCCACTCGCCATGATGCGATGCGGCGGGACAGAGGATCACCAAGTCGGGCTTGGTTTGTTCAAGACACTGCACATGATCAGTGAAAATTTGATTCTCCGAAACGCTAAACGCCTTTGCCGCATCGGTCATTCGCTGAGGATCATCGTCGCACAATCCGACAATCTCGGCGTCAGGGTGCTCGTGCACCTGACGCAACAAATCACCCATATGAAAATGGTCAAAATTGATACCCGCGATTTTAAATCGAGCCATGTCCGAAACACTAACAGCAAGAGGGTGGGGGATGGAAAAAAATCGTGTCACCGGCGTCACGGTGAACGACGATCTATTGTAGCGTTTTGCAATGCCCTCAATGTGCGAGTGGATCGCAATTCCGTTAGACTGAACCAATCCCGAAAACGCACCGCGGCGTCCAAGCCGTCAACGATCTGCCGCTTCTGAGTTAAAAAAATTCTCCTGTCGCTGAAACCCCAGAGTGAGACCAAGATGCTTTCTGAAACGCAAGTCAACGGAGGCAACTCTCCGCGAACAAAACCTCTCGTTCGCTCGATCCTATTGGCCGCCTGTGTGGCCTGTCTTTGCTTTTGGAATACTCCGGCGATCGCAGAACCCCACGACTGGGAGAACGAACAGATTGTTTCACGGAACAAGCAGCCGCCGCGTGCCACCTCGCTGCCGTTTGCCGATCGTGCGGGTGCGATACAGGCGACTCCACAGGCGACCCCTTATTTCCAAAGCCTCAATGGGATCTGGAAATTCAACTGGGTGAAACAACCGAGTGAGCGGCCTGCGGATTTTTTCCGCCTCGATTTTGACGTCCGCAACTGGGATGATTTGGCGGTACCGAGCAATTGGCAAATGCATGGATATGGCGTTCCGCTTTATACCAACATCCCCTATCCGTTCAAAAAAGATCCGCCTCGCGTGATGGGCGAGCCGCCCAAACACTTCACTAATTTTGAGCAACGCAATCCGGTCGGATCGTACCGCCGACAGTTTTCGATCCCAGACGATTGGAAGGATCGCCAAACGTTCCTGCAATTCAGCGGTGTCGACTCGGCGTTTTACCTGTGGGTCAATGGCGAAAAGGTTGGCTACAGCCAGGACAGTCGCACCCCTGCACTATTCAACATTTCGTCTTATCTAAAACCAGGCGACAACACATTGGCCGTGGAGGTCTATCGCTACAGCGACGGCAGCTATCTGGAAGATCAAGACTTTTGGCGACTCAGTGGAATCTTTCGCGATGTCTTTCTGTGGTCTGCAGCCCCGCTACAAGTACGTGACTTTTTTGTGCATACCGACTTGGACTCGGATTACAAAGACGCAAAATTGTCGGTGGATATCGAAATCGCCAATGCAAACGACACGGAGCAGAGCTTCACGGTCGAAGCCGAACTAATCGATGATCGCAATCAAACGGTCTTTAGCAATGTGATTGCGACTGGAAAGGTTCCCGCCAACAGTTCAACGAACCGAACGTTAACGAAAGAAGTCATCGCGCCGAAGCTTTGGTCAGCAGAGAAGCCCAACCTTTATCGATTGCTTTTGACGCTGCAGGATGACCAGGGAAAAGTCATCGAAGTGACGACCTCGCGAGTCGGTTTCCGCAAGGTCGAAATTAAACAAGGCCTACTGTATATCAACGGCAAATACGTCTACTTAAAAGGCGTCAATCGGCACGAACATGATCCCGACACGGGACACACGGTCTCGGTCGCCTCGATGATTGAAGACATCAAGTTGATGAAGCAGTTCAACATCAACGCAGTCCGCACCAGCCACTATCCCAATGACCCGCAGTGGTATGATCTGTGTGACCAATACGGATTGTATATGGTCGATGAAGCGAACATTGAATCGCATGGAATGGGTTACGGCGGTGAATCACTCGCCAAGGATCCCGCTTGGGGCAAAGCCCATATGGACCGCACGGTACGGATGGTCGAGCGTGACAAAAATCATCCCTCGGTAATCATTTGGTCGCTCGGTAACGAAGCCGGTAACGGCGTGAATTTCATGGCCGATTACGACTGGATCAAACAACGTGATCCATCGCGTCCGGTTCAGTACGAACGAGCGGGTTACCGTGACCGGAACACCGACATTCGTTGCCCGATGTACGCCGGCATCAACGAAATCGTCAAGTACGCATCAAACAATCCCGACCGTCCTCTGATCTTGTGTGAATACGCTCATGCGATGGGCAACAGCGTCGGCAATTTCCAAGATTACTGGGACGCGATCGAGTCTCACGATCACTTGCAAGGCGGTTTCATCTGGGACTGGGTTGACCAAGGCCTTCGTAAACCGATCCCCGCCACTTGGGTCGTGGCCGATCAACAGAATCCAGACCAAACCGCGAAAGTCCTCGGTGATGTCGATGCAGAAAAAGGAGTCACCGGAGCGGTCGTCGTCGACCGATCCGACGCCTTGCAGTTGACCCAAGCCCTGACACTCGAAGCGGTGTTTTACGGCAACCACGCGTCGGTCTATTGCCCGCTGATTTCCAAGGGCGACCATCAATACCTGCTGCGGCTTGATGGCAACGGGATCAACTTTACGCTGTACACCGATGCGTGGAAAGGATTGAGCGTTTCCTACGCGGACGCGAAGCTCAACAATGGTCTCAATCGCATCACGGCAACCTACGACGGCAACCACCAACGACTGTACGTCAACGGAAAACAAGTGGGTGAAAAGGCGTTACAAGGCAACGTCAGCCCAAGTGTTTTTAATGTCAACATTGGTCGCAACTCAGAAGTCATCAATCGCGTGACGTCGCTACCGATTCGTGAAGCGAAAATTTACGATCGAGCATTGTCGGCCGACGAAGTCGCGACCGTAAAGCAGCGGAGCACACAGGGACTTGTTTTGGACCTCGATCTAACGAAGACACGCGAGCAGCCGCGACCAGCCAACAGCCCCGACACGTTCTTTGCCTACGGAGGTGATTTCGGAGACCAGCCTAACGATGGCAATTTTTGTATGAATGGACTTGTCCAACCCGATCGACGTCTCAATCCCCATATCTGGGAAGTCAAAAAGGTTCATCAAAACATCAAGGTGACTGCGGTCGATTTGGCCCAAGGCAAGTTCGAAGTCAAAAACAAGTTTCTATTCACCAATCTGAACGAATTTGTCGCTCATTGGGTGATCCGCCGTGATGGCGACGCCATTCGCTCTGGAACGCTCGACCGATTGAATATCGAGCCGCTAACAAGCCAACAAATTACGTTGCCTGTGGACGGATTGGACGACAAGATCGGTGAAAATTTATTGACGATTTCGTTTGAATTACCCGCCGCAGTCCCTTGGGCTGATGCCGGCCACCGGATCGCATGGGAGCAATTTGCGTTGCAGTCCCCGGCAGCGAACTCGACCACCGACGCAGTGGAAGGCGAAAAAGTCGTGGTTGACCAAACCGAGACACAAGTGAAAGTGACTGCGAATCAAACCGTCGCCACGTTCAACGCAAACACCGGAGAACTAAGCTCGCTCGAGGTGGACGGACACAGCCTGATTACGGGGCCGCTAGTGCCTCAATTTTGGAAAGCCCCTAACGACAACCAATATCGCAATAACTACCTGAGTCGGCTGGGCGAGTGGCGGAACGCGGCCGACAAACGTACGCTAACCAAGATGACCGTGCACGAAGAGAAA
>TARA_R110002073_G_scaffold74244_2_pt1 | contig 13159 bp, 9 predicted proteins | sample TARA_R110002073 | Tara Oceans TARA_R110002073 (sample SAMEA4397174) | marine metagenome | biome: Polar Biome; feature: [DCM] deep chlorophyll maximum layer (ENVO:01000326); material: water (ENVO:00002006), including particulate matter (ENVO:01000060) such as... | depth 40 m
CGAACAACTCTCAGTCGGTCAAGGCATTCTTCAGCGAAGACAGCAAGGACAACCTCAAGAAGATTTAGTTGCTTCAGTCCAAAACAACAAAGTCCTTATGAGAAAATTTATTACTTGCGGTGGTGCTGGTGGTCTTACCGATAATGTTGGTGAAGATTGCTCTATCCAGTTATACGCTGGTATGTTTCAGTCGCAGAACTTAGACTTAAGGTTATTAGGCGGACTTGAACTTGAGATTACACTTGCTCCAGACTCAAATGTTTTCTCTAACGCTGGAGCGACAACTGTTTATGAGTTAAGCGACGTTATCCTCAACGCACCACTCTTATACAAATCAGCACAGCAACTCGCTATGCCTTCGCAACCAAGCACCCTTGAGTTCTTAACGTGGTCTTCACTCTATAACGTTATCCAATCCACCAACGCTACAATCACTAACAAGGTAGGATTAAGGGGTTGTCTATCTATGCTTCAAAAATTCGTCCCAGTAAAGTATCTTAATAATTACGGACAACAAGCAGATAGCAATAACAACTTTGGTGCGAATGCCTTTAATGGTTGGAATGTTGGTATGAAACGATTAACCTTTCACCGAAACGGACAACGGTATCCTAATGAATATCAAATAATTACAGAGCGAGGGGACGGCGACCCAGCAGTAGAGATTATAGCAGAGAAGAACCCTCAAATTATGCTTAACTCGTTATCGGCATTTGAGAATTATAAAGACGTTAAGCATACTCATATTACAAGTCAAAATCTCGCAACACTTCAAGCAAACAATTACTTTTTAGGTGTATCTTTCGACCAAATCTCGGGTCAAGGTATAGACTTAACTGGTGGGACAATATCTACAGAGATAGAGTCAGCATTACAAGACCCAGCAAATAACGTAGCAATACCCTTTGGCGTTTTCACTTTCTTCTTAAATAAGAATACCCTTGTTATCCAACCTAATCAGCGGATACAGAGTATCGAATAATTTTGTTATCTTTTTATTTTTATTTTCTCACCTTATTATAATAATGTCTAATAAAGTAGAAATCGCTGGGTATGACGAACACTCTAACCACTTACGCCGAAGGGAAGTTGCCTTACACGAAGGAAGACTTAAGGTTTATGAACCAACACTTACGACTATCGACGAGTCATTAAACAATATAGAACTGGATATAGATAAGGTTGGTGATTGCGTGAATGAAACCGACAACAAGTTAAACGTAAGCACTTTTGATACTACACAAGATACTAACTTAACTTTTAATGGTGGTGCTTTGAATGACGGACAAAATGTAATTATAGATTGCGTAGGATACAGAGCAGTTAGAGTTTGGGGTGAATTCTCAAACGACCATTTAGAATTAACGGCAACGTGTGCTACTAATACTGGAAATTTAACGTTTTGGGACGCTTTCGGTATGGATACTTATTCGGGTAAATTCTCTCATTACTACCAAGACCCACCAAGGAATATTAAGTATCAAAACAATTCGGGTAATACAATAACCTCAATTAATTTACAATTTACAAGGTTTAAGTAATTAAGACTAATCGTCAAAATTATTTTCTTTGCTTATTATAATAAAATGTCGTTATTACCAAGCACGTTGTTAAATGCTACTCAAAATGAAGACCAAACCCTCGAAATCCATAGTGAAATTTTAGAACCATTAAGTCATTCTCAAGTGATAACACGTTGGGAGATACCACACAAGAATATTTTAGATAGTGATAGTGTTATGATTTGGAAGGTTTTTTGCGACGGACAAGCAACCGATAGGACTGGTTCAACCTTTATGGCGAGACCCTTACCGCTAACTGGTTTGTATGATACTATGTTAAGAGCAAGACTTTTTGTTAATGGTAAAGTCATTAGTGAATTAAATGAAGTGGGTAAATATCTTGGTATGAAATATCACTTTCAACCTCACGAAGTTAAGACCGAAGTAAGTGATTTCTTCAGTTATGCCGATAATAATATCGTAAATAATGGTGGTAATATGGATATGGATATTGGTAGAATCTTAAGAACCCCAGGCGATAAAGAGTTAGGACCAAGTGTCCCAGCAAAGGGTCATAACTATCAAGTCGAATGCTCTTTAAAATTACACCAGTTATTCGCAATCCTTAAGGACGCACAACTCGATACCAATAATATTGAAGGTAAAATTATGATTGAGATTGACTGGTCGCCTAACAACACCAACACCGCTAAAGATAACGTGTTATATGCTGGTTCGGGCGTCACGGCAGTTGCTAAACCGCTTAAGGTGTTAGAACCAAGACTTATCCTCGATTTTCTTACTTACAACGCAGAAGTTCAAGCACAGATAAAGAATACTATTTGGGGAGACGGTGCTGGTATCAATATGCCTTTTAGAGAAGTTGTATTAGTTCGTAAAACACTCAACGTCTCTGCTGGAGTTAAGGAAGAAGACTTTAGTATAGGTATGACTGGTCGTGCTATACAGAAGATATGGGTAGCAAAGGTTATGGACTGTGGCGGTAATGACGCTAATAAACTACTTGGTTCAGTTCGAAGTGATTTACTCAACGGACAGAAATGGAACGTTAGGGTTAATGACTTAATGATTTATGATAGAGACGTCGATAACCGAGCAGAAGAGTTTAATTACTTACAGCAAACGGGAGAAGCACAATACACAATCCCACCCTCTATGTATGAGCGAAGAAGTTTTGGTAAAGGTGTTAGAAGTGGATATACCACTAACGACGATGTATGGGTTGATAATATCTCGGTAGCGAAACAGAACGCAACTCTCGTTAATATCCCCGCTGGTATGCCCGCACACCCCGTTAATGTCCCCTCTGCCCCCTTCGGCAATAAGGTAGGCGACTTCTCAAGGGTCTCACAAGGTGCTTCAATCGATACTGCTAACGTTAAGGCAACTATGGAGGGTCGCCTTAACTACTTAGGCATTAACCTCGCAAGATACAAGGCGGGAGGCGATACCCCTATGAACGCTATGAGGATAGGTTCAACCCCAGTTCTCTTTAGTCTAAGACGAGACGGCACAGCAGACACCGACACTACAGCGAAGACTGGAACTATGTTCTTTTGGGTCGAATACCTTAAGATTATGAACTTGAAAAACGGTCAAATATCCGTTATGGATATGTAAATAAAATCTCATATATAGGTAATGGGACTACTCAAAGACCTTATCGAAAGAATAAAAATTAGTTTTTGTTGTCGGTCGAAGTGTTCGATTAACGATAACGACTTTACACCAAGAGAAGTAATAGAGGAATGGGTAGCAACTGTAGAGTTAGAAGCACCCAAACCCGCACCTAAGTATGATTACTATAGTGGTAAGCAGAAAAAATATCTCAGTAATATATAATGAGCGAAAAAAAACAAAAAGCAAATGATTCTAAACCGTTATATAAACCTATGAAATCTACTCGTAAGGGTAAGAAAGGAATGGTCTATGTAATGAAGGGAGGGTCTAAACGACTTATCCATTTTGGCGATAGTTCTATGGGCGACGGCAAGAGCGGTGCTTCTAAGGCACGTCAAAAATCCTATATGGCGAGGAGCGGTGGGATTAAGAATAAAGAAGGCAAATTAACGAAAAACGATAAGAACTCTGCTAACTATTGGAGCAGAAAGGTTAATTGGTAAGTCCTATCTCGACTGGTTCGATACACTTATACGTGGCGGGTTTCGTAGTCTTATCGACCGAAAACCTCTTAAAATCTTTATAGTTAATATCAAACAAAGAACGAGCAATATTTTTTTTATCGTCTATGTATTTTAGGATACTATGGTCTTCTACAATTTTAGTTATCTCCTCTGTATAAAACTTCATAGGAAATGCCTTATACTCTTCTCCCTCTTCTCTCTTATGGATTGATAACAAGGGGTAAATCTCACACGCTATATTTAATCTATCTTTTCTAACTACACTTGAATACTTCATATATCTATTATACAGCAAGGTTTTAAGTGTATTTAATTAATTATTTTTTTTCTCTAAGTCTGTCGCTCTGCCGTCTTAGGTAAAATTCGCTCTTTTCGTCTATAATCTTAGGATTAACGACCATTTCTTTCTCTTCGCTTGTCTCGTGTTGCTTAAGTTCAGCAATATCTTTATCGTCATTCTTAATCTTTTTCGCTAATATCTTACGCTCAAGTTGGTCTTCGTTTCTAATACACACCTCTTTAAGAATACCTAAGACTCGCTCATACCCATAAACATTACAAAGGTTTTTCAGTTGTCGGCACTCACTACAGTATGAACCCAACCAAGTTTCTCGAGGTTTCGTTTCACAAAAAGCACAATATCCCATATAACTATAACTAAGATTTTAAATGCTGATTATAACTGCGAGATAGAGGATAAGATTAACTCTTCGTTGGCGGTAAGTCGTTAAGCGAACGCTTAATTCTTGTGTTGTGATATGGTGATTTTTAAATTGCTGTGGTTTTTTTTTTTGCGAGAATTGAGAGGGGGGGCATATCACAAGAATAAGAGTCGATAAACCCAACGAAGGGTGAAATTGAACGTTAAATCTATCGACGTTTCGCAGTTATAATTACACAAAAATCCTTAATATTACACAAATAACGCTAAATCCCAAAATTAATATCTTTTGTATTAGTATATGAGTGAAGAAGATAAGCGAGATAACTTCATTAGAGGTATGAGTAGCAGAATGGAGGCACAGCAGATAGGACAAGGGCAACAAGACCTATCGCAGTATGAAGCGGGGTTAATACCACCTATACCCGAACCGCCACAGACTTTCGTTATAGAGTGTAATAAGTCTCAAGCACAACAAGACGGCGACGCTTTAAGAACTAATGCTTGGACTAACACGTTTCCACCGTTAAAGTTAAAGAAAGGCGATGTAGTTAGCGTTAACTCGGCATTCTTATCGACTCGTGGTTCGGGCGACCTACTACAATTTGACGATAGCAATAACAAAATGCGAATGTTATTCGAATACTACTCAACCAACGATAACGCTAACAACAAGCGACCAGACTATAATATCTTGGGTAATGTAGCGACTGCCGACGGTTCTTATCGTTATGACGCCAACCAATTTACTAACTGCTATCCAGCGAATTATAGACCGATGCTCTTAAAGAGACTTGGTGAAACCTATAAGACTATCGAAGACTTTACACCAGCACCAGCGATACCAGCAACGACTGGACCAGCGTTAGCACCACCGTTTTACTCTCAAGTAGAAGAAAGTTATTGGGGATATAAAAATAGTAGCGACTTAATCTACGACGGTGTTGAGGATAAGTATGCGGACGGGTTATACCGAGCACCGATTGTATCAGTTAGAGAACTAACGACTTACGTTAAAGACACGACACCTTCGCAAGAACCAATACCTAATGAAGAGGCGTTGTATGGTAAAAACCTTAATAACTTAACGATATGGTATGTTTCAACACCTATGTCTAAAATCGGTCCGTGTAGTGATAATGCTACTATGCGAATCTATTTTGCTTATGGTAGCGACGCACCCGACGCAACCATTACACATAAAGTCGCCGATACCACTACCTTCTTAAAATTACTTAGAGTCGGTGAAAATATCCAGTTTAAACAGACTGCGTGGTGGGCGGGTGAAAGAGCAACGCCTTACCAGCATCTAACGACTGCTGGTGCTGTAATACCTATGAAGGGTTCAAATGCTTTTTACTGCGGTGGGTATGCTTCTAACGGTCAAGGTATCGTTAAAGGGTCAAACACAGTAGATAAATTTATCCAAATGGGACACGACGGACTGAACGTTGACGCCACTTCGCAAGTAGGCAAATATAATAATATGAGTATGAATGATTGTTTAGGTCAAATTATGAAGATTGTTAGCATTAACATAGGCAACTTCGATAGAGCGAACAAGGACGGTAGTAGTCAGTTAATCCATTCGAATTATGCTGAAATGAGTGGGGCAGATTTCGGGCAGTTTATCCCATTTATCGAAGTCCAAGCACCAAAGGGTATGTCTCTTGCCTTCTGTAATCCTAACTTCGAACACCCCGACGGTATCCCTACTTTCTTAGGACCAAAGAAGGCAGACGGCACTTTTTACCAAGGAGGTATTAATGAACGCTTCCACTCACAACCAAACTGTATTAAAATGAGGACGTGGTATGCTGGGGCAAACACACCATTAACTCGAGTGCCTAAGACTGATTGGACTGCTACTACGAACGCAACTGATATCGCAACCTCAAGTGGTTTTGTTTATCCAACTGATAAGAAGATTGGCGACAAGCATTACTTAGGATTTAGACCTTATTTCTACTCACCCCTCACCAGCAACTCATTTAATAATAACTGTAATTCGAGTTATTGTATGAACTTAATAGAAGACTCTGTGAATAGCGGTAATACTAATGAGAGCGTTTATACTAACGCCTTAGGGATAACAAGCGGTCCGTCTACGATTGTGGCGACTAATTACAACTACAAGTCGGCGAACAAGGACGGTTCGTTAAACCCAACGTCGAGTGGATATGACGTTAGGGATACCTTGACTTATAGTGGTGCTAAGACACCTAAGTATTGGAATACGAACTTGGGGTATAATGCGAGTGGTTATACTGAACCCGACCAGTCTATAACTCGAACTGCTTGTTATAACGAAGGACAAGAGTGGTGGAATTCTACTTCGGTAGCGGATAACGGAGGGGCGAGTGGTGTAGCGGGGACTGGAGGGTTCTATGGTGGTAATGCTGTGAGTTCAGCGTTGGTGAGACAAGCGAACTATCAAAGTCGAATTAACCCTAACGGAGACTTATACTTAAAGAACGAAAAGGGTAAGGCGATGCTGTTTTATTTTACTGAAGATATCCCTATAGACGGACACGCCTATAGTGGAGAACCGTTGGGGACTATGGACTTACAGTTAGGATACGACGGTAAGACTGCTGATATGATATCGGGGGGTCAAAATTACATAGTTGGTATTAAAAATATGGTTAAGTCTAAATATTCGGGCGTCGATTCTTCTAATAACCCAATTGAATCACTACCGCCCGACGGCATATTCTATGGATACAAGGGTCAATATCCAACCACACCAGCACTCCCACCAGTATTTAATATCCCTTTAACCCAAAACAACAGCGGACCCGATACTGGTATCCGTGATTTACGGTATCCTATATATCAAATGAATACTGAAGTCTATGCTCGATTTACGAATCAATCGGGCGAAAGTGAGGTAATGTATGTTAAGTTTATCCCTTGGTCTGTGGAGAGACTAACGAATTACGACAAAGTCGGTGCTGTCGCAAATAGTATGGATAACGGACCTATATTTACTACTCACCAATCGGCGTTGTTAATACCTACTAATGGAGAGGGTGAATACGCAACAGACGCTTTGCCTTGTATGACTATCATACAAAGAGACGTTGAGAAGACTGGTAAGAAGGCATTTAACGGCACAACTCATTTAAATCAAAATGGAGGTAGTAATCCCTTTACCCCTAACGATTACTCAGCAATTAACGTGCCTCTTGCTTGGGACGATAAAACCCACAAATACGGTGAATTTTGTTCTTACTTCGAAATACTGAATGGATTTGGTTTAACCGAACACAAGTTCGAATTCGACGACGTCGGCAGAGACTTAATCCCATTAGGCGACGTGAATTTTACAGACAACGGCACTTACACAGATAACTTTGGACTTAATAGTAATGCGGGAGACCCAGCACCGAGAAACGTTGCTTGTGGAGGAGATTGGTATTTGTGTAAGTATCCTAATATGCCTATGAAAGACGGCAACGATATAGTGCGAATGACTGATAATCAAGTTAGACTTACCCCGTTAGTGGTAAAGAGAGGCGAACCTACAACTGAGGGTTTTGGTAATAACAGTTCAACTGGTAAATATAACTGGATAACTCATTATGATTATATGGATTTATCCCTTGCTGGGGATAAGACTTATTTTAGTCCAACTGATATCGCTAACTTATTAACCAAACAACTTCATAAACCAGCAGATATCTATAAATCGTGGGATACGACTTACGGTGGGGGTGGTCGGTTTGAGGGTGGTTATTGGAAGGAGAGTGCTGGTAAGTATCCTATGAATGCTATGTTTAGGGTTATCCACGGACCGAGCAGTCAAATCCCACCAGACGAGGGACACGAACCACCAATAATAGGTAATACTAACGATAGAGACTCAAGTTCGGGTATGCTTGGTGGGACTTATCACGAAGGCGACTTTTGTTTCTTTTTAGATATGACCCAAGAAGTTATCAATAACGGCATAAACGCCTATGGATACACTAACGGTAGGTTAATGGGATATGCTGACGCTGGTGCTGGTTCGGTCTTACCCCTTGATTCTTACCATACTGCCCCAGTATCGGGACAACACTTTTGCTGGATAACTAATGGAGTCTCATTTCTTAACACGATACCCTCAACGGATTCTTACCAAATACAAGGTTATAGTAATGAAAGTGATTTAGACGCTCGACCGAGAACGTTTATGGATAATGCTGATTATCGAAACTTAAACCAAGATAGTAATATCAACTACCAAACGACTTCGACCTTTGGACCTCAATTTATAGGGACTAACAACGCTCAACTTAATTACAATACCGACGTCTCGAGATTTGAATGGAAGTTTTTACACCAACCCGTTTATAGTGAATTTCAAAGTGATTCGAGCGGTAATACAAGTGGAGGCAATATAGTTGCTAAGATATGGGGTCAAGCAGTTCAAGGATACGATAACTGGGATAGGTATGGTGGGGTTAATGTAGTTAATTGGTGTATGCCTAACGTCCCAAGAGGTAATTACAAGTCAAGAAGAGACACCAAAGACAAAGAGGTATTAACCGTTCAAGACCCAGTCGCCAACGCATTTATGAATAAATTAGGATTTAGTGATAACTGGATATCGACCTACGTAGGTTCAACTGATTATAATGACTGTAAAGATTATGAATACTCTACAGCATATCAACCGTTAGGGACAACGGCAAGTGATTTAGATACAAGTGAAGCAAGACCTTACACCCAAACCAATACCCTTATCAATCAACAACGTCTAACAACTGGATTTAGGACTGACGACCGAATTGTAGTCGCACCTATTTACAACACGGATACACCCCCAGTAATGACGAACAAAGCAGAGGTCGATGCTTCTAAGTTGGGTTATCTTCAAAATGATACAACTAAAATGTCTTTGGGTGGTAAAAAAGTCGATACAACCAATAGATTAACGTTTAGTGGTGCTAACCCCTTTGGTATAGAGATTAACGGTGCGACTGGTTCAACCCCAGCAGACGGAGGAGTTAAGATTAAAGAGTTAGGAGCAACGTTAGGTTATGGTATGGTTAATACTTTGGCGACACCTCAAGCAGTTATATACAAGATTACTGGTAGAACAGTAGTTCCGTCGGGGGGGACTACTCCAGTCCCTACCGACCCCGATTTAAAAGTGCCTACGGATTTAAATTTGGACGACGTTAAATTCCCTAACTATGAGATAGAGGTTGATAGTAATTCTTTACTTGCTGACGAATTGCCTAAGAAGACTCTAATTGGTTATTTCTTAATTATGAGTGATATTATCGATAAACACGAATTTATAGGTAGTGCTAATGGCGGACAACCCCTTAAGTGTATCGGTATATTATCAAAGAATTACTCGGGTGAAGATTTTTACTACTCATTTCAAAGTCCAGTAGAATTTCACGTTAAACAAGATAGGACGATAACCTCAATTAAGACAACTATAGTTGAACCTAACCTAAATGACCCACCTGGACTTGACTTTAACTCGTCTATTATTTACTCGATAGTAAGACAGCAGAGTTTGCCCGAACCCGACGTCCCACCGTTAGCAGTTCAACAAGCATTAGACTATGCTACTATGGAGAAAATGACCTCTCAACTCGGCGTAGATATGAAGTTATTTAATCCCCTATCAGCAGTAGGTCAAATGGGTATAGGTAATAGCGGAGGTGGTAGTCTTAACTCATTACGGCAAAATTTGGTGAGTGCTGTATTAAATCCAAGTCCAAATCAAGCAAGTATAATAGGGGCAACCGAGAGTGCTATGACGTCAGTTGTAAGTAGAATGCCCTTACACGAAAGAGGCAGAGCGATACTTAATGCTGGTATGGGCGACCCAAGTGAAGCGTTAAGACCAAGTCCCGCTCAAGCAAGTATGGAGGGATTAGGCATAGCACAACCTACCTCATTAACCCCAACGAGGGGATTAAGTGAAGAGCAATTAGTTCAAGAGCATTTAGGTATGATACAGAATAGTATAGAACCTATGACTCCAGTAGGCAAAAAGGGTAGTGGTGGTCCAGCGGATAGTGCTATGGGTAGTTCAATAGGCGACGACGACCCTTACCAATTACTCGGTGGGGGTAGTGTCCCATTTGACCCAGTCCAAGACGACGACGATATGAAGAGTTATCGGTCTTCTCTTACTAAGGATAACGAGTTATACTCACAAATAGACCAAAGCGAGTTAGGTTCAACGCCACAACAGAATTTTATAGCGAGTGCTGGAGGGGGCAAGGCGGGATTACCAAGCATAGGATTACCCGAATACTTTGCTAAATATATGAGCGTCGCCAACGATTCGCAAAGGCAATTCTATCGAAATGAAGCAGACCAATATGGGTTTTCAGTCGATAACCCTAACGTGTGGCGATTAGGACTGTTAAGGACTTGGGACAAAGGACTCGGTGGAGGGATTGATAAAATGATTGGGGCAAAATTAAATATAGAAGGGACGACTAAAATATCTATGGCGAAGAATAGATACGAAGCATTAGATAGACCAGCACAAAAAGAGCAGAGGGGCAAAGAGTTAGAAATGGTTAAACAGCGAGGCGAAGACCCTACCTCGTTAGTCATACCACAACCCGAATTCGGGCAAGAGGGATTAGTAGGTAGAGTGAGTAGGTCGCAACCGTTAGACCCAAGGACACGGGCAGACCAAAAACACTTACGAGCGACTGACTGGACGGGACAAAATCCTTATGACCTAAGGACTTGGTCTCAAGGCAACCTACAAGCATACCAAGTGGATTTACACCACGGCGTTAAGATAAGCGACAGAACACCCGATAATAAATTAAATGAGAGAGGACTTCAACTATTAAGTAAAGAGTCCTCACGCAGAAGAGACGGTAATAAGAGAGCATTACAACTAACGGGTAGTGGTGATTATAAAAAGACTGAAGAAAGACCAACGGGATATGACCCATTAAATAGGCATAAATCACCTCATATATCGATAGGGATAACTACTATGAAACGAAAAAGCACTAAGGATATTAAGGGTAAAAGGTCAAGACCAATCAAGAGTGATAGGGATATCAGTTGGAGCGACGGATACCTCAAGGGACACGCTCTCAAGGGTGGTCTTAGTGCTAACGAGTTTTACTCACACGAGAACGCTATTAAAGAGTATCGAAAACACGCTAAGGGTAAGGTTAGCGGTATAACTAAATATAACAAGAAGGGACAAACTGTCTATAGTCTTAGGGCGGGACACGACTTAGTTAAGAAAGCACCCAAGGGTGAAAAGTCTTATATGTTTCACGAGCAACCCGACACTCAACCTCAAATTAAACAAGTCGAACAAATGAAACCTATACCCGAAGCACCAAAGGCAGAGGGGGGTGGTGGTCCAGCGGACTAATCCCAGTTAAGTATATAGAAAGAATTGTGAGTCTCTTGTGAGTGGTCTAATTTAGCACACGCTTCCTTCTCTTTGAGTAAATTACCACCATATTCTTTACGAATATCCATAGCATAAACCTTTCGAATAGAAGTTGTAGTTAATTCTAACTCTTTGTGCTTCCATATACGCTTAAAGACTTGACTGTAATGACTTGAACTTATATTCTCACTACCGTCCCCACTTGACGCAGAGTTGGTGAAGTGGTTAGAATGGACCAAAGGTATAATGTCTTGTAAGTGTTCGCCATAAATATTATGGAGGATTTGGATATACTTATTGATAGCGGTATTAACTTGCCCCTTTAAAAATACTTCTTTAGGTTCGTGTCCCATTTCGGGGTTTCTTACCTTATTATTACGGATAACCATTACCTTAACGTTTCGTCCCTTTAACCAAATGAAGTTAGTGTCCTTGTGTTCTTCTAAGGGCAACCACTCTTTAGTGATAAGCATACCAGCACACTCGTTTCTAAGGACTTGGTCTATATGAAGACTACCTAAGAGATAGAGTAAGGCACTCTCTATATCCTTGCTATCACTCTTTCTAATTTTGTTGTAATGATATGATAACGATTTGTTTAGCATATCCATACTTAATTCTTTGAGGGCAACCTCATTTTCTTTGGGTTCTTGTTTCTCTTGCTTACCAGCGTTAGACGCCTTAAGTATATCGAATGCCTTTCGATAATCAGCGTAGGTTGTATTTTTTTCAAAATCCGTTTGCTCTAAGTGTAAGACCGCAAATGCCTTGCTGATAGAGCAAAGCAGACTAATATAGTTTTTCTTGGTCGAATCCTTCCAAGGGTAATTTTCAATTTCTTTAAGTCTTTCTTGCGTATCCATTAAGCACATAGGCACAACGTTCGCATTTAAGGTCATTTTAAGTGAAGGTGCTTTCTTAGTCCCAAGCATATAGTAATATCGACTAATCATACGTTTATAGGTCTTCAAGGTAGATTCCTTCATTTTTGGGTTAAACTCTTTAAGCATATCGGCAGTCGATTTAATATGATTTTCGAAATTGGGATTACTCATTCTATAATAATATAGAATATTTTAACTTTAAATAAAAATTTAAATATATATAATACAACAAATAATTAGGGGCAAAAGCACACCTTCTCACTACAAGTCTCACCGCAACTACTATCGCTGTCGTGGTCTGTATCAATACCGCTGTCCTCGCTCTCTTCTTCACTTGTATCCATATCGATAACGATATCGTCTTCGTCATAATCTTCACACTCATTAACGTCAAGTATATCACCAAGTCTTACCATTATCACACACCCACACTCTAACCTTAACTCTATCTCAGTATCCATTTCCATTTCAATCTGTTCGCTTAAATCACACATATACCTATAGAATAGAAAAAAGTTTTATTGTTTATAATCGGCATAAGATAGAGAATAATTTTTTTT
>TARA_R110002073_G_scaffold123674_6_pt1 | contig 13156 bp, 8 predicted proteins | sample TARA_R110002073 | Tara Oceans TARA_R110002073 (sample SAMEA4397174) | marine metagenome | biome: Polar Biome; feature: [DCM] deep chlorophyll maximum layer (ENVO:01000326); material: water (ENVO:00002006), including particulate matter (ENVO:01000060) such as... | depth 40 m
TCGTCGAAGATTCGGGGATTGCCTCCAAGCCGCTCGCCCAATTAGAAGTGTTTCAAATTTGGCCCCCCGGTGCCTCGGTGGCTCAGGTCACACGCGAGTGCAACGGTTGTGGACGGTGCCGCACGCATTCGTCCGCCGAGCGGCAATGCCCGATGTTCCGTGCCAGTCATCGTGAAGAAGCGTCGCCGCGGGCGAAAGCGAATCTGCTGCGTGGCGTGCTGAGCGGACAACTGAAGGTCGACAATCTGGCCGAGGATCGTGCCAAAGAAGTCGCCGACCTTTGTTTCAACTGTCATCAGTGTCGAGTCGAATGCCCCGCTTCGGTCAATATTCCCAAAATCGTCGGCGAGCTCAAAGCACAGTACGTTGCCACCAACGGATTGCCGCTTTCTGATTTGTTGCTTGGACGAATCGATACCATTGCGGCGATTGCGTCTCAGGTCCCTTGGCTTGCGAATTTGTTAATTCGAGGACGTTTCTCTCGCTGGCTTGCCGATCGTTTGTTCGGTTTGTCGGCCGCTCGAGAATTGCCGCTGATCGCCAGTGAAACATTCATGCGTTACGCCGCCAAACGCCGCTGGACGAAACTGAATCCGCATGGCGGTTTAAAGGTCGCCTACTTTGTTGACCATTATGCAAACTATCACGACCCCGACATCGGTCGCGCCCTAGCTGAGATTTTGCAGCACAATGGAATCGGTTTGTATGTTCCCTCGGGACAGGTCGCCAGCGGAATGGCTCGCATCTCGGCCGGTGACATCAAAGGAGCACGCCGAGTGGCTCGACGCAATTTACGCGTTCTCGCCGAAGCGGTCCGGCAAGGCTATACGATCATTGCCACCGAACCCGCTGCGGTGCTTTGTTTGAAGCACGAGTATCCCAATTTGATGGATGACCAAGACGCGCACTTGGTCGCCGAAAACTCATTCGAAGCGTGCCAGTTTCTGTGGAATTTGCACCAGGAATCTCGGTTGTCGCTTGATCTCAACACGCTGCCAACCGAAATCGCCTACCATCAACCCTGCCATCTTCGCGTGCTCGATCCTGACGCTGCAGGCCCAAAATTGATCGGCTTGATTCCGAAATTTGAAGTCCAGCAGATCGAGGCGGGCTGTACCGGCATGGCAGGCACATGGGGGCTGCAACGCAAAAATTACCGAAACAGTCTGCGAGTCGGCTGGCCATTGATCTCCGCGATGCGTTCGGCGGGCAATCGCACCGCAGCGACCGAGTGCAGCGCCTGCAAAATGCAAATCGAGCATGGAGCGGGCCGTAAGACCTTGCATCCGATCAAGCTGTTCGCGTACGCCTACGGCCGCCTTCCCAAGCTCGAAAAAGAGCTCGGCACAAAAAAGGTGTCCGACACCTTAAAGTAAGAATAGGCAAGATAAGGGGTTGCCCAGCCTGCCAAAAAGGTGTCCGACACCTTTTTTACGACGGTACCTGTTTTACGAAAAAACGGCGGCATGAAGGGCATGCCGCCGTTGGATGATGGTTTCGCGAAAGGGCGATTGCTTACTTGGTGCCGACCAAGTCCGCTTTACGCTTCGCTTCGATGATTTCGGCTTGGATGTTCGATGGAGTTTGGCGATAGGTCGCCAATTCCATGGTGAACGTTCCTTGGCCTTGCGTCATACTTCGCAGGTCGGTGGCGTAACCAAAGGTTTCTGCCAACGGGACTTCTGCCTTGATGATGCTGTTGCCTTCGACGATGTCGTTGCTTTGCATGATTCCGCGGCGGCGAATCACGTCACCCACCACGGTACCTTGGAAGTCTTCGGGGACTTCGATTTCAACGTTCATGATTGGCTCGAGCAACTTCGGATCGGCTTTCTTGAAGTACTCGCGGAAACAGCCTTGTGCGGCGGTGTAAAACGCTTTTTCCGACGAGTCAACTTCGTGGAAGCTACCGTCATCCAAGTCGATGCGTGTTCCTACCACGGGGAATTCAGCGACAGGGCCTTTGCCCAAAATGTCGCGGAAGCCCTTTTCGATCGCAGGAATGTACTGCTTCGGAATACGGCCACCGACCACGTGATCTTCGAACTCGAAGCTGTCTTCGCTGTTCGATTCGATCGGGCTGAGCTTGCCCTTGATGTGAGCGAATTGACCACTACCACCACTTTGTTTCTTGTGTTTGTAGTCGAATTCAACCATCTTGGTTGGGCTTTCGCGGTAGCTAACCTTCGGAGCACCGACGATGATCTCGACACCGTACTCACGACGAATCCGCTCGATGTAAACATCGAGGTGAAGTTCACCCATTCCGCTGATCAAGATTTCGTTGGTTTCTTCGTCGGTGGCGACTCGGAACGTCGGGTCTTCTTTGCGGAAACGTTGCAGCGCCTTGGCCAACTTGTCTCCGTCGCTGCGGGTTGCCGGAGCGACTGCGATCTTGATTACCGGGTCGGCGATGAACATTGACTCGAGCGTACAGAAATCTCGCGATTCGGCGTACGTATCACCACTGGCCGAATCGATTCCCATGACGGCGATAATATCACCGGCGGTCGCCTCTTCGATTTCTTCGCGTTTGTTACTGTGCATTCGCACGATACGGCTGAAACGCTCGGACTTGGTCGTACGTTGGTTGACGTAGGTTTCGCCCTTCTTGATCGTGCCTTGGTAGACACGCATGAAGGTAAGCTGGCCGAACGGGTCGTCCGCGATCTTGAACGCCATGCCAACGAAGGGACGCGAGGCATCGGGTAGCAACTCGATCTTGTTGGTTTCATCTTTCGGGTCACGACCACGGATTTCACGATCGAGCGGGCTCGGCAAGTAACGGATTACCGCATCAAGCAAAGGTTGAACGCCTTTGTTTTTGTAGGCGGTGCCCATGAATACCGGCGTTGCTCCACCGAGGACCGCATCGCGAGCCACCTTGTAGATCAATTCTTTGGAGACTTCTTCTTCGCTGAGAAGCAGTTCCATCATTTTGTCGCTGTACATCGACAGCGCTTCGAGCATCTCGACGCGTGCTTCTTCGCACTCGTCTTTGATGTCGTCTGGAATTGGAGCCGAGACGACTTTTTCGCCTTCGTTGCCTTCGTGCAGGTAGGCCACCATTTCGATCAAGTCGACGGCGCCTTTGTAGTTTTCTTCAGCACCGATGGGGTACTGCATAAAGAACGCTTCGGCGCCCAATTTTTCGCGAAGTTGCTTCAGAACGCGGAACGGGTTCGCTCCGGTTCGGTCCATCTTGTTGATGAATGCCAAGCGAGGAATCTGGTAACGCTTCATTTGGCGGTCGACGGTGATCGATTGGCTTTGCACGCCACCGACGCTGCACAGAACCAAAACCGCACCATCAAGAACACGAAGCGATCGCTCGACCTCGACGGTAAAGTCAACGTGGCCCGGAGTATCGATCAAGTTGATCGGGTGGCCTTTCCACTGGACGCTAGTTGCGGCACTGGTGATCGTGATACCACGCTCTTTTTCCAGTTCCATATGGTCCATTGTCGCGCCGTCACCACCACCGCGAACTTCTTCGATCTTGTGGATTCGCCCGGTGTAAAACAGAATTCGCTCGCTGAGGGTCGTTTTTCCCGAGTCGATGTGGGCGCTAATTCCGATGTTTCTGAGTTTATCCAGCTTCATTTATCTTCACCTAAACATTGCACGCGGTATTTGAATTTCCCAAGGACATGAGTTTACAAATCATGTCTATTGTTCAGTCAGGACTTGAGAATGTGAGCACGCGGCATTTTGTACATTACCACCCGTCAACGCAGGATGACGCCTCGGATCGATTGGGAAATATGGCAAAGGTTTGGCAGATGCGAAAGGGCAAATATGCTCAATTCCCCTTGCATACATCTTTTCTTCACTGCATACTTCCCTGCTTCCCTCTAAGGCGAGTCGGCGGACCCGTATTGAGCCGTCGGCCTTCATCCGTCGCTAGCGGTACCCAATTTTGGGACGTCTGTGACGATCAAGCCCATTCGCCCTTAACAAGTTTACAGAGCAAATCCGAATGCCACCACGTCCAATGAGCACGCGAAGTCGTGCCCGCAAACGATCACGCGTCCGAACCCGGACCAAAAAGAAAGATCCAATTTTCGTCGATGGTCAACGACCACGGCCGATGTACGTCGATTACAAGGACATCGAGCTGCTGAAGAAGATGGTCAACCGTCAAGGCCGTATCGCAGGTCGTCGCAAGAGCGGCTGTACCGCTGCGAGCCAACATGCGGTAACCGCCGCGATCAAACGAGCTCGTTTTATGGCTCTTTTGCCATTCGTTGGCGAGTAAAACTCGGCATTTTAAACTCGGTATTGGTGCCGAGGGTCGATCTTTGGGCTCCCCACCTGGGTGAGCCGTGGCAGGTGAGCGGCCGACTTAGAAAAATCATCACCCGACGCATAAGCGAGGGATCTAAGTTGTCCGCGTCACGTTGCCGGCAAGTCCACGCTTTCGCGCCGGTGATTGCTATGGGCGTCGGTTTATAAGTAACGCATTTGGTCGTAGCGAAAGTCGTCAAGACTTTCGTTTTCTGGGATGACCGAAGCTCTTGATGACCGGAACTCTTGAGTCTCGAAGTTTCCGAAGCCGCTCCGCTCTCCTTCCCGTGCGCATTTTTGGTCACGAAACAACGTGTTTACCACCCAACGCCGAGTCGAGTTTCGCGATACGGATGCTGCCGGAATTGTCCATTTTTCGGCATTTTTCCCGATGATGGAAGCCGCAGAGCACGCCATGCTGCGGTCTTTGGGGATCTCGGTCATGACCCGCCCTGCGGATGATGAGCATTCGAAGTCCGAGCAGAGCACTGAATCTGGGGCCGAAACGATACCGCCGGCTGATGTCACATGGCCCCGCGTTTCGGCTCACTGTGATTACCGTGCTGCCGCCCGTTTCGAGGACATCCTCGAGATCGCGGTCACGGTGCTTCGGCTCGGCAGTAGTAGCGTTGAGTATGGAATTCGGTTTTCGCGATCCGCACCAGCAGACCAACCCGGGCAACGCGACCAGCCCGAGCAACCCGGCAAATCGGGGGCAACGGTGATCGCTGAAGGCCGATTAACCGCCGTTTGCTGCACCCTCTCCCCCGGCGGTAAGCTGAAAAAGACGCCGATTCCCGAAGACTTGCGGAAGTTGCTCGCAAAGCATCTCGATTCGCAAACCTTTTCTGCTGACCACGCGTAGTACCCCGAATCCTGGCTCAAGCTACGCCCGCAGCGGCATCCGCAGCGTCGATGTTCTGCAGCGGGCTAGCGATGGATTTGAGTTTCAATGTGCTACTTTTCTGGTCGTTTTTCACCTTACGGTCGGCTCGACATGATTTCCTGTCCTGATTTCGCGGTATCCGATTTCCCAATGCCTAGCTTCGCATCTCTTCCTAGTCTTGCCTCTTCTGATAGCTTTGCATGTTCGGATCTGACCGCGATGCTGGGGCATCCCGCATTGATCATCGGTTGGGCCAAGTGGATTCCGGCCTGGATTACCCCTCTGTGGGTGCTGTCGATCGGGTTGCTGCTCGGTGCGATCGCCGTAGTGGCGGTTTACGGAGTATTGTCGCTTCTGTCGCTCGTTCCGCCGCTTGGCCAACTTGCGGACAAACCACGTCGAGGCATCACGGCGTCGCTGATTGTGGGTGGCGTGATCGCGGCCGGACTGTGTGCGACTTACATCCCGATCGCAGGCGAATATTCCAATACCTTGTTTCTACCGCTGATCTGTATCGGATTGGTGCTCGGATTTGGCGTGATTTACGGAATGTGGCATCGCACCCGAAGCGAATGGGCCGCGATGGTGGGTGAAGGGGTGATCCCCTATCTGTTGTCGACGATGGGGGTGTTTGCAGTCATCGGTCTAGCAGGGACTCCGTTTGTTGAAAATCCGCAGTCGATCCTCGATTCGATCGCCGCGGTGAATCTGGTGGGCGACGGAACCGAGCGCGTCGTGGTCACGGTCCCGGCGTCTCCGGACCTGCCCGTAGGCGAGTCTCCCTTTGTTCCGGCGAACATTGATTACCAACTTCGCAGCGTCACAGGCATGACGATTGAGAGTGACCGTACGGTTTTGCTGGGGGATTCGGCTGATCCTGCTGGTTTTGGTCGCACGCCTCAACGCGTGAACGAAGGCGAAAAGCTAGTCTATAGTTACGAAAATCGTGATCAGCCGCCGATTCCTTCGGACCCGACTCGGTTGCACATTCAGAACCGCGAAATCGACGACGCGACCGTGGTTTTCACCTTTAACAATCAGCCGATGGTCCCGCAAGCGAGTTCGATTGTGGTGATCGCCTTCACGTTCTTTCTAACGCTGACGTGCTTGATCGTGTTCCGCCAAGCGGCCCCACGCGTTTGGGCATTGGCGTTGTCGACAGCGAAGAATGAAATGGCCCAGCCGCTGTATCTGCTGCTGTTAGCGATTGGTTTGTTTGGGGTGCTGCTATTCGGAATCTATCCGTTTAACACGCTCGGTGACGACATCCGCTTGCTCAAAGACAGCGGCGTGACGTTGATCATGGTGCTGGGGATGGTCCAAGCGGTGTGGAGTGCAGGGACCTCGGTCAGCGAAGAAATCGAGGGACGGACTGCATTGACGGTGCTCAGCAAACCGGTCAGCCGACGGTCCTTCATCCTTGGTAAATACGCTGGGATCATGTTGTCGGTATTGGTGCTGTTTGTGATCCTGTCGGCGGTTTTGACGGTCGTGATCAGCTACAAACCGATCTACGACGCTCGTGAAACAGCCAGTGGCGACACCGTTTGGCAGACCGGGCATGACGAAATCATGACGACGCTTCCCGTGCTGGGGTTGTACTTGATGGAAACGATGGCGATCGGTGCGATCGCAGTGGCTTTGGCAACGCGATTGCCGTTGTTGGCCAATTTTATCACCTGTTTTGTCATCTACGTGATCGGAAACTTGACCTCGCCGCTGGTGGCGTCGGCACGTGACAACAACGAATTAGTGGGGTTTGTGGGGAAATTAATTGCAGTGGTGATCCCCAACTTGAACATTTTTAACGTCCAGGCGGCGGTAGATACAGGAAATCAGATCCCGGCGATCTACTTGGCCGGTGCTTTTAATTATCTTGTATGTTTCTCGATCGCAATTTGGATGCTTGCGATGTTACTTTTTGAGGACCGCGACTTGGCTTAGCATTTGTGGGAAAGCCCCCTTTCCCACCTACGCCTTGGCTTAGTGGCGGCAGTGAAATGCTCGCCGCCAAGCAGATCCTTTCCTAAGCCAACGAGGTTCGACTGATGAGTAGACTTGCGGCACCACGAAGTGAACCCGAAGCGAGTGGTGCATGGACGACATACATCTGGGCATCGCTCGCGGGGCTGCTTGTCCCTGTGATTGTGGGCCTGGTAGGGCTGATCGCCGTACTGCTGGATTCCAAAGGTTTCGTCGGCAACCAAGTGCGGCTTGGAACTCATCTTAGTATCTATCTGCCCGAGCCGTTTACGGCCCAGCGTCCGCTCGTCCAATTGGCTCAGTTAGTCGGCATCACCTTTGTGGTGGCATGCCTGTTTTCGCTGGCGGTTTGGTTGCACCGCCGCGATGCGGACTCCAAGGCTCGCAACGTTACCAAGTCACTGCACCGCAAGGTGCTGCAGCAGAGTTTGCGTCGCGCCGAAATCGAAGGTGCTGCGGCTCAATACGTTCGTGCCGAGCAGCTGATTGGCACTCATTTACCAGCGATCCAAAAAGGGCTCTCGATGTGGTATCGAGCGGTCCCACGAAGTGTGTTGATGTTGGTGGGATGTGTTGCCGTTGCCCTGTTGGTGAACGTGTGGTTAGCGTTGCTGGCGGTCGTAAGCGGGATCATGCTTTGGCAGCTTTACCAGCGGCTGCGCTATCGCAAAGGCGACGAGATTGCCAATTGGGAAGTCCCCCGTTCGCGTCGACGGATGGCCGAGATTGTCGGACAAGCTCCGCTGCTGGCGCGTTTGCAAACGCAGGGGTTGGCCGATCGATCGTTCGAATCCGAGCTCGATTCGTTGTACCGACGGCTGACTGCCGAAGAATCGCGATCGGGGCAATTGTGGCCGCTGTTGTTTTTGGCGACCTCGGTCGCTGTGGCGGTGTTGCTGCTGGGACTCGGGGCCAATTTGTTGATTGGTGATAGTGGTTTGAGTGTGCCGTCGGCACTCGTCTTAGGGTTGGCCCTGGGCGGTGCGATCGTCAGCGCTGATCGACTCGCCAAACTATCCTCTCAGTTGAAGGAAAGCGAACCGTCGAGCGATGCGATCTATTTGTATCTGCAGCGCAGCGATGATGTCGCGCCGAGCGAGCAGCGAGTGGGGTTGGCGGGACTTCGTGACTCGGTTCGTATCGATGATGTGACATTAAAGGATTCGACCGGCAAAGCGATCCTCCGAAATTTGAGCTTGCAGCTGACTCCCAAAAGTTTTGTGGCGTTACTCGGCACGGAAACAGTGTCGACCCGAGCGCTGACGGAATTGATTATGGGGTTCGGTCGTCCGACCGAAGGCCAAGTGTCGATCGATGGGATCCCCTTGCTGGACGTTCATCCGCAGGCGCTCGCGCGTAACGTGATGTGGGTCGAGCCGTCCGGTCCGCTGTGGGACGGAACGATCGCGGAAAACATTCGCGGTGGCGACGAGGACATCAACAACCGCGATTTGGTCGAGGTGCTCGAGAGTCTGAATGTATACGAGCAATTGCAGCGGTTGTCCGAAGGGCTCAACACCTACGTGACCGTGGGCGATTCGTTGTTGTCGCCCGAGATTACGTTCGCAATCGGAATTGCCCGTGCGATTTTGCATAAACCTGCTGTCGTGATTGCGATGGAGCCGCCTCCGCCCGCAGAGCATTTGCCGGACGACCCAAGTTTGGCGGGGCTAAAGCGATTGGCCGAATCAGGGGCTTTGGTGGTGGTGTTGCCACGACGTTTGCAAACATTGCGGTCGGCCGATCGTGTTGTCTTGCTAAACGGGCCACGCATTGCCGGCGAAGGCAAGCATGCCGAGTTGTTGTCGAACAGCGATCTGTATCGCCATCTGAATTACTTGCTATTCAATCCGTATCGGCATCAAAAATAGGTGATTTTTCCAGCGAACCTGCGGGGAATCTCGCCCGTCGGTTCCGCCGTTACAAGCGACCCTTGAAATCCGTTATGCTACCCGCCTACCTTGGTTCATCGGACGTTTTTGGGTCGACACGTGTTTGATTTTTGGCTCACGCTCTCACTGAATTTACGATTAGCGTTGCTGGCGATTTTCGGGTTGCTCAGCGGCGCGTTGGCGAACCATGTGATCTACACGTGGTGTTGGTTCGCACGTCCTATTTCACCTTGGGCACCTCCGTCGCCTAAATCGCCAAGGCGTCTTGCCAGTGATCGCATTCCGCTAGTGGGTTGGTTGTCGCTTCGCCGCGAAGCGGCGCTTCATGGTCGTGGATTTTGGATCCGGCCGTTGTTGATCGAGATCGGATTGGCGATTGCGATTCCGGCGTTGTACATGTTCGAGACACAAAATGGCGGTCTGCTTGCTGAATCGCTGCGCGTGCCGCAGGTGCTCAGCATGCCGTGGCTGATCACAAGTGGGCACCGAGTTTTCCTCGGGCACGCCGTGTTGTTGGTGTTGATGGTGGCGGCCACCTTCATTGACTTTGACGAGCAAACGATCCCGGACGAAATCACAATCCCCGGCACGCTGTTCGCCTTGTTGCTGGGATCGATTTCCGACTGGGGGTTCATGCCGATATCGCTACCGATTGGCGGTCCTGCGATCGAGCTGGCTCGTGCCACGTTCGAGGCGCCTTGGTTCCCCGCGTTAGAAAAATGGTGGACCAGTACCGGGCTGTTAACGGGATTGGCGATTTGGAGCGGTTGGTGCTTTGCCTTGGCGGATCGTCGTTTGATTTTGCGAAAAGGGTTCGGCAAAGCAATCGAGTTTTTCTTGGCAGGGCTAGTGCGTCATTCGACTTGGAAATTGCTGCTCGCTATTTGGGTCGCGGGTTTGATCGCGATTTCGATCATTTTCCAGCTCGGCGGTGCTCATTGGCATGGGCTGTTTTCCGCGCTGGTCGGGCTAGCCGTGGGTGGCGGCGTGATTTGGGCGATCCGCATCATTGCGTCTGGCGCGATGGGAATGGAAGCGATGGGGTTTGGCGATGTGACGTTGATGGCCATGATCGGAGCGTTTCTGGGATGGCAGGCTGCCGTCGCCGCCTTTTTCCTCTCTCCCTTTGCTGCGATTGTGATCGTGGTGTTCCAGTTCATCATCACGCGTGAACCTCGAGTGCCGTTTGGCCCCTATCTGTGTGCCGGCGCGGCAATGACCGTGATTGGATGGGACCGCGTGATGAACCAGTGGTTCCTGCCAAATCTGTCGATTCTGGGCGGTTTTATCCTCTGGCTCTGTTTGGCGATGCTCGGTCTAATGGGGATCATGTTGTTTGTTTGGCGGCAGATTAAACAGCGTTTGTTTCCTTAGCTTGAACAACATCGCCACATCATTGAAGCGGCGAATGTGTTGCGGCTGAGGATACGCATCCCCAACAGGTGGACTGGGACAAATCGATGATTGTGATTGCCCGACGTTATGGACAACTCGGTAACCGATTGTGGCTGTATGCCCACATGATCGCTGCGGCGGCCGAGTACGGCGTGACCGTCGCCAACCCAAGCTTTGCCGAATACGCCGATCTGTTTCCCTCGACACGCAACGATTTGTGGTGCCGCTACCCGTTGGTTTCGGAGTCCGATCCGTCACCACACCAGCAGTCGGCACCGTCTCGCCGAACGCGAGATTGGTTGGCCCAGGGGGTCTATCTCTCGGCCAAGACGCTCTATACGTTGCGACTGCGAAACTATCCCGCTCACGTTCTTCGTATCAAAGGTGACCAGAGTTACGACGTAGGCAGCGATGCGTTTCGCGAACTTGCTACGAGCGGCCGGCCGGTGATGGCACTGGGGTGGCAATTCCGCAGCGAATCACTACTGGCCAAACATGCGGCGGTCGTTCGTCACCATTTCCATCTTGGCCCCGAGCATGGCGAGCCGGTGGGGGAGTGTCTGTACCAAGCACGGCAAAGCAGCGACGTCGTGATTGGCATCCACATTCGCCAAGGCGACTATGCGACGTTTCTGGATGGCCGTTATTACTATGAAGTCCGCGACTACGTGGCCACGATGCGCGAAGTGCAAGCTCAGCTCTCCCCTCGCCGTGTGACGTTCCTCGTTTGCACCAACGTGCCTTATAACGAATCGGACTTTGCCGGATTAAACGTGCAATTTGGTCCCGGCGTTGCGCTACAGGACATGTACGCATTGGCGGAAACTGACATGATCATCGGACCGCCGAGTACGTTTACGATGTGGGCGTCTTTTTATGGCGGTGCACCGCTGGCAATGATGAAGCGGTGTGACGACAAGATCGAAGTCGAGTCGGTCGCACCCGAGTTGTTCCAGTCCAATCCAAGCAGCGCGAAGTATCAAATCGTGCAAGGGAAGTTGTCCGAGTTGAGTCCGAGTGAGCTCGCCGATGTTTTCGGTTTCAGCCAGCCAAGCGAACGTTTTCCAAGCGAAGCGAAGTCACTCAAATCGAATTCGTAGGCGTAGGCCGGATCAAGTCGTGGTAGCGACGCAGATCCGGCAGAACACTTCACCTCCCCAAAACTTGTTTGTGGGGAGGGCAGAACGAGCGGTGGCAAGTTCACTGGTGGGGCCTCACAGTGTTAGGGATAGGTCGTGCAAGCTCAGTGTCACCAACCCTCCCCGGCCGCTATCGCGTCATCACTTCGCGGCAGACGTCCGATACGGCATCGGCCGACGCCAAGTGAAACGTCGGAATGCGGCTGGCGATCAAGGGGCCTGCGGCTGCGGAATAGTCGTTGATATCCAGTGCATTGATGATCACCGCAACGGCTCGGCCACGACGTGACAACCCGATCAATGCCGCCAACGACTCAGGCGGACAGCTTTGCAGGATCACCAGCACCGTGGTCTCGGACGATATCTTCGATTCCGCTTCGACCAACAACTCGGCCAGCGTTAGCCCATCGGTCCGCTCGAGTCGTGCCAGTGTGCGGATCATTTCACGCAGCGCCACGGGGCCTCGTGTCGCAGGCTGTGCCACCGGCATCAAACGATCACTTTCGTTTCGCATCGACGCGGCTGCAGTGACTTGGTCGCGGACTCGATAATCACCCACCCAGCCTTCGGTGCGGATGCGGTCGGCGGCGTCGCGTCCATTAGTAACCAAGCCAAACGGTTCTCCCGCATCATGTAGTGCATGGGCAATCGAAGCGGCTGCGGTCACCGCCAAATCACTTCGCACCGGTTCATGCTTGGATGGATTGGTCGCGACGTGCAAATCTAAAACCAACGTCGCTCCGGCAATCGACGAAGGCTCATAAATTTTGCTGTGCAGCGTACCGGTCCTCGCCGTGGCGGCCCAGTGAACACTGCGAAGCGGATCGCCAGTCTGCCATCGACGAATGCCTCGCAACCGCGTGGGATCGTCCATCACATTGTCTCGCATTCGGATCTCGCCGATCGGACGCCGTGACCCGATATCGTATGTCGATAACGGAACCACATTGGGTAGCACCGTAACATACTGAGGCTCGGTGCCAACGCGATAGCGTCGATACAGCCCCATCAGATCGCCAGTTTCCAGTACCGTCGGTCCGATTTGAAAGTAGCCTCGTCGACGACATGTCACTTTGTAAGACAGCGATTTTGATTGGCCTGCCCACAACATCATCACCTGAACTCGGTCGCCTTCGATCTCGAGCGCCGACGTCGAAACCGCGCCTACCTGGATCGCTGGCCGCGGCAACAAGTCTTCGACCAAGATCCATAAGATCGGCAACCGGCTTTGGTTGGTAAGCATGATTTCGACGTCGATCACCGAGCCCAGTTTGTGTTCGACATTCCCGCTGTGCCGTACCGCGATAGTCGAATCGGTCCAGGTGTTGGCAAGAAACCAATTGACTCCGACAAGAATCGCTGCGGCCACCGCTGCCAGAACCCACAGCGACGCACCAAACAACATGCCAAACAGCAGCACTGCACAGATCCCCGCCACCATCCCAAAGCTCAGCTTGGGTGAATCGGAATGCGGTTGGACAGCAGTCGTGGAGGACATTGTTCGATCAACGCTTTTAATTTCACCTGCCCTTTGGGGAGGTCAGAGTCGGCGGTAGCCGGCTCTGGGTGGGGCT
>TARA_R110002073_G_scaffold77677_9_pt1 | contig 13153 bp, 13 predicted proteins | sample TARA_R110002073 | Tara Oceans TARA_R110002073 (sample SAMEA4397174) | marine metagenome | biome: Polar Biome; feature: [DCM] deep chlorophyll maximum layer (ENVO:01000326); material: water (ENVO:00002006), including particulate matter (ENVO:01000060) such as... | depth 40 m
GGTCTCGGGCGCAGGGGCGTCGAGAGGGTCGGTGACGGGGGATTCTTTTTCTGCGGACGGAGCATGATCTGCCGGGGCGTCATCAGGCAGGGCGATGATGACCGGGCTGTCTTGAGGGGGATGTTCCTGAGCCACAGTGGAGTCCACGGGCTGATCGGCCGGTCCTTCCTCTGTGGCGTCGGGATTGGCCGCCAGGCTCAGCCAGGTGGCGCCTGCAGCCAGGATGACAAAGACTAGCACCCAGGCCGCAACCAAGGGCCGCACGGTTCGACTGCGAGTCATGCTCAAGAGTTCAGGCGCGTCTTGCATTTTCCTTTGACCCTGTTACAGGCATCCCCTTATGGACTGTTTTCGTCCTGTTGTGTTTAATGTACGTTGCGTGCGATGGCCATGCCATGCAAGAGATTAATTGCATAATTGAGCTGGTAATCATCTTTTGCGGTCGTAAGTTTTGTGGCCTCGGCTTTCTTATCGCTTTTGGCTTCATCCGGTTTAGCGGGTTTTTCCGCTGCGGCAGGCTCTGTTGCTTTTTCTTCGTCTTCCTCAACGGCGTCATCATCTGTGGACGCGTTAGGGTTGGCGAGGCTGCCGCGCAGATCACTTTCGGCCCGACGGCGGCTGTCCAGTGTGATCGCTTTTTCGAAGCGAATCTGTTCGACCAGAACGTCAGGGGTGATGCCGTCCCCCTGAATGCTGTTGCCGGACGGGGTGAAATAGTAGGCGGTGGTCAGACGCATGGCGCCGTCAGGACCCAGCGGGAAGACAGTCTGCACGGACCCCTTGCCGAAGGTTTTGGTGCCCACGACCACGGCGCGGCGGTGATCCTGCAAGGCGCCGGCGACGATTTCAGACGCCGAAGCCGACCCCCCGTTGACCAGAACGATCAGCGGCTTGCCATCGATCAGGTCGCCGCGACGGGCTGGATAACGCTGCACATGCTCATCGTTACGGGTGCGGGTGGATACCACTTCGCCCCGTTCCATGAAGGCGCTGGACACGGCGATGGACTGGTTCAGCAGCCCGCCGGGGTTGTTGCGCAGGTCAAGCACGACGCCTTTGAGATTGTCGCCGAGTTCTTCCTTGATTTCGTTCAGGGCTTCAATCAGGCCCCCTTCAGTTTTCTGTGTGAAGGAGGAAATCCGGATGTATCCCACTTCTCCCTCCAGCCGGTGCCGGACGGATTTGATGACGATGGTGTCCCGGGTCAGGGTGATTTCCTGCGGGGCCTTTTCGCCCTTGCGGATCACGGTGACGGTGATATCGGTGCCCACTTCGCCTTTCATCAGATCAACGGCTTCTGTCAGGGTCAGGCCCATGACCTGTTCGCCGTCAAGTTTGGTGATGTAGTCGCCTGCCTGAATGCCGGCGCGGGACGCAGGGGTGTCATCGATGGGGGAGACAACGCGGACGACACCCTTGTCGAGGGTGACTTCCATGCCAAGTCCGCCATATTCGCCCTTGGTCTGCACCTGCATGCCTTCGAAACTTTTGGCGTTCAGGTAGCTGGAATGCGGGTCGAGGGAGCTGAGCATGCCGTTGATGGCGGCTTCAATCAGTTCCTCATCGGTGACTTCGCGGACATATTGGGCGCGGATTTTTTCGAAAACATCGCCAAACAGATTGAGCTGCTTATAAGTGTCCGAGCTTTTGCCTTGGGATGTGGTTGTCCCGAACAGGGCAACGCTCCCGAGCGCCAGGGCAGCTATAAGGGTGACAGCATGTTTTCTCATTTCAAAGTACCTTTCTATCTCGCGCTACAATATAGGGCAGCGGATTAATGGGTTTCCCCATTCGTCTTAATTCGACATATAAATTCTGTCCTGGCACGGCGTGGGCTTTTGAGGCCATCGCCTGTGTGCCAGAGGCCATCTGCCCGATAGGTTCACCTTTCAGGACCCATTGCCCGACTTCGGCGTCCAGACGGGTGATTCCGGCCAAGAGAGTATGATACTCCTGTCCGTGGGCAATAATCAACATTTGTCCGTAAGTTCTGAACTTTCCGGCAAAGACGATCCGGCCTTCATAGGGCGAGACCACCATGGCCTGGGGCAGGGTATGGATGCTGATTCCCGCGGCGGATTTACCATCGGCAGTGCGCGCGCCGTAAGGGGTGCGGATCACGCCTTGCGCCGGCAGGGGCATGGTGCCTTTGGCCTGAGCAAAGGCGACCGGCGCCTGGGGCAGATTGCGCAACTTGGCGCGGGCCGATCCGGGGGGCGGGGTGCTTTTCGCGGTGTTGGGTTTTTGCGCCAGACGGCGGGCGGCTTCCTTGGCGGCTTTTTCGCGTTCGCGGGCTTCTTGCTCGATCTTGGCGATCAGTTCCTGGAGATTTTTGGCCTCTTTGGCGAATTTTCGCAGTTTGCGGCGTTCTTCCCGGGTGGCCAGTCGCAGGGCTTCACGTTGCTTATGGCGCTTTTCCATCAGCCGGTTCATTTCCAGCTGTTCCTCGGTCAGGGTGGCGAGGATGGTTTTGAGTTCTTCCCGTTCCCGGCTGATTTTATCGCGCAGCGCGTCGAGTTCGACGATATCGTTCTGGATGGTTTCGGCGCGCTTTTCCAGTTCCGGCAGCAGGGTATTGAGCAAACCTGCGCTGCGCAGGCGGTTGACGGCCTTGTCCGGGCGATAGGCCACAAGTTCCGCCGGCTGCTGGCTCAGGCGTTGCATGGCGGCCAGGGTTTTTGCCATCTGGTGTTTACGCTCTTCAAGCGACTTTTCCAGCAGCACTTCCTGATCATTGAGTTCCTTCAGGCTTTGTTCCGCCTCCTGGGCGTCGCTGGCGGTGGAACGGATATTCTGTGCCGCGGTGACCAGGGTTTTGCGCAACTCGTTGATTTCTTCATCAACGCCCTGGGCCTGTTGTTCCAGATCCATGGCTTTTGCGGATGTTGCGTTGATCTTTTCCCGCATATCCTGCAACGCTTCACTCTGATCGTGATCCTGGACCGGGGCGTTGGCCGCCATGGCGGCGGGCGCAAGACACAACAGCCCGCCCAGCAGCAGGAAAGCTGTCTGACGGAGGTATGTCTTAACCGGAATCAGGCGTTCAGACAGGGGCAAGATCCTTTTCTTTTACCGGGGCGGTGGTGACTTTCAGCAGGGAATGACCGGTCATGGCATCCGGTTGCTCCAATCCCATCAGGGTCAGAATTGTCGGGGCCACATCGGCCAGGCAGCCATTCTCCAGAGTGAAGCGTTCATCTTCATTCAGAAGCCCGGCGGCGGCTTTGCTGTTGACCAGAATATAGGGCACCAGATTGGTGGTATGGGCCGTGTGGGGCTGACCTGTGTTCTGGTCTTTCATCAGTTCGATATTGCCATGATCGGCGGTGACCAGCATGGTGCCCCCGACTTTGGTCAGCGCCTGTTCCAGGCGGCCGAGGCTGTTGTCGATGGTCTCGACGGCGACCTTTGCCGCCGACATGATGCCGGTATGTCCGACCATGTCCGGGTTGGCGAAATTGACCACGATCAGGTCGTATGTCTTGCCCGTAATGGCCTCGACCAGTTTGTCGGTGACTTCCGGGGCGGACATTTCCGGTTTCAGATCATAGGTCGCCACATCGGGGGACGGGATCAGGATGCGGTCTTCGCCTGGATAAACGGCTTCCGAACCGCCATTGAAGAAGAAGGTGATATGGGCGTATTTCTCGGTTTCCGAAATCCGCAACTGGGTCAGGCCGTTCTGAGAAACGATCTCGCCAAGGGTGTCGATGATATCCTCTGACGGGAAAAGCGCGGTCATGAACTGATTGAGCGCCACGGAATATTCCGTTACCCCGAGTTTGCTGCACAGCTGTGGGCATCGGGGGCGGGCAAAGCCGTCAAAATCGGGATCAACCAGGGTCGTGATGATTTCCCGGGCCCGGTCGGCGCGGAAGTTGGCCATCAAAATACCGTCGCCGTCCTGAATGCCTGAATAGTCGCCGATAATGGTTGGCAGGACGAATTCATCCGTGACCTTCGCCGCGTAACTGCGGGCAATGGCGTCCCGGGGGCTGCTGGCGGTTTCGCCCTCGGCGCAGACCATGGCGCGATAGGCTTTTTCCACCCGGTCCCAGCGCTTGTCCCGGTCCATGGCGTAGTAACGGCCGGACAGGGTGGCAATTTTCACATTGGGCAGGGCGGCGATATCGGATTCGAATTTTTCGACATATTTCTCGGCGCTGCTGGGGGGCACGTCGCGGCCGTCAAGGAAGCCATGAACCGCCACCGGCACGCCGGCGTCAGACAGGGCGCTAGCCAGCGCCACCATATGGTCCTGATGGCTATGAACGCCGCCGGGGGACAGCAAGCCCATAAGGTGGCAGGTGCCGCCGGAGGTCTTATACTGGGCGATGGCGTCTTGCAGGGTCGGGATACGGGGCAGATCACCGTCGGCGATGGCCTTGTCGATCTTGGGTAAATCCTGCAGAACCACCCGGCCACTGCCAAGATTGGTGTGGCCGACTTCCGAATTGCCCATCTGGCCTTCGGGCAGTCCCACGGCAAGGCCGGAGGTTTCGAGATAGGCCATGGGACAGGTTTGTGTCAGGCGGTCATAGTTGGGCGTATGGGCCAGACGAATGGCGTTATCAACTGTTTCGTTGCGGCTGCCCCATCCATCGAGGATGCAGAGAACGACAGGTTTCGTGGGGCTTACGGTTTCAACGGTACGTGTGGCGGACGTCTCGGGCAGGATGGTCATCGGTTTGGTAAACATTCCTTGTAATATCAATTTTTCTTACATATAGGCACTATAATAACAAAAAGTAGGTTAAAGAGGCGTAAAATCAAGCTTAATATTGTTTCAGTAACACGGTTGGGGCTTTGACGCCCCTGTGGCGGCTTTTAATCTTTATGATACGGGTGCCCGGCGAGAATGCAGGAGGCCCGGTAAAGCTGCTCACAAATCAACACCCGCGCCATCATATGAGGCCAGGTCATTTCGCCCAGCGACAACAGGCTGTGGGCCTGCTGCTTGATGTCCGGCGCGTAGCCGTCTGCGCCACCGATCAGAAATACCAGATTGGCGGTGCCCGCATCCTGGCGTTTTTCAATCAGCTTGGCGAAATCCGGGCTGCGCATGGTTTTGCCGCGCTCATCAAGGGCGATGATATACGGGGCGGCGCCGCCGTGATCCTTCAGGGCCTTTTGCAGAAGATCGCCTTCGCGGGCCATGCGTTCTACGCCTTTGATCGGGCGCTTCTCTTCGACCTCGTGAATCGAAACGGGCCAGGGGCAGCGTTTGACATAGGTGTCAATCAGGTGCTTTTCCGGCCCGTTTTTCAAACGGCCTACAGTGAGAAGGGTGACCTGCATAAAGCGGCTGGATCCTAGCTGCCGAGAACCTTGTCCGGGGTGAAATCGTCCGGGCTGATGTCCATGTCCCACATTTTTTCCAGATTATAGAAACTGCGGACTTCCGGACGGAAGATATGGACGATGGCGTCGCCAGCGTCAATCAAGACCCAGTCGGCTTTTTCCATGCCTTCGATTTTGGGCGGGGCATAACCCGCGTGTTTGATTTTTGTCGCCAGATTAGTGGCGATGGCGGCGACCTGACGGGTGGAGCGACCGGATGCGATAATCATCGAATCGGCGATGCTGGTTTTTCCCTTTAGATCGATGGAGATGATTTCTTCCGCTTTGTCGTCTTCCAGTGAGGCGAGGATTAACTCGGAAAGAGAGACCGTACTTTGCGGTTCAGATGAAGAGGATACGCCATCTTCAGAAAAATTATTTGTCGGCAATGTATTGTGTAACCTTTGGTTATTAAACGCTTTTTCGTCTCATCTCAGTCGATGATAACGGATTTTCTGTCTCCCGGATAAATGTCCATGCCGGGGGGCTCATGGTGGCGAGATTGCGTGCGTCTTGTGCCGGGATTTGGGTATCCTGAAAATGGCGGGCCGCTTCGCTCGTCTCAACGGCCCCAGAATACCCCGGACGGTTGAAAATCGCAAACACTACTGTGCGGGCGATGGTTTGCCAGTCGCGCCATTGGCAAAATTGCGCCAGATTATCGGCTCCCATCAACCAGACAAAATGGCTGTCGGGGCAGAGCCGGGTCAGCTGCTGTACCGTATCGGCGGTATAGCTGGTGCCAAGGTGGTGCTCCAGATCGCTGACGTGAATGCGTTTGTCGCTTGCGGCGGCGCGGGCGCTGTCCATACGGTGGTTCAGTGGCGCCATCTCGTCGGCCGACTTCAGGGGGTTCTGTGGAGAGACCAGCCACCAGACCGCATCCAGACCAAGCCGGTCGAGCGCCGCCTGACTGATTTCCAGATGGGCGGAATGGGCCGGGTTGAAGGATCCGCCAAGCAGGCCGATTTTTCGACCTGCCCAGCCCGTGGGGGATGGCGGTAAAATGTCAGGGTCTGGTTTGTCCATCGCCCCTTACCTGATATTTGTAGCTGGTCAGTTGTTCGAGTCCCACGGGACCGCGGGCGTGCATCTTGCCGGTGGAAATGCCGATTTCGGCGCCCATGCCGAATTCACCGCCGTCGGCGAACTGGGTAGAACTGTTGTGCATGACGATGGCGCTGTCGACCCGGGTCAGGAAGATTTCTGCCGTTGCGGCATTTTCCGTGATGATGCAATCGGTGTGTTGAGAGCCATAGCGGGCGATATGGTCGATGGCCCCGGTGACGCCGTCGACCGTCCTGATGGATAAAATCGCATCGAGATATTCGGTGGTCCAGTCGGCCTCCTGCGCCGGCAGGATGCTTTCATCCAGAGCCTGAACGGCCTTATCGCCGCGCAGTTCGCAGCCGGCGGTCTTCAAGGCATCAATGATGGCGGGCAGGTGACTGTCGAGCACGTCCTGATCCACCAGCAGGGTCTCGGTCGCGCCGCAGATGCCCGTTCGGCGCATTTTGGCGTTGAGGGTGATGGCGACGGCTTTCTCCAGGTCGGCGTCTTTATCGATATAGACATGACAGATGCCGTCGAGATGGGCCATGACCGGCACCCGGCTGTCTTGCTGCACCCGTTCGATCAGCGATTTGCCGCCCCGGGGCACGATGATGTCAACATATTGAACCAGACCGAGCAATTCGCCGACGGCGGCGCGGTCCTGGGTCGGAATAACCTGAATGGCCTCTTCCGGCAGCCGCGCGGCGCGCAGGCCTTCCTTCAGGCAGTCGTGAATGGCTTTGCTCGACCGGGCGCTTTCGCTGCCGCCTCTCAGGATCGCGGCATTGCCGGATTTCAAACACAGCGCTCCGGCATCGGCGGTAACATTGGGGCGGGATTCATAGATGATGCCGATCACGCCGAGCGGCACCCGCACCCGGGAGATATTCAGGCCATTGGGCCTGTCCCAGGCCGCCATGACGTCCCCGACCGGATCAGGCAGTAAGGCGATGGCATCCAGAGAGCCGGCCATGGCTTCTATGCGGGCGGGGTCAAGCATCAGGCGGTCGAGCAGCGCCGGCGCCAGATGGCGGGCTTCGGCGATTTCCATATCCCGGGCATTGGCTTTAAGGATGGTTTCCTGTTGGGCGCGCAAGGCCTGTGCGGCGGCCTGAAGCGCTGCGTTCTTCTGATCTGTTGTCGCCAGAGCAAGGCTTTGGGCGGCGGTCTTGGCGGCCTGGCCCATGGCCTGCATCATGGTGCTGATGTTGTGTTCTGTGGTCATAAATCTTCTCTTAAGGGGTCACCAGATCGTTGCGGTGAATCATTTCATTGCGTCCAGTATAGCCAAGTATCTGTTCAATTTCATGACTTCTGTGACCAATCAGTTTAATGGCCTCGTGGGACCCGTAAGCGGTAAGGCCCTGGCCGATCAGAGTGCCGTCAATGGCGATCACCTGCAGGATGTCGCCGCGTTCGAATTGTCCCTCAATGCGGACGATTCCGGCGGGCAGGAGGCTTTTGCCGGAGTGGAGGGCCTTGACCGCACCGGCGTCAATAATCAGACTGCCGGCGATATCAAGACTGGCGCCGATCCATTTCTTCTTGGCGGCCAGTGGGCTGCCGGATCCCTGAAACCAGGTGCCGCGGGCCCCGTCGTGCCAGGCCTGGATTGGCGCCTCAACTGTGCCGTTGGTGATTACCATATGGCAGCCGCTGGCGCTGGCGATCTTGGCGGCGGCGATTTTTGTCACCATGCCGCCGGTGCCAAAGCCGGTGGAGATGGGGGCGCCGGCCATGGCTTCTATCTCGGGCGTGACGGTCTCTACGGTGGCGATAAAGCGGGCGGTGGGGTCCTTATGGGGATTGGCGCTGTACAGGCCATCAATATCGGACAACAAAAACAGACAGTCGGCCTCACACATGCTGGCGACGCGGGCGGCCAATCGATCATTGTCGCCGTAGCGCACTTCATCGGTGGCGACCGTATCATTTTCATTGATCACCGGTACAACGCCGAGTTCGAGCAGACGGTTAATGGTGGTGCGGGCGTTGAGATACCGGCGGCGTTCTTCCGTATCACCGTAGGTGAGAAGCACCTGAGCCATGGGAATGTCCAGATCGCCGAGAATGCTGCGGTAGGCGGTGGCGAGTTCGATCTGCCCGACGGCGGCGGCGGCCTGGCTGTCTTCAAGTTTGCGGCTGGGGGGAAGGTTGAGAATTTTACGGCCCAGTCCGATGGCCCCGGAAGACACGATGATGACCTGATAGCCTTTTTGGCGCAGGAAAACGACGTCCCGGGCAATGGACTTCAGCCAGGCTTTTCGCAACTGGCCGGTCTCGGGGTCGATCAGCAGGGCGGAGCCGATCTTCAGGGTAATGCGCGACCCGGTGGTGCTGTGGCGGGCGATCAGGTCGGCGTTGGACAGAATTTTCGTCATAGTGTGGCTTTATAATATTGTGGCGGAATATCAGAGAGGCCGGTTTGATAGTGGGTCGGTTAAATCGGCGACCAGCCTCCCTCTTGCGGTTTTTCGATAACTTCGGCGTCATCATCCAGATCATAATATCCCGGTCGCCCGCTGGTGTAGCCTTCGGCGTTATGGGCCTGATCAATATTTTCCAGTAGTGCGCGCAGCATCTCGTCAATGCCGAAACGGGTTACGGCGGAGATGGGTACGATGGGTGAATCGGTAACCGCGCGCAGTTCGTTGCTGAGCATTTCGATCAGTTCGTCATCCAGGGCGTCGCATTTGTTCAGGCCAATAACTTCTTTTTTCTCACTGAGGCCGCCGCCGTAGGAATCGAGTTCGTGACGGATGGTTTTATAGGCGTCGACAATATCCTCGCCGGTGGCGTCAATCATATGCAGAATGGTGTTGCAGCGTTCGATATGGCCAAGGAAGCGATCCCCTAACCCGTGACCTTCATGGGCGCCGGCAATCAGACCGGGGATGTCGGCGACGACAAATTCCCGTTGATCGACAAAGACCACACCCAACTGAGGTTTAAGGGTGGTGAAGGGGTAATCGGCAATTTTCGGTTTGGCGCGGCTAACGGCCGAAACAAAGGTGGACTTGCCGGCGTTGGGCAAGCCGACCATACCGGCGTCCGCCATCAGTTTCAGGCGCAGCCAGATCCACATTTCCTCGGCGGGGCCGCCGGGGGTGGTGCGGCGCGGGGCCTGATTGACGGAGGATTTAAACGCAGCATTACCGGTACCGGGATGGCCGCCTTCAAGCATCATGACGACCTGGCCTTCTTCGGTCAGGTCGGCCAGCATCACGCCGTAATCTTCATCAAAGATCTGGGTGCCGACGGGGACTTTCAGGTAGATGTCCGCGCCTTTTGCCCCGGTGCGGTTCTTGCCCATGCCGTGGCCGCCGCGACCGCCTTTGAAATGTTGTTTATAGCGGTAATCGATCAGGGTATTGAGGCCGCCGATCGCTTCGATCAGCACATGGCCGCCGCGGCCGCCATTGCCGCCGTCCGGGCCGCCGAATTCCACGCACTTCTCCCGGCGAAAGCTCATACAGCCGTCGCCGCCGCCACCGGATTTGATATAGATCTTGCTTTGGTCGAGAAATTTCATGGGATAAGTCTAACTTGAAACAGGAAAAAGGGGAATGAAAAATCACTCCCCTTCTCGGAATTCGTGAATTTTGTGAAAGGCGTGCTGTTAAGCTTCGTCAACTGTCACATAGGAGCGTTTCAATTTGCCTTTGTAAAAACGAACTTTACCTTCGGTCAAAGAGAAGAGCGTATGGTCTTTACCCATGCCAACATTGTCGGCCGGATAAAATTTTGTGCCCCGTTGACGCACGATGATGTTGCCAGGAATAACGACTTCACCGGCATATTTTTTCACACCAAGGCGACGGCCGGCGGAATCGCGACCGTTATTGGAACTACCGCCTGCTTTCTTATGTGCCATGCTTACTTCTCCTCAGTTTTCTTTGCAGCGGTCTTCTTTGCTGCAGGTTTCTTCGGGGCTGCGGCTTTCTTAGGCGCGGCCTTCTTCGGAGCAGCTTTCTTCGCTGCTGGTTTTTCTTCGGCTGTTTCCGCTTTGGCGGCGGCCTTTTTAGGCGCGGCTTTCTTGGCGGTGGCTTTGCCGATTTCCTGAATGCGCAGAACAGTCAATTCCTGACGGTGACCGTTTTTCCGGCGATAGTTCTGCCGACGCTTCTTTTTGAAGATGATGATCTTGGCGGCGCGGGCCTGCTCAAGGATCTCGGCTGTTACAGTCATCCCTGAAAGAGTTGGGGAACCGACTTCAACGCCTTTTTCATCACCGACCATCAATACGTGGTCCAATGTTACCTTGCTGCCGGCTTCGCCGTCCAGCTTCTCAACTTTAATTACATCACCAGTAGCAACTTTATATTGCTTTCCGCCGGTTTTGACGACTGCAAACATGTGTGTTTCCTATTTTATCTTCTGGTCATAGCCGGTAACCAACTTGCGTGTCAGTTTTCAAGAACCGGGATATGACGAATGTCATCTTTTTTGACGCAAGACTCTTATGTCCCACGTTGAAAGTGGCCGAAATATAGCGGTATGGGGCGCTCTGTCAAGGTATTTTATGGTTTTTCGGGGCGAGATAAAAATAAAAAGCCGCGGGTCATTGTAATTACGTCCTACAGGCCTTCCGCCAAGGCCGATAACTGGTCGGGATCTTTCAGGAAAACCCGGTGGGCTCCATCCAGTTCTATATACCCGGCTTTATGCAGTAAGGAAAACTGACGTGAAACGGTTTCTATGGTCAGGCCGAGAAAATCGGCAATATCGGTGCGACTCATCGGCAGATCAATCAACAATCCCTGATTGTCGGAGGTTTCATCAGCAGCACCATTCGGCGTCACGGCGTTTTTTTTCACCATATCGAGTAAAAAGGTGGATAGCTTTTCCCGTGCGGTCTTGCGCCCGAGCAACAGCATCCGGGCATGGCTGGCGTCCAGTTCGGTGCGGGTCATGTCTAAAACCCGTTCGCCGAGTTTCGGGATGTCGCGGAATATCGCCCGTAATTTGGGGCGGGAAAAACGACAAAGATCGACCTCTGTAACCGCTTCGGCTGTAAAACTGTAGAGGTCGCCACAGCAGAGTCCAAAAAAATCACCCGGGAAGAGGAAGCCGGTCACCTGACGTCGCCCATCGGGCAGCATCTTGGACAGGCGCACGACGCCGGTGTGGATATTGAACAAATGGTCTGCGGGGTCATCTTCACTGCAGATGATCTGTTTGGCGGACTTGCGGTGGTCTGTTGATATTTTTGACAGGGTGCCGAGTTCCTGGGTGTCGAGAACATTACACAGGGAGATATGTCTGATGGCACAGCCGTCACAGGCGCCATTTGCGTCGCGGTGAAAGTCCGGGCTTGTCGATTTGGCGGCATCTGTGGCAAGGTAAGAAAAATTATTCACGCTATGCTGTTCCTGCGGTGATTTTATGGCCTTGTGGCGGGCGATAGAGACCGTTGGTGTAAAGTGTTTCTTTTTATAGCCCATCTTGTAATGAAATACACAACAGGACTGTAAAAAAATGTAACTGTTTAAAAAATAGAGACTTTTATGATATGGTTTAGACGTAAATCTATTTCAAATTATTGATGGGGGTCAAATTCCCCTTCACCTAGACTCGATATGATGATGTATACATTTAATAAGGAGAATAAAAATGGCGCAGAATGCAAAATATCTTGTGGGATATGACGGCGGTGAATTGAGCATGCGGGCGGCGGAGCTGGCGGTGGAGAAGCTGGTGGCCAAGGGCGGCGGTACACTCATGCTGGTGTATGTGGTGGATTGGTCCGAATTCGAGGTCATGTCAGTCGAAGAGCTGGCCGTGCGCCACAGTCAGCAGATGGAACAACTGGAATCGGCTGAAAAAGATATCATGGAGCCCGCCAAGGCCAAATTGGCCACTGACGGGGTCACGATTGAATCTTTCGTTCAGGTGGGACATTCCGCTGAAGTGATTTCAGCCCTTGCCGCAGAACAAAAAGCCGACCAGATTTTCATCGGTCATAAAAGCAGCGGTCTGTTGGCGAAACTGGGCCTTGGCAGTGTGGCTTATGGTATTCTGCAAAAAGCCAAGGTACCCGTTACTGTCGTACCTTAAAAACCATAGGTCGCTGAAATCTTGACGCTGCGGCCGGGCATGGGCAACAGATCCTTCAGGAAGGATGTATGTTGCCGGCGCTCGGCGTTGCTCAGGTTTTTACCCTGAAGACGCAGTGTCAGGTCCTGATCGTCGCCAAACGGGCGCCAGGACACTTCCATATTGATATCTGTATATCCCTCAGTCATCAGTTCGCTTGCGGCGAGGTTCGTCTGGTCATCGACAAAACGGATGCTGCCGCTGGCGCCGAGGGTTTCGCCTTCATAGGCAAAGCCCACCGTGGCGCTTTTGGCGGGAATGCGCGGCAAGTTGCCCAGATCGCCGGTAAATTTCGCCCGGACAAGGTCCCCGCTCAGGTTGAGCCAAATGTTATGGGCGCCGACACTATAGGCCAGGTAATCGACTTCCAGCTCCGCCCCGTAAAAGCGGGCGTCTCTTTGACGGAATTCCAGAATATTCAGCCCGTCTTCCTGTTGTCCTGTGAAGGCCTCGAAGATAAAATCGTCATACCAGGTATGATAGAGGTTCAGGCTGGCGGTCAGGCGATCGCTTTCCTGCTTCAGCGTCAGTTCCAGACTGGTGGCGCGTTCCTTGTCAAGATTGGGGTTGCCGACTTCAAATGCGCTGGTTGCCAGATGAGGGCCGTTGGAAAATAATTCCTCGGCGGTGGGGGCGCGTTCGGTGCGTCCCAGTGACAGACCGA
>TARA_R110002073_G_scaffold75697_2_pt1 | contig 13152 bp, 19 predicted proteins | sample TARA_R110002073 | Tara Oceans TARA_R110002073 (sample SAMEA4397174) | marine metagenome | biome: Polar Biome; feature: [DCM] deep chlorophyll maximum layer (ENVO:01000326); material: water (ENVO:00002006), including particulate matter (ENVO:01000060) such as... | depth 40 m
TAACCGCGAATCGCCACGGCAGTCTCATATTTCTGTCGCACCAATTTTTCTGTCGACTTACTACCAAGACGGTCGCCGCCCAAACCTGGGTAGACACACCCCATATCGTCAGCAGCACTGACAATCATGATAAGTGAGCAATTGTCAGAAACGCTGCGAGCATCGATCGGTTTTGTCATCAGCAAACTAACGCAGCGGATTGCTGCGACGGCTGATGAGAAATTGTCCGTGTTGAATCTACAAACCAAACACGTCAGTGTCATGACGTTGGTCGCCGAGTACGTCCCGAAGACTCAGAAGGAGATTGGAGATTCGCTTAAAAGCGAAGGGTGGGTATCTCGCGAGCAACATTCGCCGGACCGCCGGGCCTTTCATATTTCATATTTTTGGAAGCGGGCTTCACGGTGAAAGAACAGTATGGAGGCATTGCCGCATGGAGCGCCATGCAGTTTCCCGTGAGCGAACGAAGCGGCGTTCAAGGCATGACGTGTGATTGCTAGCCGGGGCAGGCAATGCGACGAAGCATTTCGAGTTGGTTGGTGTCAAAAGGTGTGACTCCAATAATAGGCCCGCCCGGTCGCTTTGTCATACGCAATGTGTTCTCCGTGGTCACCGTCAGACGGGTCGTACCACTCAAACAGATAACCATCGTCCACGACCAGCGATCCTCGATCATCCGCGTCCCCTGGGTAGCCCGCATACCGGTAGACGATGAAGTGCGTTTTGACGACTTGCTGAACGTTGGGCTGTTGGCGTGCCCACTTCAAGAATTCAGTTTCGGAAGTGGTGAATTCAAAGTACGAATTCGGATTCCTGATTCCCGGATTAATCGCGAAGTGAATCGCGGATGCGTCGCTGGAGAGCGTACGGAGAGTGAAATCATCCGCTGGAACGTCGGATCGCACGCCGCCGCCGCACCCAGCAACAGCCGCGAGCAAAATCAACAGACAAAGATGGTGGCTTCGATTCATCACACTAAGCTCGCATTGCCAGAACGCTGCAGATCAGAAGCCACCGGAAACGGATCGTCTTTCGAAACAGGTAGCGTCGGCAACCCCGCGTTCTTCATTTCACTATTTGCCGTTTGCTGGCAACTTGCGCAGGACGATTGCGTGAAAGAAGGTGAGTAAATCGTCTTGATCAAACCGCCCCGTGATCTGCACCTCCTTAGAGATTGCTGATTGAATCACTGGAGCACTAACGACCTTGCCGCCGAGCAAAATTGCGAGTTTCTTACCCCGATTTTGCGAGGTCGTTGTTATCATTGCCTCCGCACCATCTTGGCTCAGCGTAAGCCCGACTGACGGATCGCCATTCCGGTCTTTGTAGAAGGACACCTTTTCAATGTCGCCGCCGTTTAGCGCAACCTCGTTGGAAACAAAAATCGGTTTGTCGCTACCACGAACTTCCATCTTCTGCCACCCTGCCGTATCGTTGTCGTCGGCGAGTCGAAACTCAAGCAGCGACGCTGGTTCTTGAGCACGAAGTTGTTCGCTCGGACAGACGAGCAAACAGGCAAGAACAGCAAGTAGGACCTGAGGTTTCAACATGATAGTCTCTCAAAAAAGTCGATAGGCGAATAACGATGCCCGTCCTCAAGCCGGGATGGTCAGCGATTCAATCTCAAAACGCCGTGTGTAAGTCGTTTTGGCGTCGCGGAAGCCGCCAAGACTTTCGTTTCATGAGGCGTGCTGTCCGAAATTTTTGACTCGTTCATCTACAAAATGCTTCGCGGCGTTCACCCAATCGGCCAACGGAATTTCGATCAATAAATCTTACCTGCTTAGGATACGCTTTGGGTTCCCAGTTAGCCACCGATTTGCCTGACGTGGTGTCACAATACTTGAACATTCGCGCCCATTCGCCGACGACAGATCGCCTCCAGAAATTTACCTGGGAAACCTAGCGTCCTGGCTCGGCGGTCAATCCCGAGAAAGAGATTGGCTAGGAAAATGGTGAATTCCGCATTTTCGGCTTTTCATTTTTCTGTCGACCCAATTTTTGGGTCGCCCCAATACCAGGACGGTCGCCGAACGAGACCATTTTCGTATCATGCGTTTCCGCAGACAGCGAACCGGACTTTCGCCAGCGTGGTCAAATCGCTCATACCGCAAATGAGGACAGAAAAATTGGTGCGACAGAAAAATTTTAAAAAACGGGATGCCGGGCAGCTTATCTCGCAGTCGCACCGAACTCGCGTTGCAATGACTGGTTCGCTCCCTGCAACCAGAGGTTGGGCAGGAAGATGGAAAGGGGCAGGAAAATTAGAGACCGGAAAACATGGTGGTCTAGCTAGAAGTAACCTTGGCAAACCCCATCAGCCTGACCTGCAAGTTGCAACGCCACGGCAGTTGTTGCTGTCTGCAACTCGATGCCACGCCGCTGGGATCAAAAGAATGGTTAGAAAATGGGAGGTTAGAAAATGGGGAAGTATTGGCCATTCAAACCCGAACGCGAATCACCATTGCAGTCTCATTTTTCTGTCGCACCAATCCTTCTGTCGACCCAACACCACGATGGTCGCCGAACGGGACCATTGTCGTGTACCGTCGTATCGTGCGTTTCCGCAGACTTCGAGACGAGCTTGTGCCCCCGTCGCAAAAATTGCTCACACCGCAAGTGAGGACAGAAAGATGGGTGCGTCCTAAAAAATTTCAAAGTCAGGGAAACTGAATCGTCTGTCGCGCAGTCGCACCAAACTCTCGATGCGATGGTAGGTTCACTCCATGCAACCGGGGGTTGGGCAGGAAGATGGGACGGGGCAGGAAGATTTGAGTCCGGGAAACTGGACCGTTTTTACTGCGATCATTGGAGCAAACCGATCCGACCTGTCCAGCCAGTCGCAACGCGACGAAATGTAGTAGCCACGGACGTGAGTCTGTGGACCGACACGCGCCTCGCCACACAGAGTCGCAACGCGACGGCAGGTGCTGCTGTCGCCAACCCAGTGCAGCATCGTTGGGATGCATCGAAAGGTTAAAAAATGGGAGGTTAGAAAATGGGGAAGAACTGAGCGTTCAAACCCAACCGCAAATCGCCGTGGCACACTCATTTTTCTGTCGCACCAATCTTTCTGTCGACCCAATACCACGATGGTCGCCCAACGAGATCCGTGGAGTGTCCCGTCGTATCGCGCCCATCCGCGGCTCCGAGACCGACTTGCTCCAGCGCGGCCAAATCGCTCACACCGCAAGTGAGGACAGAAAGATTGGTGCGACAGAAAAATTTCTAGGACGGTATGCTGGACAGCTTATCTCGAAATCACATCGAATTCGCCGCGTGATGGCAGGTTCGCTTTTTGCAACCAGAGGTTGGACAGGACGATCGGGAGGGGCAGGAAAATTTGAGACCGGGCGACTTGGTAGCCACGTTTGCGGTCACCCCGGTTAACTAAATCATCCAGTCCTACCAGTCGCAACGCGATGGTAGACTGTAGCCACGAAACGTGAGTCCGTGGATCGATACACGCATCGTCACACAAAGTCGCAACGCGACGACAGGTGTTGCCTAAGCCTATCGATGCCACGTCGGTGAAATCTGAGAAAGGTTAGAAGATGGGAGATTAGAAAATGGGGAAGTACTGGCCGACGATACCCACTTGCGAATCGCCGTGGCACACTCATTTTTCTGTCGCACCAATCTTTCTGTCGACTTAATACCACGAGGTCGCCGAACAAGATCTGTGGAGTTTATCGTCGCGCCGTGCCCATCCACAGACGCCGAGACCGACTTGTTCCTGCGTCGCCAAATCGCTCACACCGCATGTGAGGACAGAAAAATTGGTGCGACAGAAAGATTTTTAGGACGGTATGCTGGACAGCTCATCTCTAAACCGCACCGAACTCGGAGCGTGATGGCAGGTTCGCTCTGTGCAACCAAAGGTTGGGCAGGAAAATTTGAAACTCGTAAACTTGATAGCCTGCACTGCGGCCATCAGAGATAAACTCTCCATGCAGTCGCATCGCGACGGCAGGAACTCCCGCGATGGTTTGACCGCCTCTTTACGTCTTGTCTCGGTGCGTGACGAAGTTGGTGGCTTCCAAAACCATAATAAGCTGTCGGCCCGCAAATCGTTTTACTGAACATCATTCAAAGTCAAACTAGCGGCTCCCATCCATTGATCCAAATTACATCGTTGGTGTTACATCTTGGCAGCAATCAATTCACATTCCAGCAACATTCATCAATGAACTGCGGCCCCTGGGGCCTGCATTGGTAGATGGCACCTTTTATGGTCCCACACTTGGTGGTGTTATTTTAGTTTTGATAGGGTGTGCCTACCGTAGCGGTAGCTTTCACTCGATATATCAATTGTGCGGTTGATTGGTAGCACTCATCGACCAGACTTGGCCCATGATATTTGGAAGGTTCGTGTTCGGAAACGGCAATAAGTATTTGATCGAGCGATTCAACCGCGATGTGAAATCGCCAACGTGGCGAAGAAAACTTTGAAATCCAACCGTCAATAATTGCCGTCGAGACATTTGGATTGCGTTCTTTCGCCTTTTCATCCCCACGCAAATGGGCGTCCGCACTACGAAAGTTTCTACATCGATCCGCAATCGATTGAGACTCGAAAGAAAGTTCGGAATCTAGGTGGTGTGCGAAGTCATTTCGGATTTTTCGAATCACATGAAGATCATGCGCGCTATCGGAATCCACCCATCGCAACCCCCACGCCAAGTCAATACGCGCCGAAAATGTACCAAGCGGTCCCATGTGACCTAGCAATTCATCCTGATTTGCAGAGAGCCTTTTTCGAAGAACGTGCTCTAATCGTGCGTCTACAAACGCTCCGCCTAGCACTGCTGCCGCACGGTCAGTTTCTTGCGCGAAATTATGAAGATAGAAATCACGCTCTACATCTGCGACATTCAACGTTTTCATCTTAACAATTGTGGGTGGCTATGAATTAAGAATAAGCGACAAACGGTAGACATTGCAGGTATCACGTACATACTTACGCAAAGCCTCACACGTACAGCGTTAGCTGAAACGACTTCGTTGCTTGTTTAAGAAATCGCGTTGTTGTTGATAAGTGAGGTCCTCGAGCCGGCGTTTCTGTTCAGAGCTCGGATGTAGCCAGACCGCTTCTTTAACTTCATGCGGTTCGGCTCTACGTGCACGCCGTTGGTCACGTAGGTACGGACGTCCCTCATAGTAGAACACTGGCTCTATTTGCTTAGGAATCACGATCACCAGTACCGTCAGATCGTTTTCAACCGCAAAAAGGATTTCCACCGTCACTTGGGGTTTCACACTTAATGCAATACTGTGAGCTCGTTCTGCAAGATCATCTCGCTCGTCTGCGTTCGACGCAGATAGGCCAACGAGTGCACCATTATCGTCGATACCAATAAAAATGCGTCCTCCGCCTTTCGTCGCCAAGCCCGCAATTTCCTTTGCAAGGCGATGACCTTGCTCCGGAAATGCTGCTTTGAAATCAACATTTTCCGTTTCGCCCGCTTCACGGATGATCGGCAACGATTTCGACGTATCGGCGCACGCCCATTTCGGAATTGAGTTTGTCATATCAATGAGGACTTAATAAAAGGTGTTGGCTACTTTGAAGCCGGCATAACTTTGTCGTACGGCTGACATCCCACCCCATTCTGTCACTGAACGAAGAAAGGTCTTACGTACATTTGTCTTCAAATGGGAGATAACGTTCACCCGGCTATCACAATCTTGCGAACACGCTCCAGTGCACTTTTTGACTTCGGTTGTGCACGCGTCGGGGTAGGCGAGCAGTGGCTTGATGTCATCAAGCAGCGGAGCGTCTTCGTCATGCCGGCTGCGCACTTGGATCATTAGAACGAGGATAATCGAGCCATCCTGCAGTTGCTCGAACATCAACGGAATTTCTTCGCAACCATTTTTTAGCTTTGTAGTCCCGGAACCTGGGGCGACAATCGGCATGAAGTCCTGCAATCGGAACTTGAAGTCGTAGGTGGCATCCTGCACCGCAATGGCTTCGGGATCCTCATCCATGCGTTCGTACAATTCCGGATCGTACTCACCAAATGCCATGTCCAGATCGAAGATCATGCCGCTAGTCCGATATTCATCGCCATCGACAACCATCGTTCGCGATCCGAATTCCCGTACCGCGTTGGCAAGTCGTTTCTTTGTGGAATCATCCATCGATTTTGCCAAAAATGCCTCTGACACCAAAAAACCGAGATCATTGCCTCCGGTCAGACGCGACTCGCTTTCCCCGCTGCGAACGTTGGCAAACCCGAAATCTTATCCAGCGGGGGACTCGTGTCAAGTTATTTGTTACACTGGCGAACTTGCGTTCGCGTGACCGACGAAACTTTTCTCTATAGATTGCGTTCGATGGACGACTTCTCCTCAGGAGTCACAGAGCCGAAAACCGCAGCAGACTCCGCTGACGAACGCTTGCTCGACAATTGACGCCGAATTAATTTCGTGGATGTTCTTTTGCAATCCCGATGCTGCACGTGTAGAATCTTGCCCGGCCCGGACGTTGCACGCGAATGCTGCGGGGACCGCCAAGATTCTCGAACGCTACTTGCGGAACCGCGATGCCTTAAACGCTCGCATCGAGGATGAATTTCAAACTAGATACAAGTGTCCGACATCTCTCCCTCTCTGGAAACGGATTAAACATCGATGACGATTGCCGACGAAAACACAATCGACATGATCGCTCGGGCGAGCGCGGGTGGGCTGAAATTGATCATCGTTGACGATGGGTCGCTTGACGATACCGCTCGGTTCGAGGCTTTTCAAAAAAAGCTGCAAAACTATTTCAGATACATTGTGGGGCAACTCAAGGATGATCACCCCGAATGCGACCCCAACGACGTGACCATCACCGTAGCCTGTGCGGTCCCGCCTACCGAAGCGATGCAAAAGATCAGCGGACTGGAACATCCCGGTGCGCCAGGGCTATCAGTAAGCGTCGACTATGAAGTCATTCCCAGTCCTTTTGGTTGACACACGTATTGGGAAGAAACCTGGTCTTAGGTCCAGCGAGTGGATGGATCCTCACACCACTCTTGGATCTCCGCCCCTCTCAATTCACTCGAGCCTTCTCGAATACGCTGAAGAAGCGATTGGATTTCGGCTCGCTCACAAAAACCGCAAAGTTCGAGTATATCTCCCGACTCACCCTTGCACAGATTCAGTGCGATGCCCTCAGACGGGTCGTCAGTCTCTTCCGCTTGCCACCACAAGAGCGGATAGATATTTCCAATCGCACCATCCGTGAGCGGATTAAATCCGTCGGCATATCCGCTCGTCACGTTAAGCGTCCAGTCGTTGCCAAGGACGCTGGTCGACTTAGATGCAATATCATAATTGCTTGCGAGTCCAGAAACCACAAGTTCCGCGGTAGCCTCGCCGTCGATTGACAACATTGCCTCATGCAAGAGATTGAAAGTTGGCTGCCTGGCCTGCTCATCTCTCCAAGTTCTCATTGCATACATAACTGTAAGTGCCTCCGAATCTCTGTACGGCTGCATCGTTAGATTCGAACCGCAATCTAGTCTAGACTTGTAGGTAGCCATCTGAGACAGCGACTCCTTTCCAGCCAGCATGGCCGCAAAGAGTTCCTGCTTGCGACTCGAGAAGCAACGCGAAATCAGTTCGCAACGTGACTCGAAATTTCCAGTCGCCGCCCAAAATGTGCATGCAACAAACTCTCGACGGTCCTTAGTTAGCGTTGCGTCAACTGCCCCAACCTTCGATTTCAAAGCTACAAGCCCCCCTCCAGCTGGAATAATGACTTGATGTCTGGACGGCACTGGTCTGATACCACCTGCTCTTTGATCAAACTGAATCCAGTGTAATGATTGCCTTCGCCGAACCCAATCATTGAGTGACTCGGTCGAAAAAAGACACGCAGGGGTAACTCATTGCCTCGTTCTTTCAACCGATTAACGGCATGAGACTCGTTGGCGATGGTGTCCAAAGCATTCTCGCTCAGCAAGCCCCGTTTCGGCAGCATCAACCTGCAAGCGTTGAACCTCTCTTTCGATGGGATAACTCTTACAAACATCTGCTCTCCTGTTGTCGAACAATCGATCTAGCTTTCGAGCTGTCGAGGCACGTCTTTGAATGATCCAAAATTTATCGCTTGCTCAATGACTCCAGCTAGATCTTGATTTGATTTTTTTAGATTGTTTACCCAATTGATCAGCGTCGCATTCGTTGCGGTGGCGTTTGGCGCGCGAAGCGCAAATTTATAGCCCTCTTCGTTAGCCTTCAAGATCTTGGCGAGAATAGCACTTCCCGTTTGGTCGACAAAATTGTTGTCTAAGACGGAATTGCCTTTCTTCAGCTTTGGGCTTTCCGCTGCCTCTGAATACTTCGCCTCGATATATCGCCAATTACTTGCGTCCAGGACATCGGCATCCGTCTTTCCAAAAGCTGAGATTGGAGGATGCATCAATTTTGCCCCTAGCTTCAAAACAATAAATATACCGAAAGACATCTGCCTACATTCTTAAGCGGTTGTTCGGCAGAATGATTATTTGGCAAAATGATTTCCAAGATCGAGATCGTTTGGTTTCTAATCATTTTGCCCGTCAATCATTCTGCCAATTTTCATTGCGAGATTGGTGGGTGGCACCAATTTGCCACTCATCTTCGCTCATCGCACACGAATGACTTTGTCGTGAGGGTTCGCCCCGCATTGGGTGCCATCGTGGATACGATCACACAGCCAACATGAAGCGTGGCAATCGGACAAGCAACGATTAAGACCTCTGGCGTTCGGCTGCGCACCGACGATGTCACGATCGTCACCGTGGGCGCCCGTGTTTTCGTAATTGCGTACCATGTCGAGAAGGTTGACGCCGTTGATATGTATGTCCACCGAGTTGTCATAGAACTCGTTTGACGGTCCGATCGAGAAAACAACGGTGTCAAGTTTCATTTCAGTCGGACAACGGTGTGGTTTCGCGGGTCGGCACGGAAGTCGTGGTGGTGCCACAATTGCTCAAACGGCCGACTTCGTTGCAACCGAGAATTCCGCGTCCGCTGCATTCGGTCAATTCGTCTTGCCCGTGACAGCAGCGATCGCATTGATGAACGTGGGGTTCGTATGGTCGCCGGTGATACGAAACGATCCATTTATCGGCGCAAAGATGTTCGGAACCGACAAGACAGTGCCGTTGACCACAACCGCAATCGATGGCGATGCAGGATTGGTAGTTGCAGCAAGCATCTTGGGCGCCCCCGTTGGGTTTAGCTTGATTTCCAAGGTCGGGACCGTCGATGAGGCTGCGGCGTGTCCAACGGTCTCGACCGTCATGTCGGATTGGGCGACGCTCGATATATCCGCATTTGTCACCACGGGCGGAGTGACCAGATGGATGGTCGCTCCGGACGAAGGATCGGTAGCAGGCTTCGTGTTTGGGCCCGCGTTTGGCGATGTTGCGAAGATTTCAATGGTGGCACGAGGGGGGACGAATGCAGGCGGTGAGGGTTGCGATAGAAAGCAACCGCAGACGAACGACATCCCAATCAGATAGGCAAGTCGGATTTGCATTTTTCGGGTCTCTCCTGTCCGGAAACGGTAGGCATCGCGTGGCCGTCGCGAGCGACTGCACTTTAATAAACTCAGCGCGGCGGTTCTGGGCGAGTGGAGCGGTGTCGCTCGGATGCTAGGATAAGCTTTGTGTTCACGGTTTGCCACCGATTTCTCAAACGGTGTCACCCTTTTTGATCCTTATCCAATGGCTGACAGTGGAATCGATCAGCGAATTGTCTCCGAGCCGTCTACTTGATCGATACAGGGCGTCACGGGCGATTTCGACTTCCAGCCGATATTGCTTTGCCTAGCATCACTTCGCACTCTTGAATCGCGATCCAGTCCGCGCGACAGCACGAATAGAACGAGACCTTCGCTAATGATTAAACACAGACGAAAACATCGTTGACAAAAAGATGAAGGCAGATAGATGAAGGCAGATAGATGAAGGCACTCAACTCGCCGTCTTCGCAACCTTTCTGTCGCACCGTCGGCTGTCGCCAGAGAAAATCAATTTCCGGCTTCCTGACATCATGACACGGTCGGACGCCGCCGAGTAAAGGTTAGACAATAACGGATTAGGAACTAAGAAGCGATTGCCGGAGCAAATTAGGACCTGGTAACGATCCGTGTTTGCTGGGTCGCAAGGAGTTATCCAGCACGACGGGAACACGGATCATTGCGAATCCGGCACCAGCAACGCTGTGCGATTAGGCCGTGAAAAACAGAAGGACAGACGAGCGGGGAACAGCCGAAAGGAGCTGGGCAGAGACCAAGCGTATTATTCAGCGAGCGGCGGCGAACAAATAACGCCAACGAGCAACGTGATTGGAAAGCGGAGTTGGTCTGCAGCACCGCTCAGCGTGCACGCAATCGGTATCGGTTTTACTACGTATTGGAAAACTAATCATTCAGCGAACAGTAACGGGGGACGCAGATCTGCGATCAGACGAAGCACGCCACCTCCGGTAGAGCATGGCGACGACAGCCGCGGCAATCGTCACATAACCGAGGGAGTCCCAGAAGTGAGGGTCGCCAGATGAGAAGTAATCGACGGTCCATCCGACAACAACGAGAATCGCACCAATGACCATGACCGCATGGAGAAGTGAAATGTCGCGAATAGTGTTCATGGTTGCCCTTTCTGACGTTCGAGTTACAGGCCGAATGAAGTGTTTTCGGTCGGACAACGAATCCATGTAAGTCCGAGGTTTGATGGGTGGGAGCCATTCGTTCAAGATAACTGGCGACTCGGGCCCGTGATCTCGGCAGCATGCGGCTGCCGGTCACATTCACTCCACCCACCAAACACAACGAGCAAAATACTCACAAATATTCTCGCATTCCAGCTAGGCAATTTCAACTCGTTTGCCTGCTTCTTCAATTCTAAAACAAAAAAATCCAAGTCGGACATCGGCGTCTTGGAAGCGTGCGCCCCTTCGGGCTGGATCAATGACAAAGCCCCAAGACACCCTTCGCGCGTGGTTCGCCAACGATGGAATCGAAATCGCTTCGAAATCGCAAATCGGTGTACGACACCGTTTCCCTACGCCCTACTTTGTGAGCTCAGAAAGCTGCGAGATTGAGTGCGATAACACTTTACCGTTGGCATCAATGACGATGTCAAACGGAAGCTGGTTGACGCCGAAGCTTCGCGCCAGTGGCCCGCCCCACCCAGCTTTGTCGCAGACGTTGTGAAACGGAATTCCATATTTTTCCAACGACGCCTCAAATCTCTTTTTATCTTCGTCGAGACTGACGAACACAACCACCGCTTCGTCCAGTGAGAGCTTCGACAATGTCTCGATAAGTTGTGGCATTTCAGCAAGGCACGGCGCGCAGCTCGAAGACCAAAAATGCATCACGATGACCTTTCCCTTGAGTGACTTGAAGTTCAACTCAACCCCCGATTGCGTTGTTGCAGCGAAGCTTGGACATTCGTCGCCGACCTTAAGCTTGTGCGTCTTACTCATTAGGTTCATGAGATGTTGCAGAATCGACCTCGAATCATCTTTGGCTGGATTGATTCCGGCACCGAGTGCCCAGGTCTTCAGGAGTCGCTGGTCCAATGCATTCAGGCGTTGGTCGTGCAGCAGGGCATGGACGACTTCGGAAGCGTCCGAGTCACCACTTCCAGCCAAACCACAATTCGCAACAAATCGCAGCAAGACGTCTGGATGCTCTTTCAGACTGGCAAGCACCGGTTGGCAGCCGTCTTTGTTAACGATATGCGGCAGAACCGCGATCAACGAATGGCTCGCCTCGTCTTTCAGCGTGGCTACAAATTCATCCGCTTTCTTTGCATCCGTCAGAAATTGCAGGAGCGTTTTGGTCTGGTCAGGGTCCAGTTCAATTTGCCTCTTCGCGAGAAGCTCCATGAATTCAGAATTCGGCAAAGGTTGAACGTCGGCAGCGGTATCGGCGGCTTCAAGAGGGATTCCGATACAAACAGCCAACAATACGGCAGTCCATAGACGCATACTCTTTCCTCTATCTTGGTGCAGAACGTCTGAGGTCACTTGGCACGAACGCAAAACTGACCCTTAGGAAATCGCTTTTGAATGCACTGGGCGAACAATACGGTGGCGCTCGGATGTAAGGATACGCTTTGTGTTCACGGATTGCCACCGATTTCTCGAATGGTGTCACCCTCTTTGATCCTTGTCCAATTGTGCACAGCCCATTGGCTCACCAAATCCTCTCAGGATGGCCGATCCAAGTATTTTTGCTGTGATCGCCGGTTTGACCGACGCTGTGAAGGATTTTGCAGTGGAACTCGTCAAGAGTTTCGGGGGCTTTTATGGGGTTCGCTGTCGAACGAAAGTCTTGACGAATTCCGCTGCGAGATGCTGCTAAGAATTGACCCGCGAATCACGCCAATGAACGCTCATGAGGGTCATGCGATGTAAAGCTGATCGCCAGCATGTTCTTGCATCCCCGATGAAAAGATTGGGATAGGAAGATGGAGGTAGGAAGATGATGCAGGCGACATTCTCGGCTTTTCATATTTCTGTCAAACCAATGCTTCTGTCTTACATCCGCACTTCTGGACAACGAATCCGCGTCAGCGATTTCTGGAAGGCCACGGTTGTGCTTCTCGTTGTCGAACGGGCAGCCGGTAATGGACCGTTGATTGCTAGCTCACCCGCCAAAATCGGGCAAGCAGATACAGCACGGCACCCAACAAAATCGCGACGACGAAACCCATGATCCACCAGCGATCTCTGCGATGACGGTGTGCCATTTCGTTAGCAAGCAGTGTGTTCTGTACCTTCCGGCGATTCGACTCTGCCTCGAGCCACGCGGCGTCTATGAACTCACATTGCGTGCCGATCGGTAGACCATTGACGACGCACTGGACATGTGGATGTGAAGCGATTGTGTTCTGGCAATACTTGATCGCGTCGGCCGCTGAATCGAAGTGGACGCAATTTCGATTCGGAACCGTATTGTAATGAGTAAAAGGAGGCGTGGGCTCAAACAGAATCCCGGTAAACGGATCAACGTGAAAAACGGCGATGAGGCGCTGGTCACTGTCGGACATTGCTGGAAGCACGCTGGTTGCTGGTCACGTATTTGGGTTCCGTAGGAAAACGTTGCTGGCCACAAACCGGCGATCATCGGCTGGCACAGTGATGGTGCCGGAGTGT
>TARA_R110002073_G_scaffold221808_8_pt1 | contig 13125 bp, 11 predicted proteins | sample TARA_R110002073 | Tara Oceans TARA_R110002073 (sample SAMEA4397174) | marine metagenome | biome: Polar Biome; feature: [DCM] deep chlorophyll maximum layer (ENVO:01000326); material: water (ENVO:00002006), including particulate matter (ENVO:01000060) such as... | depth 40 m
GAATTTAATTCAAAATGACATAAAAATACTTAAACACTTTTCTCGTTAATATATTATAGCATCTTCAAGTTATTAACCTCTAACTCTGTAAGGTGTTTCCAGTGGCCACGAGGAATATCTTTTTTTGTTAATTCGGCAATCATCACACAATCTACTTTAATGATATCGTATTTAAAATGCTCGAAAATGGTTCTGATAATTGTGTTTCCAGTATTTTTAATCTTCAAGCCTATTTCTTTTTTGGGAGCGCCATCAATATAGCTTATATCTTCAACAGAAATAAGTTTACCTGCAATTTTAAAGCCTTCTTTTATTTGCTTTAGGTCTTCGTATTTTAAGTTTTTATCAAGTTCAACCTGAAATAATCTTGCCACACCGTTTTTTGAATTGGTAAATTTATTATGTATTGCATCATCATTTGTAAACAATAACAGGCCTGTAGAGTTCCTGCCCAATCTTCCTATTGGCTTAATGCGCGAATTGGTTGCATTGGCCACTAAATCCATAACTGTTCTACCTTTGCCTTCACTCGTGGTTGTGGCAAATCCTTTGGGTTTATTTAATAATACGTAAGCTTTTTTCTCTGGATTAATGCGTACACCATCATAACGAACCTCATCGTCAAGTTTTACTTTATAACCCATTTCGGTAATTACTTTACCGTTTACAGTTACCAAACCAATGGCAATATATTCATCGGCTTCACGACGCGAACAAACACCTGAATTGGCAATGTATTTATTTAAACGTATTTCGTTTGGGTTAGACACGCTTTTTTGTTGAGGCTTTTTCTTAATTGGAGCATTTCCTCTTGCATAACTTTCCTTACGTATGTGATTTGCACCACGTCCTGAAGGTTTTTCTTTTCTTTTGTTATCTCGCTGTTTAGCCATTGCTTAATTTTTTGCAAAGATACTACAATCCTTAACATTAACTATTAAATTCTACAGTAGATTGTCGCTCTCTGTTTACACTAAGCTTAGTAACATCTGGACGAGAATAATGCCCAACAGGATCGAAGTTTTGACGCTCTTCATACACACGATTAAAATCAATGGTTTGAATAATTAAGCCTTCTTTATTTAAAACAGGTTCAATAATCCATTCACCATCAGGTCCAGCAATACAACTACCTCCATTTGCCAAAGTATCTGGAGCATTGTTACGTATCTCTTTTAAATATGGGGTGTTTTCCGGAAAGTCTATTTTTCTCATCAAACTTGATACTGACACTACATACGAGCGTGATTCCCTTGCTATAAAACGTGTAATATCTTTGGTATTATGGTCGCTTCCAGGCCAAACAGCGATATGCAAATTTTCGCCTAAACCGTAGAGAGCTGCTCTTGGTAATGGCATCCAGTTTTCCCAACAGTTAAGGCCTCCAACTGTAAATTGCTTAAGCGAATGGACTTGCAATCCGTTTCCGTCTCCAGGCGACCATGTTAAACGTTCGTCATAAGTTGGCTGGAGTTTTCTGTGTACCGATTTTATTACTCCTTCTTGATTTATATAAACCAAGGAAGCATAAACACTATGTCCTCCTCTATCTAACGGTCGTTCAATCACGCCTAAATAAACAGCTATTTTGTTTGCTTTTGCTAATTGACAAATACTGTCTAAATCACCATCTTCGATAGTAATGGAATTTGACACATAATGTCTATGCAGTTCTTTGTTTACCTTTTTGTCCCACTCGGCACCTCCAGTTAAAGCCAACCAAAATGGATATCCAGGAATTACGCCTTCTCCAAATACAATTAATTCGCATTGTTGCTTTGCAGCATTTTTTATTGATTGCTCAACTTTTTTAATGGTTTCTTGTTTATTTAACCAAATTGGTGAGATTTGGGCCATGGCTATTTTAAGAGTGTTATCCATTATAAAATTCGGTTTAAAACAACATTAACATCTATTAATACTATACTAAAGACACCTGCAACAATTATAAATTTTAAAATATTGTGTAATAACAAATAGTGGGATTTGTTATTGGATTTCCAGACTAAAATTAGAAAAAATAACAGTAACACAGTGCTTAAATAAAAGAAATAAGTCATTCGGCCAACTTGGAAATCGTAAATCAAAAAATAAGTTGGAATAAGCGTAAGGATTGCAAAAATGGTAAGCATCACTTTTGAGGTTTGCTCTCCATAAACAATTGGTATGGTTTTATAACCTAGTGCTAAATCGCCTTTAATATTTTCGAGGTCTTTTGTAAGTTCGCGCATGGACAGTATTAAGAACAAAAACAAGGCGTGTATAAAAATGACCGTTTCAAAATTTTTGTAATAAATAAATACTGCAAAAAATGGTGCAATAGTGAGTATTGCTGATATTATGTTACCAATAATTGGCATTTTTTTTAACTTATGTGAATAAAACCAAATGCCAAAAATATACAACGAAAAGAAAACTACTGCTCTAAATGACACATAGCTTGCAAAAATGACTGCAATAAAATTCAGCACAAAATAGAATACTAATTTCGTGTTCTGACTTATCAATCTGTCTAACATTGACTTTTGGGGACGATTGATTAAATCTTTCTCGGAATCGTAAAAATTATTGATGATATAACCACTTGCAATGGTTGTGGCTGATGCCAAGACAATCATTAGTAAATTTAAATCGAATACAACAGATTTTACAGGTTTATCGTGTGCAAGTATGTAAATTGCCGACAAGTATTGCGCAATAACAACAATAAGTACATTGTAACCTCTAACCACAGAAAACATGCTAAAGAACTTTAGTAGAATGTGTTTCTGTCTTCTCGTGAACATAAGAATAAATTTGATGAGATCCTGAAACAAGTTCAGGATGACAGAGAATTAAAAATTATAAACAACTTCTAATTTATAACCAGATAGTGATTTTTGCGCTCTATTGAAATCTTCAGTGAATCCTAAAATATAACCTCCACCACCTGAACCACAAAGTTTTAAGTAATAGTCGTTGGTTTCGATGCCTTTTTTCCATAACTCATGAAATTGTTTTGGAATCATGGGCTTAAAATGATTTAAAACTACTTTAGATAATTGCTTAGTATTACTAAATAACGATTTAATATCGCCTTTTAAGAAATCGTCCACACAAGCATCTGTATGTTTAATAAATTGGTCTTTAAGCATTTTTCGGAATCCTTCTTGCTTCATGTTTTCCATAAAAATGCCTACCATAGGTGCTGTTTCCCCAATAATGCCACTATCCAGTAAAAATACAGCTCCTTTCCCTTCTTGTTTTTGTGAAGGAATTCCTGTAGCTTCAATATTGTCTTTTGAATTGATTAAAATAGGAAGGCTTAAGTAACTATTTAAAGGATCTAAACCAGATGATTTACCATGAAAAAAAGATTCCATTTCAGAGAAAATCGCTTTAAGCTTCAACAGCTTTTCACGTGTTAAATTTTCTAAAACGGTGATTTTGTCCTTAGCATATTTATCATAAATAGCAGCTACCAAAGCACCACTACTACCAACTCCGTAGCCTTGAGGGATGGAAGAATCGAAATACATTCCAGATTCAACATCAGCTTTAAGCGATTGAAAGTCGAAAGAAACAAGATTAGCATCTAAAGTTTCTAAATAATCAATAAACAAATTTAAATTTTCATTTGATTTAACAGATTCGTCAGAAGGGTTTTTATCTTTTATTAAAGCTCCTTTGAAAAAATTATAGGGAATGGAAAGACCTTTTGAGTCTTTAATAATGCCATACTCACCAAAGAGTAATATTTTTGAATAAAAAAGTGGTCCTTTCATATCTTCATTAATATTTTGTTTAACAATATAGAAATATTTTTAAACATTTTTACAAATCTAATCAATTTTTTTTGCGCCAAAGCCAATTCTGTCACAAATATAATGACCATTTTGGCAATACACAACTAACTCATTATTAATGAATTTATAAATTTCATCTGCTTCCTTTTCAGGATATAAAATATGTACGTTTGCTCCAGCATCTAAGGTAAAGCAGATATGCAATCCTGTATCTTGTCTAAAACGCCAGATTTTGTTAATTATTTCGAGTGTATTAGGCTTCATTAAAATAAAATATGGCATACTTGTCATCATCATTGCATGAAGTGTTAATGCTTCACTTTCAACAATCTCAATAAACGATTTTAAATCACCTTCTTTAAATACAGAAATTAACTTTGATAGATTGTTATGTGCTTGTGCAAAGCGCTCTTCGGCAAAAGGATGAGTGTGCATTAAGTTATGACCAACTGTACTACTTACTTGCTTTTCACCTTTGTCAACCAACAAAATAGTATCGTGATAGTTTTTAAAATTCTTGTGAACATAAAAAGGGTATTTTACTCCAAAAAAATCAGAACTTCCTTCAATTTCTTTATGTTTTCCCCAAACTATTAAATCGCCTTGAATACTTCTACAAGCACTTCCCGAGCCTAATCGTGCTAAAAAGGAGGCTTTTTGATTGAAATAGTCTTTATTTTGAAACGTCTCGACTGCGCTCGACGAGACATCTGATTCAATTAACAATTTTTCAACACTCATTAAACATAATGCTAACGCACTCATTCCAGAAGCTGATGAAGCAATACCTGAGCTGTGTGGAAACGTGTTTTTTGTATCAATATCAAAATGATAGTCTTTTATAAATGGTACATATTTTTCAATACGTTTAAAAAAGGTTTCAATTTTTGGTTTAAAATCGTCTTGTTTTTTATCATCTAAAAATACATCAAAAGAAAAATTGCTATCATTTTCTTTTTTTGAAAAGGTTAACGTTGTTGTTGTTTTACAGGCATCGAGTGTAAAACTAATAGAAGGATTTGCAGGAATTTGATTGTCTTTTTTTCCCCAATATTTAACTAAAGCTATATTACTTGGTGATTGCCAAGTAACGCTTCCTGATTTTAAGGTGTTTGGATATGTTTTTAGGATAAAATCTTTTGCTGTCATTAACTATGATTATGCCGACAAAGATAATAACTTTACCATTGTGTTGTAGTTTCTTGCTGTAGCAAATGTTTCTAGTTTTCTTTCAAAAAAATTGACATTAAATTTAGACTTACCAAACCCTTTAGCACTATAGTAATAAATACAATTTTTAATGATTTTATACGCTTCGCCTTCATACACTTTTTCTAAAGCATTTTTCACTAAAACATCATCTGGTATTTCATGTAACATCATAAAATAGCTCGCTTTCTTTTTGTCTTCTGAAAATGGGCAATCGTTAAAAATACGTTTTAAATCTTCTTTTGTTTTAACTAAAACAGATACTTCAAAGCCAAAATGATTAAAAATAGCAGCCTTGATTTGTTTTTCAATTTTTTGAATATTTTTTTCAGTGGAACGCAAAATCACGTTTCCACTTTGAATATACGTTTGTACATTTTCAAACCCAGATTTAGTGAGTAGCTCTCGTAACTCTGCCATTGGTACTTTTTTATGACCACCAACATTTATGCCTTTTAATAATGCTATGTATAACATTTAGTAAACTTTTATAGGACGTGTTGAGTTACGCTCTACAATATCGGTTTTTATAACCTTAGTTTTAAATTCTGTTTCTTCATCAGGATTTTCAAGGCGTTCGATTAACATTTTGGTTGCCGAAGTGCCCATAATTTCGCCATGTTGACTTACAGTAGTTAGTTTTGGATTTGAATGACGTGCTAAAATACCGTTTGTAAACCCAATAGCCGAAAAATCATCTGGGATTGTTTTTCCTTTTTTGTGTGCAATTTTCATTGCTGCTAATGCTACACCTTCGTTGGTAGCAACAATGCCATCGATAGTATTGTCGTTAAATAATGGTAATAACATATTTTCGTAGCCACTATAGTGATTTTCTTGAATGTTTACAATTTGGTTGTTATTTATAGTCCTGTTCAAATTGTTTATACCATCGTAATATCCTTTTAGTAAGTCTTGGCTTACTTTTAAATGTGAAATAGCTGAAGCAAATGCTATATTTTTACAACCACTGCTTGCTAATCTTTCAACTGCTAATTTTCCTGCTTCACGATTATTTGTAATAACCTTATCACAGTTTACACCATTAGCTACTCTATCTAACATTACAATAGGTAAATTAAATGCCAAAGCACTATTAAAATGAGAAAAATCTTTGTTTAGTTCTGTTTCTTCAGCTATTGATATAATAAAACCATCAACGCTTCCATTAGATAGCATTTCAATAATTTCCTTTTCTTTATTGTGTGAGTCATTAGTAATACAAATAACTACTTTGTATGCATTTTCTATTGCAGTTTTCTCTATGCCTTTTAAAACTTGGGCTAAAAAATAGTTTAACATATCTGGCACTAAAATACCTATGGTTTTTGTTCGTTTATTTTTTAGACTTAAAGCGTTGAGATTTGGTCTGTAATTAACTTTCTTAGCGTATTCTTTAATTTTTTTTCTAGTTGCCTCGCTAATTTCCTCACTGTCGCTTAATGCTTTAGAGACCGTTGAAATAGATACATTAAACTGTTTTGCTATATCTTTTAGTGTTGTTTTTTTCACGTATTCCTATTTTATTTTGAGATTGCCCTTGCTGCAATATAAGCTCCTGTCCAAGCATTTTGAAAGTTAAACCCTCCAGTAACAGCATCAACATTAATAACCTCACCTGCAAAATACAAATTGTTATGTAATTTACTTTCAAAGGTTTTGAAATTGATTTCTTTTAAATTTACTCCACCAGCTGTTACGAACTCTTCTTTAAAAGTGCTTTTCCCTTCAACAGCAAAAACCGCTTGGGTTAATTGATTGGACAGATTTTCCAATTGCAGCTTATTTAAGTCTGCCCAACGTACTTCTTTATCAATATTGGCAGCATACACTAACTTTTTCCACAGTCGTTTTGGCAGGCCAAATTGTGGCGAATTAATAATCGTTTTCTTTATAGTACTAAGTTTCACTTCTTTTAAAATAGCGAAACAATCTTCAAACGATGTTTGAATAAAATTAATTTCAATTTTAAAATTATAATTTCTTTTTGCAAGTTCCAACGCTCCAAAGGCAGAGAGTTTTAAAATTGCTGGTGCACTCATTCCCCAATGAGTTATTAGTAATGGTCCATTTGATACTAAATCAGCCTCTTTGTCTCTTCGAGACATCTCTCCAAATGTAGAGAGTTCTTTAAGTACTTTAACTTGAACATTATTTACGACAACTCCAGGAATGTCTTTAATGCGATTATCTTTGATATTAAACGTGAATAATGACGGAACAGGTTGTGAGATCGTATGACCTAAACCTTCCAGCATTTTCCAGATTTTTGTATTACTTCCTGTTGCTATTAATAGCTTATCGCTACTATAGACTTGATTTTTTGTTAATATCTCAAAACCTCTCGACTGCGCTCGAGGAGACAAACCAACTACACTTTTATTATACAACACTTCAACTTGAAGCTTTTTTATTTCACTTAAAAAACAATCGATAATGGTTTGGGACGAATCGGTAATAGGAAACATGCGACCATCTTCCTCTATTTTTAATTCAATGCCTCGTTTTGCAAACCACTCTATCGTATCACCAGTCATAAATTGATAAAATGGACCAAGTAATTCTTTTTCACCACGAGGATAATTCTTTACTAATTCTTGAGGAATAAATTCGGCATGAGTGACATTACAACGTCCTCCACCAGACACCTTTACTTTTTGCAAACCTTCGTTACCACGTTCTAAAATGCACACTTTTAAATCTGGGTTAAACTCAGCAATATTAATGGCTGCAAAAAAACCTGCTGCTCCGCCTCCAACAATTATAACATCGTAATTAATCATTTATAATTTTATCTGTGTAAATTTAGCATTATTTAATTCAATTAAAGTGAGGAAACTAATAGCACTTATTTATATTTCATTTCTAAGTTGTGATACAGGTAATTTAACTGTTATTGCAAATTTACCAAGGACGTTAAATGAAGCTTCTGGATTAGAAAAAACTGCTTATTCTGAGCTTTTGTGGATGATAAATGATAGTGGGAATAAGCCTGTTCTATATGGCTTAGATAATTTGGGTACAATTAAAAGACAGATAAAAATTAATGCTAAAAATAGAGACTGGGAAGATTTAGCATCAGATAAAAATGGTAACATTTACATTGGCGATTTTGGAAACAATTCTAACAAACGAAAAAACCTTACCATTCTTAAAGTTTTAAATGACTCTCTTAAATCGCATAAAAAAATTAATGTTGAAAAAATTTCTTTTTATTATCCTAAACAAAAAGCATTTCCTCCAAAAAACAAAGACATGCATTTTGATTGTGAATCGTTTATTTTCTATAACGATAGTTTATTCTTATTCACTAAAAGTAGAAGCAAAAAAGATTTTGGTAGAACCAACTTATATAAAATTCCAGCAAAAAAAGGGCGATATAAAGCTGAGTATGTTTCTACTTTTAATACTTGTAGCGACCCTGGCTGTTGGGTGACTTCGGCAGATATAAATAATAAAAAGAACCAACTAGTTTTACTTACGGAACGTAGTGCCTATATATTTTCAAATTTTAAAGGGAATGATTTCCTAAATGGAGATGTTAAACACATAGATTTTAAGCACAGGTCTCAAAAAGAAAGTGTGCTTTTTAAAAATGACAGCACGCTTTTAATTACCGATGAATACTTAGGTGTAAATGGTGGAAACATATACCAATTGGATATTTATTAGAACCCGAAGCCTATTTTAAAACCCAATCGCAAACCATCATTACCTGAAAAAGCTGAGAGGTTACCAACAATCATACCTGCGCCATTAAAAAACAGGCCGCCACCTAAAGAACTGTTCCATTTATCAGAATCTTCGTCATCTACCCAAACACGTCCATAGTCAAAACCTCCATAAATCCCTATATTAAATGGAAGTAGGCTTGTTTTTACTTTTCTAAGGTTTAAACGTAGATCTGTACTTTGTACAAACGAGCTCTTGCCTGTAAAGCGTTGGTTTCTATAACTTCTTAATCCGTTATTGGCTCCTAAACTGGCTGCTTGGTAAAATTCAAAATCATCACCAATATTTATTTGACCTGCCAATTTTGTTGCCACAACAAGTTGCTCATTGGAAGTTAACCTATAATTAAAAGCAATAGATGGAATTAAATACCCAAACCCATTTGAGTCATCAATATTAAATTTGTAGCCTACTTGTACATGTGTCTCCATTCCTAAGGTTGGGAATGCCTTATTATCTTTGTTTTCAAACCCATAGGTCAATTCTGTGCCAGCAAAATTATTGTAAACATCAACATTATCACCAATAATTGTATTGATGAATCGTCCTTTGGTTTCTTCAACTTCAATAGATTCATAGGATAGTCCTAATTTAACTTTTGAGCCTAAATCACCATGCCATTGTAATGCAGGTGCAATTTTTAAGGTTCTTAATTTCACACGGTTGTAATCCAAATCGAATACATCTTCAAATTCAACATTAGGGTTAATAGTTTCATTGCCAAATCCAAAAAAGTTTATTGCATAATTAGGGCTTGTAAATTTTGCGTCTATAATTAAATTAGCGCTTCCTATAATATTTGCAAATTCTCCTGAGTAAGCTATATTAAAACCTTTGGTAGCAAAATAATATGAGGCAGATATTATGTGTTGGGATGTAAAAGGATTTCTTTCGAAACCATAAGCCGTAAAGGTATTAGTAAAACCTATTTTAAAACCATCATCTGGATTTGATCCTATTGAAGGTACTAATTGATTGGAATTATATGCTGGTTTTTTATAATTGTAAACATTGGTTTCATAATCATTAGTTAACTTTTTACTTCCTTTTTTGGTTACAAATTTGCTGTCTTTAGATTTGTAATCATAAATCTTTATTTTATTACCATTTCCTACATTATACGTGTCTTTATTTTGCCCTCCAACAAGCCTAATTTTAATCAAGTTTTCACCTTTGCCTGATACCTTAAAAACATCGTCATCATCTAAGCCATAAATCCAAATTTCTTTAGTATCTATATGTGAATATGTACGTTCATGAAAAATTTCCCCTTTTTTTTCTTGCTGAATTCTATAACCAGTTATTTTAGTTAATTTTTTGTTCCGCTCTATTTCAAACCAGTCATCTTTATCTGTTCCTTTTATAATTGCGTACTTGTTAACTTGATTGTAATAAGTGTTTGAAATGTTTTGAAGATTGGTTTTTCGTCCTATTAATTTGCGCTTAATTTCTTTTATGGTTTCATCGTGAATTTCTTTTGGGAAATAAGCAAAAGCATTATCTATAACCTCGTTGGTTAAGTTTTCCATAATATGTAGCACTTGTTTATCCCAATCGGTTCTTGTGGATTGATTTATTAAAGCGACATCCAAAGGATATGGCTCTAAATTAAACCACTTTGGGCTTTTTAATTCTTCATCGTAAGACTGCATTAACCTTAGGGCAGGAACTACTTTGGTTGCGAAGCCTAGTAAAGCACCATCTGCCATTATGGAAAACGCCTGATCTCGATCTCTAGGCATTGGTCTATAAATAACTTTATCACCTTCTTTAAATTTTGCCCATCGCCATTGGTCTTCATGTCTATCCCAATCACCAATAAGCATATCAAATAAACGAGCTCTTATATAGGCAGCCTCATCAACTAGGTTATCTTCATCTTCCCTCAACTCTCTTAGCATATCGTGAGTACTTATAAGCTCGTTGGAATACCCAAAACTCTCCTTATCTCCATGTCCATCAGCGGCTCGTTCTTCGATCATATATAATTCATCTCCAAATTCGTTGTTAAAAGTACCCAAAGCATCTTGCTTAGGCACATAATATAATTTGGGGTTTGTATGCATCACGCCAACGGCTTTTGACAGTGTGGCTATTGTAAAAGGCGCATAAGGATGTGAGCCTGTAAATACATCAAGCAATAAGTTTTCGGCTGTTGTATCATCAAATTGTCCTTTTATATAGGTATCCTTAAACGCCACCGCTTGTAGATATTGTAAGGCATTTTTACGCAATGCTCTCATTACATACTCGCTACCTTCAAAATCCTCTAAACGCAAAGATTTTGATTGATGTCCTCCTCCTTTTCGTGTTGGTTTTACGCCTCCAAATAATGTGTCTAAATTAACTGTTGGTACTGTTACATTTTTACTGAAATATTCTCTGTAACGTTTTCCCCAAAACTTCTTAAATGCTTTGGTTTTGGTTGTTTCTTCTGTGGTATAAATAGAAGCTGTTTTTTCTTTAGGTATATTGGAAGAGTATATGGTTTGGTTTTCTATTTGATTTGGTTTTAAAACTTGAGTTTCAAAAACAACTTTATTGGTTGTAGCTTGAAAAAAACGCACATAAGACGAGCCATCTTTAAACACATCCAGTTGCGCATAACCTTGTGTTGCAAACGAAAATTTTCCCGAGCCTGTATTTCTTGTAGGGTTTGTTTTAGATCCTGAACCACTTATAATTTGAGGAAGATTATCTTGAACCAGATATTGTAAGTTATGATCATGCCCAGAAACAAAAACTACTTTGTCATTTTCCTGCGAAAGTGTAGCTAAACGATTTTTAAATTCTCTATATTTCTTGTTTTGATCATCAACTGTCACTACACCTCCAGTTTTTCTAATAAGGTTTTTTAAAGTACCTAAAACTGGCAATGGCAACATATGACTCTTAAAGGAGTATTGGCCTCCATGAGAGCCATTTGTAAACAAGGGATGGTGTAAAGCCACTATGGTATTTTTACCTCTTGATTTTTTTATCAAGCTTTCGTATTCATCAAAAAAAAGTGCTCTGGTCTTTATTTCGCAGTCATCATTAATGGTTGGGTGTTTATCCCAATTGGTTAAATACCACTGTGAATCTATAACTATTAATACCACATTATCGCTAACATCAATTTTTTTAATTGGGCAACCGTTTTCTGGCAAAAAAGTGTTTTTTCCAAGTTTATCTTCAATATAAGTTTCTTGGCGTTTTAATCCTTTTAAACCATCACTATACCAATCGTGATTGCCTGGAATAAAAATTGTGTTCCCTAAAAAATTTTTGACTGCTTCTGTTTGAACGTTTAGTTGGTGCTCTGCAAAATCACGTTGCTCATGCTTATTGCTTGGCATTCCTGAAGGATAAATATTATCACCCAAAAACAAGGCTGTACTATTTTTTGCTGCTTTCTCAAGTTTTAGTTTAAATTCTTTTAATGCTTTGGTTTTAGTACCAATAGGAGAATTTCCGCCATCTCCAATTAAGTAAAATGAATGCTCAATTTCTTTTTCCTTAGGAAAACCCTGTGAATTAGCATCACCTTTGTACTGTGGCTTGTAGGTTGCACAAGCATTAAATACAAAAAGAGCTACTATTAGGGTACTAAATTTTAAAACTTTATTCATTGTATAATTGTTTACAGTAGTTAAAGATAGTTATTGAATATTACTTTAACTTATCTGCATGAAGCTTGCGAAGCTTTGCCAGTTTTGGTGTTATTACAAAGCTACAATAACCTTGCGACTTATTGTTTTTATAGTAATCTTGATGTTCTTTTTCGGCTTTATAAAAAACATCTAGCGGACTAATTTCGGTTACAATCGGGTTTTCATAATAAGATGTAATTTCTTTTAAAACGATTTCTGAAATTTCTTTTTGTTCATCGTTATGATAGTAAATTACAGAGCGATATTGTGTGCCTATATCAGCTCCTTGACGATTTAATGTTGTTGGGTCGTGCGTCGTGATAAAAATCACCAAAATATCTTCATAAGAAATAATGTTAGCATCAAAAGTTACTTGAACTACTTCGGCATGTCCAGTTAATCCTGAGCATATCTCTCTATAGGTTGGATGTCCTGCGGCATTGCCTCCTGAGTAACCAGACACTACTTTTTCCACACCTTTTACTTCTTGAAAGACTGCTTCAGTACACCAAAAACAGCCTCCTCCAAGTGTTGCCAATTGTAAATTTTTAGTCGTCATGAGCAACCTCCTTATCTAAAGTCATAGATTCAGAATTGACACAATAACGCAAACCACTAGGTTCAGGTCCATCTGGAAAGACATGACCTAAATGCGCATCACATGTATTACACATTACCTCAACCCGAACCATGCCATAAGAGGTATCTCTATCGTACTTAATTGCATTTTCTTTTATAGGTTGTGTAAAACTTGGCCAACCTGTGCC
>TARA_R110002073_G_scaffold16722_2_pt1 | contig 13120 bp, 12 predicted proteins | sample TARA_R110002073 | Tara Oceans TARA_R110002073 (sample SAMEA4397174) | marine metagenome | biome: Polar Biome; feature: [DCM] deep chlorophyll maximum layer (ENVO:01000326); material: water (ENVO:00002006), including particulate matter (ENVO:01000060) such as... | depth 40 m
CTCGCCTGAACGGCGCACGCAGTACAGCGAGCACTTCGTCGCCGGCAACCGACTGCTACCGGCCTTCCTGAAGCCGTTGCTGCCCGTTCGCGAGGACGAGCGGGTGCACCAGAAGGACTACCACAGCCGCGGCGCGTACGTTCCCGACCAGGCGGCCGTGCTGGAGAGCATGCGCCCCTCCCACGGCTACCTGGCCGACAAGCAAGCGATGCATCAGAAGCGGGACCAGTGGGATCCGCACGTGGTGGCGCACGACCACGCCCTGGCGCGGTTCTACGCGCGCGACATCGACGCTGCGCAACGCGCCGCGCTGGAAGAGGCCGAGTCCGAGTACCGCGCCGCGCTCGCGATCGTGCCAGACCACCCGCGGGCGCTCTTCGAGTTGGCCCTCGTGTCCTACTTGCTCGAGCGCGACGACAGCACCGTCACGCAGATGCTCGAGGACGCCGCGCGCTTCGACCGCGCACCACGCAAGGCGACCTCGTACACGAACGAACTGGTCGCCCAGGTCGCCTCCGAGATCGAAGGCGTCCAGTTGGTCGACATCGACCGCGTCTTCCGCGAGTCGGAGGAGATGGAGATCGTCGGCTGGGAATGGATGGCCGACCACTGCCACGTGAACCGCGGCGGCGGCATGGTGGTGATGGAGCTGATGGCGGAAGCCCTGCTCGAGCACTGGCCCGCGACCCGCACCGAAGACGAGGACCACTGACATGTCTTGGTTGAAACGACATCCCCTGGCCTGGATCGTTGCGCTCGTCCTGGTCGCCGCCGCGGCGCTCTACATCTCGCGACTCGCGAAGGCTGAAGCCACGACGGGCGATACGCCGCTCGACTATCAACCGGTCGGTTGACGGGCTGGAGACTCCCCCGGGGAGTCCGGTCCAACACCATCGAGGGGACCCCGTCCCCGGGGCCGATCAGGCGGGCTCGGGGTCGAAGCCGTCCCGGTCGGACATGGCGTCGAGCGAACCCGGTCCAGGCAGGATCGGCACGTCGCTCTCGGCGTGCTCCGCCCACGGCTCGTGGAAGATGCCCGGCTGGCTGGCCAGGACTCGATCCGAGCACATCTGGCAGTTGCGGCCATCGGGCAGCGTGCTCATCACCGGGGGATCCCCCACGGCTCGAGCACATTCGAAACAGACGATCGGAGCAGGTTCCATCACCCTATGGATCGACTTGGGACCAGCGTGGCTTGAGGGAGACTGGCCTAGCTCGCTCCGCACTGGGGCAGAACCCGTCCCCAGGAGCCCCAGGGGCGGTATCCGCGAGCAGCGGAGGGCGTCCTGTCGCTCCAGGGCGGTCCTCGAAGGGAATTGCGGAGCGAGGTAGGCCAGCCTGGATTTGGGGGCCGGATCTGGCCGATGAGTTAGGATGGTGGCAGCCCGCGGGGAGCAAAAAGCGCCCTGGCGGGCTTCTCAAAGCCCTCAATCCGCACTAAACTAGTGCGCTTTCCAAGGTGCCGAACCGCTCCCTGGAAGCCCTCTCCACCGATGATCAAGCTCACGAAACGCACCGAATACGGGCTCATCGCCCTGATGCACCTCGCCGACAGCGAGGGCCGGGTCGTTCCGTCGCGCGAGATCGGCGAGCACTTCCACGTGCCCCAACGCCTGCTCGCCGAGTCCTTGAAGGACCTGTGCCACGCGGGCCTCGTCTCCTCGACCCGCGGCGCGACCGGTGGCTATCAACTGGCACGCGAAGCCGCCGACATCACCTTGGGCGACGTCGTCACCGCACTCGAAGGCGCGCCGGCCGTCACCGGCTGCAACGACCTGGGCGCGGCACTTCGCGACGGTTCGTGCGACATCGAATCGGTCTGTCCCATCCGCTCTCCCCTCGAACGTGTGCGAGCCGGTATCTGGGCTCTGCTCGAGGGAACCTCCCTGCGCTCGCTCGCCGATCGCTCCCTGTCCCCCATCCAACTGCTGACCACAGCGACGACCAACGTGAGTCGAGCCGCGTCCTCCGCGACGCGCGCCTCCTGAACTCCTGTCGCTCCCACGTCCGTCGCAAACAAGTCATGAAGACTCCCATCTACCTCGACTACCAGGCCACCACGCCCGTGGACCCGCGCGTCTTCGAGGCCATGAGCCCCTACTTCACCGAAGTGTTCGGCAACGCGGCCAGCCGCAGCCACGCCTACGGTTGGAACGCGGAACAGGCCGTCGACATCGCGCGCGAGACGTGCGGCAAGTTGATCGGCGCGTCCGGCAAGGAGATCGTCTTCACGTCGGGTTCGACCGAAGCGATCAACCTGGCCATCAAGGGCGCCGTCGACATGTACGGCTCCAAGGGCAAGCACATCGTGACCAGCCTGGCCGAGCACAAGGCCGTGCTCGACACGTGCAAGCACCTCGAGAAGCAGGGCTGCGAGGTCACGTACCTGAAGCCCGATGGCACCGGTCGCCACAGCGCCGAACAGGTGGCCGCGGCCATCCGCGAGGACACGATCCTGGTCGCCATCATGTGGGCCAACAACGAGATCGGCACGATCAACCCGGTCGCCGAGATCGGCAAGGTCTGCAAGGAGCGCGGCGTGCTGTTCTTCTGCGACGGCACCCAGGCCGCCGGCAAGATCCCGGTCGACGTGCAGGAGGCCGGCATCGACCTGATGTGCGTCTCGGCGCACAAGCTGTACGGCCCCAAGGGCGTCGGCTTCCTCTACGTGCGCCGCAAGAACCCGCGCGTGCGCCTGGTCGCCCAGATGGACGGCGGTGGGCACGAGCGCGGCATGCGCTCCGGCACCCTGAACGTGCCCGGTATCGTCGGACTCGGCGTCGCGTGCAAGTTCGCGATGCAGGACCTCGACAAGGACATGGCCCACTCGATCGGCCTGCGCGAGCGCTTCGAGAAGCGCGTGTTCGCAGCCCTCGACCACGTCTACATCAACGGCGACAAGGACCACCGTCTGCCCGGTTGCTCGAACCTCTCCTTCGCTTACGTCGAAGGCGAGAGCTTGGTCATGGGCATCTCGGACCTGGCGGTCTCCTCCGGCTCGGCGTGCACGTCGGCCAGCCTCGAACCCAGCCACGTGCTGCAGTCGATGGACGTCGGCGACGAACTGGCCCACAGCTCGATCCGCTTCGGCTTCGGCCGATTCACGAACGAGGAAGAAGTCGACTTCGCCGCCGACCAAGTCATCGACGCGGTGCGCAAGCTCCGCGAACTCTCCCCCCTCTACGAGATGGTCCAGGAAGGCATCGACCTTTCGACCATCGATTGGGCTGGTCACTGAGTCTACGGGTCGGCCACACAGGTGGCCGAGCCCAGTCCATAGGTCGGCCCCACATCGAGCCGAGCCGCGACCACCCACCCTCTCACTCCTCCCAACCCTTTTCAGAAGCGAGTCGAATCATGGCCTACAGCGACAAGGTCCTCGACCATTACAACAACCCCCGCAACGTCGGCTCGATGGACAAGGCGTCCACCGAAGTCGGCACCGGCATCGTCGGCGCGCCCGAGTGTGGCGACGTCATGAAGCTCCAGATCCAGGTCGAAGGCGACACGATCGTCGACGCCAAGTTCAAGACGTTCGGTTGCGGCTCCGCGATCGCGTCCTCGTCCCTCGCCACCGAGTGGATCAAGGGCAAGACGCTGGACGAGGCCATGGCCATCTCGAACACCGAGATCGTCCAGGAGCTCTCGCTCCCGCCGGTCAAGATTCACTGCAGCGTGCTGGCCGAAGACGCCATCAAGGCTGCGGTCCAGGACTTCAAAGGCAAGAACGCCTGACCCTCCCATGGCTATCAGCATCTCCGAACGTGCGGTCGCAGAAGTGAACCGCATCATCGCCGACCAGAGTCTCCCGGATGCCACGTCTTTGCGCGTCGGCGTGAAAGGCGGCGGCTGCTCCGGCTTCTCGTACACCCTCGGCTTCGACGACAACATCAACGAGACCGACCAGATCAGCGAGGTCAAGGGCGTCAAGGTCGTGTGCGACCCCAAGTCCTTCCTCTACCTGAACGGCACCGAGGTCGACTTCGAAGAGAGCCTCATGGGCCGCGGCTTCAAGTTCACGAACCCGAACGCGAGCAAGAGCTGCGGCTGCGGCGAGTCGTTCAGCGTCTAGAACACTTCGACATGACGGCGTGTGCAAGTTGCGGCGCTGACCTGACGACCCCGTTGGGCTGTGAAGCCTGCGGGGTCCTCTTTCAGCTGGACGACGAGCCGAACCCTTTCGAGGTGTTCGGTCGTGAGCCCGCGTTCGCGCTGGATCAGAAGGCGCACAAGAAGCGCCTGTTGCAGCTGACGCGGCTGTGCCATCCGGATCATCACGGCGGCAGCGCCGCGACACGCGCCGAGTCGCATACGGCGCTGTTGAACCACGCGTACGAGAAGCTCGCGGACGAATTCCTGCGCGCGGACCTGTTGATCGCCCTGTTGGGCGGTCCGGCCGAGTCCGCCGATCGCCAGATGCCGCCCGAGTTCCTGCTCGAGGTCCTCGAGTGGAACGAGCACTTCGACGACGTCGAGGCCACGCCCACCGGTTCGCCGGAACGCGAGGCATTGACCTTGATGGCTGGCGACCTGAAACAACGCCGCGCGGCGGTGATCGGATCCGTCGGCGCAGGCCTGACTCCTCTCCCGCCCCACGGCGACCCCATCCTGTCCTCCTTGCGCCGCGAGCTGAACGCCGCGCGCTACCTGACCCGCGCCCTCTGGCGCATCCGCGAGCTGCGCGTCGCCTAGGCCGGCGCCTGAACCGTTATGGGCTACATCGAACTCGACGTCATCGACCAGCCGAAGCGCATCGTCGTGGGCATCGACCTGGGTACGACCAATTCCCTCGCCGCCGTGTTCGAGGACGACCGTCCGCGCGTGCTGCACCCCGAGGGTGACACCGGCATCGTCCCGTCCGTCGTCTACGTCCCCGCCGAGGGCCTGCCGATCGTCGGCGCCAACGGCAAGGCGCACGCGGTCGACGACCCCAAGCACACGATCTTCAGCATCAAGCGTTTCATGGGCCGCGGCCTGTCGGACATCGAGGACGACCTCTCGACCTTGCCGTACGACGTGCGCGAGACCGAGCGCGGATTGGTCCAGATCGACCTGCACGGCAAGACGTGGACGCCCCAGCAGCTCTCGTCCCTGATCATCGGCGCCGTGCTCGAGAAGGTGCGCGTTGCGACCGGTGGCGCCGAAGTCACGGGAGTCGTCATCACGGTGCCGGCCTACTTCGACGACGCGCAACGTCATGCCACGCGCGATGCCGCCAAACTGGCGGGTGTCGACGTGTTGCGCATCGTGAACGAGCCGACAGCCGCAAGTCTGGCCTACGGTTTGGACCAGAAGTCCGAGGGCACGGTCGCCGTGTTCGATCTGGGCGGAGGCACGTTCGACGTGTCCGTGCTCTCGATCGAGGACGGCGTGTTCCAAGTCCTCGCGACGAACGGCGATACCCGTTTGGGTGGTGACGACATCGACCGCACACTGGTCGACCTCGCGCGCACCGAACTGGCGGATCAGGTCCCGTCCGAGACGCTGACCGATCCGGCGTTCCTGCAGGCCGCGCGCCTCGCCGCCGAGCACTGCAAGATCGCGCTGTCCAAGGACCCCGAGCACGAGATGCACCTGTCGCTGCCGGGCCTGAACTGGCGCCGCACGGTGACGCGCGCCGAGATGGAGTCGCTGGCGCGCCCCCTGATCGACCGCGCGCTGGCGTGCTGCAAGCGTGCGTTGGCCGACGCCGAACTCGAGGTCGCGGACATCGAGGAAGTCGTGCTGGTCGGAGGCTCCACGCGCATGCCCCTGGTGCGCAGCGCCGTCCAGGAGTTCTTCGGTCGCGAGCCGCACACCGCGCTCGACCCTGACGAGGTCGTCGCCCTAGGCGCAGCGATCCAGGCCCACGTCCTGACAGGCGGCACGCGCGACATCCTTTTGATGGACGTCACACCGCTGTCGATGGGCATCGAAACGGTCGGCGGCGCGGTCGCCAAGATGATCGAACGCAACTCGACGATCCCGTGCAGCCACAACGAGGGCTTCACGACGTACGCCGAGGGCCAAACCGGAATCAACTTCAACGTCGTCCAAGGCGAACGCGAGATGGCGGCCGACTGCCGCTCCCTCGGCAAGTTCGAACTGAAGGGCATCCCCCCCATGCCGGCCGGCATGCCACGCGTCGCGGTGCGTTTCGCGTTGGATGCGGACGGCATGTTGACGGTGACGGCCAAGGAGGAATCGACGGGCGCCTTGGCCTCGATCGACATCCAGCCGATGCACGGCCTGACCGACGAAGAGGTCGAGACGATGCTCTCGGCCGGCTTCGAGAACGCCCAAGAGGACTTCGACCGCCGCCGCGTCGTCGATCTGCGCACCGAGATCGGCACGATGATGGCCGCTGTCGAGAAGAACATGGCCGCCGCCGAGGACGCGCTCGATCAGGAGACGTTCGAGGACCTGCTGGCGGCGATGGCGTCGGGTCAAGCCGCCCAGAAGTCGGACGATCTGAAGACGGTTCAGTCGGCCCGCGACCTGCTGGAAACGGCCTCGACCCCGCTGGCTGCTGTGCTGATGGATTCCGTCGTCAAGCAGGCGGTGTCGGGCAAGAAGCTCGACGAGGTCTGACCTTCCCCTGGATTAGAACGTCGCCTGGAGAACGTCGGACAGGTTGGCGCCTGCGGCGGGGCTGTTCGGATCGTCGCGGTACCACAACTGGAAGTTCCAGGTGTCACCCGGCTGGATCGTGGTTCCGCCTGGTGAGAAGGGGAGCTCGAGGGGTACTTCGAAACCGACTCCCCCGCTCGAGCCCGCTGTGCCTGACAGGTTCATGAAGACTCCGGTCGAGTCGAAGACTCCGATGGATGCAAGTTGGGGCAACTGCTGATCATTGGCCACGCGTTGTGAGTAGCGGCCAATGGGAGAGTCCAGACAAAGGGTGCCGTTGAACAAGGGCAGACTCTGGTTCGCGCTGGCGGAGACCAGGAAGAACCCGAAGGCGTCGGTCGGACCCTGGTCGGCATGCAGCTTCAAGCCGGCACCGGCACCGGAGCCGGCCAGCGAACAACCCAGGGTGACTGCAAGGCCCTCGTGATGAACACCGGAAGGCTGACAGGAGAGCCCAATGGGGTTCGGCAGAGTTGGGTCGACCATCTCGAAGACTAGGAGCCCAGGCTCCTGTTGACTCCATCTCGCGAACCCGACCTGGATCAGATAGGTCTGACAAGCGGATGGCGTCATGGTCAACTCGGCGATGTCTTGGTACGGATCCCCGACCTGCTCCATGCAAGTCGCGCTGCAGTCCGAACCCAAGTGAACAGCCAATACGGGGTTGATCGAGTCCAAGGCCCCTTCTACCCGAATACGAAAGGGACGGGAAACAAGAGGCGTCCATGTGAAGAAGAGGTCCTTCTGAATCGGGATGGGATCTTCAAAGATCGCGGGACCATATGGGCAAAGTACTGGATCGCCACCCTGGAACCCCGATGCTGTCGGATTGGCCGAGTACCAGACGATTTCAGCCTCACCTTGAACAGTCTGTACGGGCAAAGGACTTGCGCACGTCGCATTCGTCACGGTGCTAGGCACCTCATCGATCCACAACCAACGAGTCCCAACGCCATTCGAAGGTGGTGCGCCACCGACCTGGATCAGAACGCTGTCCCCCGCTTGCAGGTTGAACCCGGTCACGAATGGGAATTGCTGTGAGAGGACCGAACTTGAACTCGCCAGGCAGGACGCCCCGCAATCCTGACCCAGGTGGATGGCGATGCGATTGCTCGTTGCATCAGGAGAGGCTTCGAAACGATACGACCCATTCGAAGGTGCGACCCAGCGAAAGAACACGTCCTGAATGATCCCAAGAGATGACGGAAAGGCACCGCAAGGAGCTCCGCCGCCGTCAAAACCACTCGTCCATGCAGTCGCGTTGTCCCAGTAGTGAATGCCGAGCCCATCGAGGTCCAAGGGCGTTGCACAGGTGTCATTGGATGGAGGCGGCGGAGCTATGGTGATCTCGAACTGCCCCGGCTGAAGATCGACTTCATGAAGAGAGTCCGGATTGCCAACCTGAATCAGGAAACTGTCGCCAGCGAGAACGCCAGGGACGACCATGCTTGGCCTGTTGCAGGAGTTGCTGTTGAAACCAGAGATGCAGGCCGCATTGCACCCGGTCCCCGCATGGAGCCAAATCTCTGTGGCGTAGGGAAAGAATGTGAATGAACAGTCCCGAATCAAGTAGTCACCCGCCTGACTGGCCGTCCATTGGAAGAACACGTCCTCGTAGATCGGTGCCGCAGAACATGAACCGGGAGGTGGCGAACCGAAACCTGAGCTGGTCGCCGACGTTCGATCGAAGTTGAAGAATCCCAGACCCTGAATCGGTGTAGGTGCAGCACAGGTGTCGTTGGCTGGTGCAGGCGGCGCGAGCAAGATCTCTACGGACCCTCCCGCGGTCCCCGACAGCCAGGCACCAACCTGGAGGAGGTGATTTTGGCCAGCGACCAGCCCATCGACTCTCATTGAGGCCTTATGCCACTCGATTGAACACCCTCCTGTATCCGCCGTCGCGAGGCAAGTGGCCGAACAATCATCCCCGAGATGCAGGTTGATCTCCGTGTTGATCGAGCCGGAGCAAGTTCGGAAGTAGTAGTCACCGGTGACCAGCGGAGTCCAGACCCAGAAGACGTCCACGTCCAAGAAGGGCGAGCACACTCCGCCCCCACTGAAGCCGGTCGTCGAAGCATTCGTCGCGTCGTAGGTGAAGAAGCCCTCGCCAGAGATGGGCGGAGGGGCCGAGCAATCGTCGGACTGGGCCAGCGCTGCTCGGGACATGCTCAAGAGGACCGTCATCGCAACCAGCGCCCTGATGCAAGTCATCCAGAACACGCGGCGCTGGCGCCACGGAATCGTCACAGTCGATTTCGTCTCGGTCGAGGCAGGCCGCATTTGGAGATTGCTTGGGGTTTCGCCATTCGGGACCCCAAGTGAGGGTCCCGGCTACCGAGTGGACCACGGCCCGTGCATCCCCGCAAGGCGATCCATGCCTCAGGCAGCACCAGGGTGCTTGAATGCCGAATCGCCTCGAACGCGAACTCGCTCCTCATGCAAGCGGAACCTGGCAAGAAAGTCGACGGGCTCCAAGCTGGTCGAGGTGGCACGGTCGCCTGGATTAGAACGTCGCCTTGAGAACGTCGGACAGGTTGGCGCCAGTGGCGGGGCTGTTCGGATCGTCGCGGTACCACAGCTGGAAGTTCCAGGTGTCGCCCGGCTGGATCGTGGCTCCGCCTGGTGAGAAGGGGAGCTCGAGGGGGACTTCGAATCCGGCCCCTTGGTTCGAAATCGCCGTGCCGGACAGGTTCTGGAAGGTCCCGCTCGAATCGAAGCGGCCGATGGATGCGAGCTGGGGCAGGCCCTGATCGTTGGCCACTCGTTGTGAGTAGCGACCGATGGGAGCATCCAGACAAAGGGTGCCGTTGAACAAGGGCATGCTCTGATTCGCGCCGGCTGAGACCAGGAAGAACCCGAAGGCCTCGGTGGGACCTAGAACGGCCTTCAAGGTCAAACCGCTTCCGGCATCCGAACCGATCGAAGAGCATGTCAGCGAGACGGCGGCTCCTTCGTGATGAACGGTGGTAGGCGGACAGATGAGTTCGATCGGACTCGGAATGGATGGGTCGACCAACTCGAAGATGAGGTAGCCCGGCTGGGGCGGCACCCCCCAATCAAAGCCGACCTGAATCAAGTAGGTCTGACACGCAGATGGAGTCAAGATCAACTCAGAGGTGGTCTGGCTTGTGGCCCCGGCCTGCCCCAGGCAGGTTGCGCTGCAATCCGAACCCAAGTGGACAGCCAACACGGAGGACATCGAGCCCAGGAAGCCCTCGGCCCGAATACGGAATGGGCGGGACACATTTGGAGTCCAAGTGAAGAAGAGGTCGTTCTGAATCGGTTGGGGGTCGTTGAAGAACGGAATGATGTAGGGACAGAGAACGGGATCTCCCCCTTGGAAGCCCGAGGAGGATTGAATGGCCGGATACCAAACAAATTCAGCTTCACCCTGAAGAGTAGGAACAGACTGCGGATTGGCGCAGTCCTTGTTCGACACGGTGCTGGGTATCTCATCGATCCGCAACCAGCCCTTCCCAAAGTCGGCTCCAGGTCCTGACCCGCCAACTTGAATCAGGATGCTGTCCCCCGCCTGCAGGTCGGAGCCGGTCACATTTGGATATAGGGCCGAGCTCAACGGACCAGAAGTGGCCAAACACAGTGCGCTGCAATTCGACCCCACGTGAATGGCAACCCTGTTGTTCATCCCCCCCGCAGAGGCCTCGAACAGGTACGACCCATCGGAAGGTACGACCCAGTGGTAGAAGACGTCCTGAGTGATGCCCAGAAAGGCTGGAAAGGCGCTGCAAGGAGCTCCACCGCCTTCGAAACGACTCGTACGCGCGTGGGTGTTGTCCCAGGAATGAATGCCGAGCCCAACCAAGTCAAGGGGGGTGGAACAGGTGTCGTTGGATGGAGGCGGAGAAGCCAATGTGATCTCGAACTGGCCAGGAATAATATCGACTTCATGAAACGAATACAGACCGCCAATCTGAATCAGGAAACGGTCGCCTAGAAGAACATCAGACAGAATCAGGCTTGGCCTGTTGCAGGAACTGTTGTTGAATCCAGAGATGCAGGTCGCGCTGCAGTCGTCCCCCGCGTGGAGCCAAACATCACTGATCCCTGCGTAATTGCAGTCCCGGATCAAGTAGTCGCCAGCCTGTCCGGCCGTCCATTGGAAGAACACGTCCTCGTAGACCGGTGCAGCCTGGCAGAAACCGGCTGGTGATGACCCGAAGCCGGAATTGGTCGCAGAACTCCGATTGAAGTCGAAGAACCCCATGCCCTGAATCGAGGCGGGAGTTGCGCAGGTGTCGTTGGTTGGGATTGGGGGTGCAAGCAGGACCTCGATGGAACCTCCAAGATTCCCCCAGAGCCCTGAACCGAGCTGGAGGAGGTGATCCTGACCTGCGACCAGCCCATCGACCCGCATTGTTGCCTTGGTCCACTCGTACGCACACGCGCCGGTGTCAGCCGTCGCGAGGCAAGTGGCGGAGCAATCCCCCCCGAGATGCAGGTTGATCTCCGAGTCGGTCCCTCCAGAACACGTCCGGAAGTAGTAGTCGCCGGAAACCTGTGGTGTCCAGACCCAGAAGACGTCCAAGTTCAAGTAGGGCGAGCACACTCCCCCACCACTGAATCCGGTCGTCGATGCTCCGGTGGCGTCGTACGTGAAGAAGCCCTCCCCCGAGATGGGCGGCGGGGCCGAGCAGTCGTCGGACTGGGCGCGCGACACTTCGGACATGCACAGAAGGAGCGTCATCGCTACGAGGACCCGGATGCACGTCATCCAGAGCACGCGGCTCTGCGACCTCGGAGTCATCACGGTCGAGTTCGGGTCGGTCGGTACGGAGCGCATTTGGAGAGTGCTTGAGGCTGCATGCATGGGGATACCGAGAAGGGTCCCGGGTAGCGAGTGGACCACGGTGCGTGATTCCTCGCAAGGTGAACAGCGTTCGAGGCGCCTCCCCGGAACGCGGAACACGGATCACCTCAAGACAAGCAACCTCCGAGTCCTACTGTCATCAGCCAGCCGTTCGCCCCGAGGAGAGCCAGCAGCCACAGCCGCTCGAGGCCTCCAGACCCACGTAGATCCAGAATCGCCAGCAACACGACCAGCGCCGCACAGAGTCCGGCGATGAGGAATCCGCGACGTCGTGCTTCGTCGGACGCGAACGTCACGACGAGCGGTGAGGCTGCGAGCAAAGTCAGGAGTTCAAAGTGCATTCGAAGCCCCGAGCGACGGAGTCATGCCTTGGACGCTCCCCACGCATTGCTATTCCTGGTGAAGCATCACGGCCCTCCAGCTCACCTTCTTGATTCCTTGCCTACGAGTCCGTGGTCTCGACCGCCCGCTCGGATGCGGCTGTGCAGGTCGCCACGAATTCCTCGATGTGCCCCCAGGCTTCGGTCGGGCAACTCTGCAGAAGCAGGTGTGGGCCGTCCAGGACCACGACGCGCTCCATCCCAAACGCTCCGTCCTGCAGACTCCACCTACGCACCTGAAGCAATCGCTCGCGCTTCGCGTGCATCCAGAGGATCGGGACCTTCGTCGCGGCCCGTTCGCGGCGAACGTCGACGGAGGCGACTTCGACGAGTCGGTGTGCGAAGACCTTGGGATCCACGCGGTGGATCGTGGTCATCGCCAGGTCGACGAGATCTTGCGGATCGCTACGGCGCAAGAGCCTCCATCGCACGAACCACCGCGGTGGCCGGATCCGAACCAGGGGTCCGGCGAGTACCCGTACGAGCCGCATCGAGACCCCGGTCGGGTTGCGCGCGAACGTTGCGGACAGGACGACGCCAATGAGTCCTCGAGGTTGCAGCGCGGCCAGGCGAATGGCGATCGGACCGGAGAACGACTCGGCGACCACGACGAATGGCCTGTCGTCAGGGAGTTGCTCCAACACACGACGCGTGAGTTGCTCGTAGTTCAGGACTTGATCGACGGGGTACCTCACGACGATCGCGGAACACGCATCTCCGATCACGTCGAGGAGCGGCCCGAACAGGTCTCCCGTTCCGTCCATGCCAGGCAGGAGAACAAGAGTTGGACGCTCGGCGCTTGGACCGAGCCCGGAATCGTGTTCAGGCGTCTCCATGACCTCACGGTAGCGATTGCATCGCACTCGAGCTGCACGCCGGGCAACTCCCCGACGAACCGCCTCGCTCAGTACCCGAGGACCTCGGTCCAGGTCCGGAACGTCATCAAGTATTCGCTGTACGTATCGGACCAGTCGATCGACGTCAGCTCACCGCAGCTGTCCCCTGGAACAGGTACCAGCACTCGGTGGTCGTCGAACTCCCCGGTGTTCTCATGGTCGTACCACAGGAGGAGCTCTCCGCCGGCCCCACTGACCGCAATGCACTTGGAGTCTTCGCTCGCATCCAGATGCATTCGCAACCAGGAGGATCCCACCAGTTCGATCGATTCGGAGATCAGATGAGTCGGATGCTCCGGATCCAGCAGATCCAATCGATACAACTTCCCCTCCGTGCCGTCGAGCGCGACGAGATAGCGACCTTCGGGATCGACCTCGAGTCCGTCACAATGGAAGGGCAATTCGGC
>TARA_R110002073_G_scaffold320759_4_pt1 | contig 13116 bp, 12 predicted proteins | sample TARA_R110002073 | Tara Oceans TARA_R110002073 (sample SAMEA4397174) | marine metagenome | biome: Polar Biome; feature: [DCM] deep chlorophyll maximum layer (ENVO:01000326); material: water (ENVO:00002006), including particulate matter (ENVO:01000060) such as... | depth 40 m
GCAGCCCGCAGCGCAGCCGGTATCACCAGCACAGCAGCCTATCGCAACACAGGCGCCCACAGCCGATGCGGGGGCAAAGCCGGCAACTGGCGGCGTGACAATGATTGAGACCGGCGAGCTGCATGCAAAATCAAGGATTCACAAGGCGCCCGACTACAACCCAAAGGCCTTTGATGGGGTTGCGTACTTGCCGAAGGCACGGAAGCTGGCGAAACAGATTTATTCTGATGCGATTCTTACCGAGTTTGACGTTGAAGGGGTGGCGTCGAACGGCAAGAGTAACCTCGCATTGGCAAATTTCGAGGCGACCTACTACTTCTTGTCGAGTTCTCATGCAACGCGGACGATGCCGATTGGTGTCGACGAAGATCGGCCGTGCTGGGTCTATGTCGAAGTTGATAAGAACGGCGTGACTGCGCGGATTGTCGAGCGCGATACGTGCAAAGGCAAGGCTCGCCCAAATCCCAAGTGTTCGATGCAAGAGGTCTGGAAGCGTTCCGATTCGGTTGGCAGCGCTCCTGGTAAAAGCGGTGCAGTGGCACACATCTCTTATCTCTGGGATGGCTGGTTCTTCGATATCGATGCACTTGGCGTGACTGGCTCAATCGCCGACGGCTGCTAATTGGTGTGACGTTCTTACTGCGGACGCAGCCCGCAGCGTTCGGCCATGGCAGCAAGCATCTCGTCGTCGGGAGCCAGTAGAAGTGCGTCCTGCAAAACGCGGTTGGCCCACTGGCGTTTGCCAATAATGCACAGCTCGTCGAGGCGCGTCGCGTCGTGCCACAGAAGAGCACCTAGCGCGTGCGATCGCTCGGCTGGTGCTGCGCTCTTAAAGAGCCGAACCAGGTGGGCACGCATGCGCGTATCGGCTTCTTCGTTGGCTGCGAAACTCGCCCATGCGCCAGCCGGTGCGAGCGCTCTCGCGAACGGCGCATCCACATTGGGGTGAAGTTGCACGCGAACGGGGCGCTGCCTGTCGAGTTCTTGGAGCATCGCAATTGGGGTTGGCGCACCCACAACGAGTGGCGACTCCAGAAGAGTGCGCAGCTCTGGGTGCTGGCGGATCGTCTCAGCGCGCATCCCTGGATAGCTAAGAAAACTTCGGTCTAGAAATGCGACATCCGGCCGGTAGCCTTCGACGCTTTGAAGTGCCCAAATGCGAAACGTAGTTTGGAAATAGGCCTGCAAGGCTACGGTGCGCGGCGGAAGAGCATCCACTTCCCAATGCGCCATATCGTCGGAGGCCCACGCTGCTTGCTGGCTTGATGCACTCCACTGCAGCGCAACTTGAATTGGGACGAGCAGCGCGAATGCGACGGCGGCAAGGGCGGGGGCCTTTGGGAGCGGTTGTTTGGCTGAGAGGGCCAGGGCGATAAGACGCGCAGTTCCAACTGCTGCAAGGAGATAGAGCGCAAAGATCGCTGGCAAAAGGTAGGCGTGGTGGTCGGGTGTCTCGGGATCAAAGCCGAGCAAGACGCGTGCGCCCGCGCAGACGATAATGATTCCGATAAGAAAATGTATTAGACGCTTGGCTGCGTGTCGGCCGGCAAAGATGCCATAGACGGCGAGTGCAAACAGCGGGATCGTAAGCGCCTCTCCCAATGCGATTGCGATCTGCAGGGTGTCGATAACTGGAGTTGAAGCGTGCTCGAGATTGGCCGACTTGCTAAAGGCCGCTCCGCGCAAGGTCCAAATAAACCGCTCGAGCGTGTGTGGTGCACCAAAGTTAACGAGAGGATGTGCGAGGGAGCGAACCGGCAGGTAGAGCAGGGCGCCGAGGCCAAGCGCGCCGATGGAAGCGGCTTGAAGATAGGTTGCCCGCTTTGGGCGCTGCGGACGAATCAGAACAAATAGTAGTGCTGGTAAGACGATGGTGAGCGCTAGAAGATGATGATTTGCCAACCCAAGTGCGAGGAAGAAGGTGGCGAGCAGGACCCAACGAGAGTGACAGCTCTCTTCGAAGCGAATGAGCGCGTAGAGGGCACCCACGCTTAGCAAACTTTGCAAGGCATAGACTTCTGCGCGCACGGCGTTGGACCAAAGTGCCCAGCATGCTGCTGCTACAAGTGCCAAGCTTGTGGCAATGACGCGGCTACTTGCCAAGCCCATGCGAGGCGCAACAGCCATGAGCACACGCCGCATGCTCGCAAAGAGAAGCGCTACGGCGCCAGCGGCACAGAGAGCCGAGGCAATGTTGACGCGCCAAACGAGGTCGCCAACAGGAATGAGCCCGACGGCCCGCCCAAGTAGCGCAGGCAGCGGATGGCCAGGCGAGTGCGCAACGCCAAGGGTTGCCGCTTGGGCGACGAATTCGGGCGAGTCGAGCCAGCCGATCGCCGGAGAGCTGGTGATTGCGTAGACCGTGAAACTCGCCAAAAAGACAAGCCACGCCCACGCAGTTGTCTCGTCTTCGGGGGCGCTGTGCGCTTGCTTCTTACCGACGTCTGCCACTGATGCTAGCTACCTAGCTACAGTCTATCGAGCCAAAGGCGGCCCGGCGAGTTCCTGTGATGGGCGAATGTGGCATCGCGCGCGATTACGGTGCGTAGTAGTCGCGCACGCGCAGTTCGACTCCCTCTGTGCCCTCGAGACTTGCTTCAAGAACGCTAAGGTCGCTACCTCGGTAGTGAAACGGAGTGACGACTTTTGGCTTGAACGCTTTGATGCACTCGGCCGCTTCTTCGGGAGGCATGGTGTACGGCAGGTTCATGCATACCAATGCGAGGTCGATGTTTTCTAGGGCGCGCATCTCGGCCGTACACTCGGTATCGCCCGAGACGTAGACATTGGTGTCGCCAAAGCTAAGGACATAGCCGTTGCCGCGGCCTTTATCGTGAAAGAGTTTCCCCTCCTCTGGGCCGCGCTTCTCGTTGTACATGGGAATTGCGCGAATACCGATGTCGTTCTCACTCCGCTCTTGGCCGTTCTCAAGAACGATCGTCTCCGGCAATGTTGCAGCAACAGCAGAGGGCCCGATGATGATCGAATTGTCCTTGCGAACCTCGTCGATGGCCGCTGGGTCGAGGTGGTCGGGGTGAATGTCCGTAAGAAGAATTATGTCGGCCTTTGGCAGGCGACCTTCGGGAGCTTTGCTCCACGGATCGACAACAATGGTGGTAGCACCAATGGTGAACGCTACGGTGCCATGCCAAATCGGGGTGACAAGAAGTGGTCCCATTGAAGTTTGATAGGTGTCGCTACCGTCGTTTGCGCTCACCTCTGCATCACTTGCTGGTGTGGCTTCTTGTGCCTGAGCTGTAGGCTCGGGTGTCTTTGAGCTCGGTGGAGTGCTCGACCCGCAGGCCACCGCCAAAAGAGCAAAGAGCGATGTTGCAACGAATTGATGTGAAGTGCGCATGCGCTGGCAATCCTCTACCGCCAGCGCACAGGCCGCAAGCTCACTTCGCGCGGTTGTTCATCTCATGCACGAGCCTGCCAGCAGCGCGTCTCACCCCACAGAGGCCTGATGCAGCTTGAAGTAGCGGCATGTGCCGCGCTCTTGCCGTCTTCTGCCGCTGTGAGGCCCCGTTCCGGGGAATATTGAGCCCTCGTAGGGCCGCGACTGGCTGGCTTTGCGGTACGCTGAGCGGGCACTTTCCTATGACTCTTGATCCCAAAGATTACCCAGTACTAGTCGTTGATGACGAGCAGGACAACCTTGACGCGTTCCGATTTAACTTCAGGCGGGCCTTCAATATTCAGTCTGTCGACAACCCTTCCGAGGCATTAGAACTTCTCAAAAAGCAGGAGTTCGCGGTTATCGTCACCGATCAGCGCATGCCGAAGATGACGGGGCTAGAGCTTTTGGCAAAGGCCGAAGAGATTCGCCCCGATGCGGTCGGTATTATTCTTACGGCATTCACCGATGTTGATGTGCTTATCGAGTCGATCAACCAGGGGACAATTTACCGCTACATCACCAAACCGTGGGATGCCAAGGAAGTTCGCGGAACGCTGCTGCAGGCCATGGAACGGTTTCATCTCAAGCGAGAGAACCGCCGGCTTACAACGCAGTTGCAGCAGTACACAGGCTATCTCAACAACGAGATCCACAGCGCCTTCGACTTTGGACAAATCATCGGGGCAAGTACCGCGCTTCGCGAAGTTCTCGAGAATATCGAGCAGGTTGCGCCAACCGCTTCGACCGTACTGCTTCGAGGCGAGACCGGAACCGGCAAAGAGCTTGTCGCCCACGCGATTCACATTAACTCGCCTCGCGAGGACAAACCCTTTGTACGCGTAAACTGCGCATCGCTAGCACAAGGCGTTCTAGAATCAGAATTGTTCGGTCATGAGAAGGGCGCCTTCACCGGCGCAATCCACCAGCGTGCAGGTCGCTTCGAACTGGCCGATGGCGGAACGCTCTTTCTCGATGAGGTTGGCGATTTGCCAATGGATGTTCAGATCAAGCTTCTTCGAACCTTGCAAGAGCGCGAGTTTGAGCGTGTTGGTGGAACCGAGACCATTCATGTGGATGTTCGCGTTGTCTCGGCGACCAATCGCAACCTCGAAGAGATGATCGAGAAGGGCGAGTTTCGCGAGGATCTCTACTATCGACTCAATGTCTTTCCGATCAAATTGCCGCCACTTCGCGATCGGCACGGCGACTTGCCAGCACTGGTAAATCACTTCATCGCGAAGTTCTCGGCGTCGTCTGGAAAGACGGTGACCGGAGTGACCGATGAGGCGATGGAGAAACTTCGAACGTATTCATGGCCCGGAAACGTCCGCGAGCTTGAGAACATTATCGAGCGCGCGATGATCTTGGTGAAGGGGCCCAACCTCGAAGCCGACCACTTTGCCTTCTCGCGCTTGGGAACGACTCCGAGCGCAGCGCCTCATGGGGGTGTCGCATCCGCGTCGGGGCCTCATGTGCAAGAGACCGCCAGGCCTCTAGGTGTGCGCCTGCAAGACGAGGAAAAACGCGAGATTATCGCAGCGGTCGATCAGAGCGGCAGCAACATTGCCGGTGCCGCGCGAATCCTCGGAATCAATCGTTCAACTCTGTACTACCGAATGCGCAAACTTGGCCTGGAGCACCTTCTTCCCAACAAAGTTGGGGTTGGTAGCAAAGAGAGCGAGAAGGAAACTACGCCGTGAGAATTCTCTTTATTGTCGACGAGCTGAGCAAGCTTGAACTATCGGGGGACACCAGCTACGCGCTGATGCTCGAAACTGTCGCCCGCGATCACGAGCTTTGGACTTGCCAGGTTGGCCACTTGGGCCTCGAGGGCAACGATGCCGTCGCCAGTGCACAACGCACGACTGCGGTGTTGGCCGAGAGTCCTTCCGAAGCATTCTCATGTGATGAGCGCGAGACTCACTCGCTCTCGTTCTTTGGTGCCGTCTTCATGCGCGCCGACCCTCCTCTAAACGTCGAGTACTTGCACGCGACGTGGATTCTGGATCACGGCCGAGGCAAAACTGTGCTGGTCAACGATCCGCGTGGCCTTCGCGAGTACAACGAGCATCTCAGTATTCTCTCGTTTCCCGAGTTCATTCCGCCGACGATTGTTACGCGCAGCGAATCTCGCCTTCGTGAATTTCTCGGTGAGCAAGACGGCAGCATTATTCTAAAGCCCGTAGACGGTTTTGGCGGGTTGGGGATTTTCTTAGTTCGCGATGGCGATCCAAATACCAGCTCGATCATTGAAACATCGACGCAAGGTGGCCAGATTTGGACGATGGCGCAGCGCTACTTGCCCGAGGCGAAGCTTGGCGACAAACGCATCATCCTTGTCGACGGCGAGCCGATTGGCGCTGTCTTGCGCGTGCCTCCAAAAGGGGAGGCCCGAGACAACCTGCACGTTGGGGGACGGGCCGATAAAACCGAGCTCACGCCAAAGGAGCTAGAGATCATTGCCGCTGTAAAGCCGGTATTGCAGGAGTACGGGCAGATCCTGGTTGGTCTAGATGTCATCGGCGATACGCTGACGGAGATCAACATCACCTCTCCAACCGGCATTCGGCACATCTCAAAGCTCGATGGAATCAACGCGGCGGCGCCTGTGCTCGCCTGTGTCGAGGCCAAAGCCAAAGCGCTTGGCCTCGCAGGTTAGCTGCGGCGGAAAATCCTCTAGCGGCCGCGTAAGGCCTCTAGAGGGCGCCTACGAGGGTGGCGCCGGTGCGAAACCTGCTATGCTGCGTCGATGGTCGCCGAGCTTAGTCTAGAACTCATCGAGAGCCTTCCCAAAACCGATTTGCACGTGCATCTCGACGGCAGCATGCGCCTTACAAGCATTCTCGAAATGGCCGAGGAGCAGAAGGTCACGCTTCCGAGCCATAACCCGGATGAGCTTTTCAAGATTCTCTACGCAGGTGATGTTTGCAATTCCCTCGACGATTACCTTAAGGGCTTTGACATCACGCTCTCGGTTTTGCAAACCGAGGAAGGCCTTGAGCGAGCGGCCTACGAACTGGCACAAGATGCGTGGAACGAAGGCGTCTGGTTCATCGAGGTGCGCTATGCACCTATGTTGCACACACGGAACGGTCTCCGGCTTACCGAGATTATCGAGGCAGTCCTGCGCGGTTTACGTCGGGCAAAGCGCGAGTTGGGTATTCGCTACGGTTTAATTCTGTGCGGCATTCGGTCTATGGACGTCGAGAGTTCGCTGCGCATGGCGGAGCTTGCGGTGGCCTACAAGAACCGTGGTGTGGTGGGCTTTGACCTCGCAGGCTCCGAGGTGAACAACCCGGCCAAAGAGCACATGGCAGCGTTTCAGCTGATTTTGGATAACAACATTAACTGCACCGCTCACGCAGGCGAAGCCTTTGGGCCCGACTCCATTGCACAGGCAATTCACAAATGCGGCGCGCATCGCATTGGTCACGGCACCCGTCTTCGCGAAGATGGCGAATTGCTTAACTACGTTAACGACCACCGCATCCCGCTGGAGATTTGCCCATCCTCAAACTTGCAAACCAAGGCTGCAAAAAGCTGGGCGGCGCATCCGGTGGACTTCTACGTCGACTACGGCATCCGAGTGACCATCAATACTGACAACCGGCTAATTACCGATACCACGGTGAGCAAAGAGCTCTTGCTGTGCCATCAGCACTACGGGTGGGACCTTGATCAAATTAAGGAGATTCTGATCGCAGGCTTTAAGAGTGCTTTCCTTCCGTATCGCGAGAAGGTCGACTTACTTCAGAAGGTAACTGTCGAATTGGATCGGATTCACGCACCGACCGACGGCAAGCAACGCGCTGCTGCGGCAAAGGCGACTCCCACCGAATATCACGATACTGGTTGTGTTGAACCTACCCCGGCGCCTCCTGGTTCCAAGCCGAGCACCGACATCACGCGGTAGAAACTCTCGCCTATACTCGTAATACCAGCTAGCATGCCAACTACGTGTCAGCTGAATCCGCGAGTTTTGAGGAGCTCATCGTCGAGCATCTGCCAAGTCAGTATAATTTTGCGATTCGCATGTGCCTTGATGAGGAGCGGGCACACAGAGTAATTGAAGAGACGTTTTTGCGAGCCTACGTTGGCGCCGCGAAACTACCGCCACCAGAAAAAGTCTCACTGTGGCTTCTTAAGATCGCCCAGCATGTGCTTGAGAAAACTCTTGAGCGCAAGCCCGAGGTCTCTTTCGATATGTTGGATGAAATCCTTCGTTCGGAAGCAACGCGTACCGACATCGTAAGTTCACTCACCGAGCCGCGTCGTGACTTTTTGCTCTGGGAACTTAAGCAGGGCTGCATGACCTCAGTAGTGAATTGCCTCTCTCCTGGCGAGCGGGCGGCCTTTGTCCTTAGCACCGTGATGCACCTTAGCGATTCGCAGGCCTCTCATACCTTGGGCGTTACAACGTCGGCTTTCAAGGTGCGCCTGTCTCGCGCAAAGAAGAAGATTACCGATTACCTCGCGCCACGATGTGAGCACGTCGATCCGATGAACCCGTGCCGATGCCCCGCTCGTGTTGGCGTCGCTCTTAACAAGGGCTTCATTAAATCGGGCGGCGAAGTGAGTCTTCGCAAGGCATTGCCGACGTATGGCAGATATGGCTCGGGGCCTGGGCAAGACGATGGCCCGCTTCGCGACGTTGTTGCGATTTATGGCAACTTGCCAGAGACGCAGGTTCCAATTGCACTACAGGACCGCTTGATTCATCAGATCAATAGCGGAGCCTGGGACAAGCTTCGCGATCAGAAGACTTCTTAAGAGCGCGGCAGTGAGAGCGTGGTGTCGACTGGGCTTGGGCAGTGCACAAGCCTGTGCCATCGCTTTGAGTTGCGAGGCTTGCGCGCGCTTGCAGTCCGACAGCGCCCAGCGGCGATGTCTTCGGCTGGACACGAAATTCGCACATGCATGTGATCGTTATGCCCTTTTACATCGCGTGGTGCGTGCAGCAACTTGGTGGCGCGCTTGATCGTGGCTTTGTCTTCGGAGATGTGAGCGGCGTAGGTAAGCAGCCATCGCTTGACGCGAGGCGATACGAAGATGTGGTCAACCTTCACATCGGTATTGCGCATCATCGAGCGCACAAGCGCCCAGTTGCGCTTTAGATCAAAGTAGCGCTCGGGAATGTTCTCAACTCGCCGCGGCGATTTTGCGTGGGTTGCTTGGCCCTCACGTGTGTAATAGGCCATGTGGCTATCGGGATAGAACGGCTCGCCTTCGGCATCCATGGCGTAGTAGATGAGGTCGACGTCACGGCCACTTTGATGTGATCGGTGCATTTTTAGCGGGCCGCCTTGCTCGTGGGACATATCCGCAACGCTTAGCTGGCTTCCCTTGTAGAGCGTCGCGACTTCGGCGGAGCTTTGTTCGATGAGTTGCACAAGTTCAACAGTTCCAAAGCGTGTGCCACGCGAGCGCCACGGCTCGGCCATAACAAATCCGTGTCCGCGGGTTGGAAGCATTGCCGCGTCGTAGAGCGCACCGCGGTTGGTAGAGCCGCAGGAAACGCTATCGGGCTGCTCTTCGTCTCCAAGCTCCCCATTGGTTTCAGCCTGGACCGGATTCCCCAAAAGTAGGAGTCCGGCCAAGAGGAGATAGCGGGCGCGCATCCCCCGATTTTATGCACAGCGCACGAAGGCAGTCACGAAAATCGCCCCGCGCGCAGTGAACTAACCTTTGGCGGTCATGATGCCCGGTGTTCTATAAGTGATTCGGCGCCGTGGTCTTGACGTAACGTCCGTTACGCCTTGCTGAAGCTAAATTCGGCTGGGTCGGTGTCGAGGATGTTGAGTAGCGCCTGATCTTCTAGAAGATCGTGCATGGTTTGCCCACCGTAGATCTCAATGATCTGATCGTCGTATTCATCGGCGATGATCGCGACGTCGGTGAGGGTTGCGAGAAGTTCATCGGAGTCGAAGGTTGCGCCGCCGAGAATCGAGTGAAGAAAGAGAACGATTCGCTCGTTTGGCTCGTAGGCAAATGCGCCGAATCGAAGCTGGCTGTTTAGGTGCAGGAGATCGATGGCAAGTTCGCCATCCATGTTGACGCCTCGTGCGAGTTGGGCGCAGCAGCGAACCAAGGCGCGCTCTTCGGCCCAGGGCACCACATTGATCATGACGTAGGTTGAGCCTTGCTTGATCACATACAAGCTCTCGTCAACCTTGCGATACGAACCATGTTCAGAAAGAGTACTCTCGATGACCTCGATGGTGGCGATTTCGGCGGCGTTCATAGCGCTGGAATACCATACTTGACCGATTCCGAGCAGCTTGGACGCCGGATTGTGACTTGGCCTACGAGCACAACGGTGGGGTTGTCGATATCCTGGTTTTAGCGAGACTCGTCTATGAAGACCCGGATCCACATTAAACTTCTCATCCTTGTTTTAGGGCTCTTTGGCAGCTCCGTGGCGCTGGCCGAAACCGTTCGAGAGGTGGTTGTTGTCGAGAACAATAAGACCACAGATGACACCGTGCGCTTTATCGCGGACATCGAAGAGGGCAATACCTGGGGACCGGGCTCTCGCGACGCCGCCATCGTGGAGATGGTTTCGAGTGGTCTTTTTAAAGACGTCGACATCTTCTCCGAGCCACATCCAAAGGGCGGCGTAAAAGTCACTATCGTCGCAAAAGACAAACACAGTTGGGTCTTGGCGCCAACGGTTTACAACCAGCCCACGAACAAGGGCGGCGGTGTTGGCTTTGGCGAGAACAACCTCTTCGGGCAGAACAAGAAGCTGCTGCTCTACGGCCAGGTTGCCACACAGGATTCGTTCTTTATTGGCGCGTACATCGATCCGTCAATTCGGGGAAGTGCATTTCACTGGGCCTTCGATGTCTACCTCAAAAATCAGCGAGCACTTGAGTACAAGGTGCCTACAAAGTTTATCGAATCACCTGACGCTGTGCGCCAGACCAAGCTGCGCTACCTAAATGCGGGTGCCAAAATTGGTGTAAGACTTTTTCGTAGTCTCAATCTGGATGCGCGGCTTCGCGGTGCCTACGTTTTCTATGGCGATACAACGCTTAAGAACGATGCCCAGCCGGGAGACGTCACCGAAGGTGCCATGCCAGGAGATAGGCTGCTAGATCCAGGCATTGATGGCTGGGACATGTCGACCGAGCTTATTGTTAACTTTGATAGGCGGGCCAACTGGTATGGCATTAGTAGTGGCGACAAGTACCAGCTGGTTTACGAGAAAGCACTTCCAGGCCTGGGCTCGGATTTCGACTACTGGAACGTGCGAGCAAGCTGGATTCGAGCGCGCAAGTACTTTGACAGGCATAATCTCGTACTCAGGTCGGCGTTTGGCATTGGCAAAGACCTGCCATTTCAACAGGAGTTTGTGGCGGGCGGAACCGAGCTGCGCGGGTACAAGAATGCACAGTTTCGCGGTGACCTAAAGGCATCGTTTAACGCAGAGTATTCTGTGCATCTCTTCTCCATGCCCTTTCCGCTGCTCGAGCGTTTGGCCGTTCGCGGCCTGGCGTTCTACGACAGCCGCTACATCACCTTTCGCGACATCGAAGACTCGGACACCTTTCGCAACTACTTGCCCGACGCGGAAGACCAGGGCAGAGCTGCTCCCTTTAAGAACGCGGTTGGCTTGGGTACGCGGTTCTTCGCCCGATCGATTGTCTTGCCACTGTTAGGGCTCGATGTTGGCTATGGGCTCGAGAGCGGTGCCATCGAGGTCTACTTCGCCATCGGGCTTACCGATATTTAGGCTCGGTTTTAGAGCGCAGCGTCTACGAGCTGCGCACGATGCTAACGCTTAGTTCGAAGACGGCGATGTGAATGGTGTTGGGGCCGTTGATGACGATGGGCTTTGTGGCGATGCGACCGTTTACGTAGACGCCATTGGTGCTGCCCGAATCTACGATGATAAATTTTCCATCGCGAACCGTGAGTTTGGCGTGCCTTGTCGAGACGTTGTCATCGGGCAAGACGAGGTCGTTTTCTGGCCCGCGCCCAATGCTAATTTCCGCTCGATGAAAGAGCTTCGTGTAATACGCTCCGCTTGGTTCCGTTACCGTGACTGCAAACATCGATTCCCCTCGGTTACAATCGTAATCGCTTCCTAAGCATTCGTCGAATTCATGCCTCTGCCCATTCTCTACTCGTTTCGCCGCTGTCCCTATGCAATGCGCGCACGCCTCGCGCTAGCTGTGAGCGGGCTTGCGGTCGAGCATCGCGAAGTAGTGCTGCGCGACAAGCCGCCACAGATGCTGGAGGTCTCGCCGAAGGGCACGGTGCCAGTGCTTGTCTTGCCCGATGGCGAGGTGGTTGACGAGAGCGAGGATGTGATGCTTTGGGCGCTGCGCCAGCATGATCCTCTGTCTTGGCTTGAGCCCGAGACCGAGTCGCTAGAGGCCATGCGAGTTTTGGTGCGACGCACCGAAGATGAGTTTAAGACGCACCTGGACCGCTACAAGTACGAAAATCGGTACGAGGGGGCAGACTCAGAAGAACACCGAGGAATCGCTGCAGTTTTTTTGCGCGAGTTGGATGCTCGGCTTGGGCAGGGGAAGTATCTCTTTGGTGAGCGCCAGAGCTTTGCCGACGCGGCCATCGCACCATTCGTGCGGCAGTTTGCCAATACCGATAGGGCTTGGTTTGACGAGCAGCCTTGGGCGGCGCTTCGTCTTTGGTTGGAAGAGTTCTTAGCGTCCGAGCTCTTTGTGGGCATTATGGGCAAGCATGCGAAGTGGGTGGCGGCAGCCGGCGATGCGACTCCAAGCGCTTTGTAGCGGCGTTACTCCACGAGGCTTTCCTTTCCTTTCCTTTCCTTTCCTTTCCTTTCCTTTCCTTCCCTTCCCTTCCCTTCCTTTCATGGCGCGAGGAGTTCCGAGTGCTCTCCGATTCGTTGGAATACGCTTCGAAATTGGTTGGATGCGATTGGGTGGCGTCTTTGGTTTCTTGTGTGACGGGGGCGAGCGTGGCACCGCGACTAGCAGCCTCCGCTCCGTGCTCTACGCCGCTTGGTGGAATCGAGCGGGATGAGTTTCGGGGGCTGATCGAGACATCGTAGTTTTCGGCTTCGAGATCTACGCGTTTGCTGCCAGCCCCGTTGCCGCCGCTGACGATGACTTCGGGACTTCCGCACAACAACACTTGCCGCTCCAGCACAGATCGAGTGCGTACCGCGCCGAGCAACCGAGCGCACCAAGCGCAGCAACCGAGCAACCGCGCGCACCGAGCAACTGAGCAACCGAGCGCACCGAGCAACCGAGCGCACCAAGCGCAGCAACCGAGCAACCGAGCGCACCGAGCAACTGAGCAACCGAGCAACCTAGGCGCACTTCCACGAGCATCACGTCGGCGAGCACCGACCGCAGCTGGAACAAGGACCCGACCGCCAGCCCAGGCCGCCGCATCACATCGGCTAAATCCCGCAGACGCCAAACCGAGCAAACGGGAAACGAGCAAACGGGAAACGAGCAAACGGGAAACGAGCAAACGGAAGCGAGCAAACGGGAAGCGAGCAAACGGAAACGAGCAAACGGAAACGGAAACGAGCAAACGGAAGCGAGCAAACGGAAACGAGCAAACGGGAAACGAGCAAACGGGAAACGAGCCCGCATTCCCATCGCGTCAGTGCCGGTCGCGCCAAGCGCCATCGAGCGCCTCGCATTGTCCGCCGCGGTGGTGCTCGCACCCCCAATCGTCATCGGCACAAACGACGTCCCACGTCAGCCGCGGGCCAA
>TARA_R110002073_G_scaffold6540_7_pt1 | contig 13110 bp, 8 predicted proteins | sample TARA_R110002073 | Tara Oceans TARA_R110002073 (sample SAMEA4397174) | marine metagenome | biome: Polar Biome; feature: [DCM] deep chlorophyll maximum layer (ENVO:01000326); material: water (ENVO:00002006), including particulate matter (ENVO:01000060) such as... | depth 40 m
AGTGGATGGAACGACTGTTTTAGCCAATGGGACGGTTGATGAGTTGAGAAGTTGTTTTCGGCGCCGTTGACGCTATTTTCGCGGAGCGAAAAGCGACGATGAAACCGGTTACCTCCGCCATTCGTCGATCAATGAGGCGACGAGTCCGGTCCAGCCAGTTTGGTGATTTGCACCTAAGCCTTCGCCGGTTTCGGCATTGAAATACTCGTGAAACAACAAGCAATCACGCCAATGAGGATCGTGTTGCATCGTTTCACGTTGACCATAAATCGCCCGCCGTCCATCCGCATCGCGAGTGAACAGCGAGATCAACCGATTGGCGTGCCCCTCGGCGACTTCGGACAACGTCATCGTTTCTCGATCCGCATCCGGCTCTGCCGGCACCCGAATGCTCTCTCCGTAAACCTTCGAGAGTTTTCGCAGCGATTCGATCATCAAAAAACTGGTGGGAAACCAAATCGGTCCACGCCAGTTCGAATTTCCTCCCTTTAACCAAGTCGTCGATTCGGCGGGATCGTACTTGACGGTTTGATCCCCGAACGAAAACGGATGCTCCTGGTGATGTTTGGACATACTTCTTAACCCGTAGGGGCTCAAAAATTCAGCGTCATCCCACAACACCTCCACAATCCGGCGAAGCTGTTCTGCATCGACAAGTGACAACAAATGCACCTTCCCCTCTGCATTCTCGCTGGTCGACAGACAGGCCTCGGTCAAGTGACTGCGGTTTCGCATGAACCAATCCAGGTTTGCTTTGAACTCGGGAAATTCGGACGTCCAAACCTCTTCGAGCCGCTCGACGGCGTACAGCGGAATCAGGCTGACCAACGAACGCAACCGGAATCGATGATAGGATCCATCGGGGTAACACAGCGCATCAAAAAACAAACCGTCTTCTTCGCTCCACAATTCGTAATCTCGGCCCCCCATGTTTTTCATCGCGGAACCGATGTAAACGTAGTGCTCGAAAAACTTGATCGCCAACCCGACGTAGGTCTTGTTCTGTTTAGCCAGTTCCAAAGCGATTCGCATCAAATTTAGACAATACATCCCCATCCACCCGGTTGCATCGGCTTGTTTCAGCGACGAACCATCGCTGGGCGGCGTGCTACGATCGAAGGTGGTGATGTTGTCCAAGCCGAGGAAGCCACCTTCAAAAACATTGTGGCCTTCCGCATCAACCTTGTTGACCCACCAAGTGAAATTCAGCAAGAGTTTGTGAAAACACTTCTCTAAAAATTCGCGATCCGCACGTCCACTTTGAATTCGATCCATGTTGTAGACACGCCAGATCGCCCAGGCGTGTACGGGAGGGTTGAGGTCACTGAACTCCCATTCGTAAGCGGGGATCTGCCCGTTGGGATGTTGAAATTGCTCAAATAACAGTAACCACAATTGCTCTTTCGCGAACTCGGGATCGACCAGTGCCAACGGGATGCACTGGAACGCCAAATCCCATGCCGCGAACCATGGATATTCCCATTTGTCCGGCATCGACAAAATTCGCATCGAATTGAGATGTTTCCAATGTTCGTTGCGAATGGTATGGCGAGACGCTGGCGGCTTGGCTCGCGAATCGTCCCCTTCGAGCCATTTGTTGACATCGAAATAGTAGAACTGTTTCGACCAGATCATCCCGGCCAGAGCTTGACGTTGAACGAGTCGCTCATCCTCGCTCGCTTTGGGTGGGTGCAGTTCGTCGTAAAACACGTCGGTTTCCGACTTCCGCTGCTTGACCACGGCGTCAACGCCGCCGATCGCATCCGGGGTGGGCCGATCGGTCAATCGCAAACGAATCACCACCGATTCGCCCGCCGGCACGATGACGTTTCCGTAATGCACACAGGCTTTTGTGCCCACTTCGTCAGGGTTCACACAGGCGTCGCCGTTGATCACGTGGCGATGAAAAGCGTCTTTGACAAACGGGGTAGGATCGGGACATCCATACATCCGCTCGCGGTGCGTTTCATTGTTCGTAAACAACGGCTGACCGCCTGATTCGGCATACAAATACCGTTTGCCGAGCGCATAATCGGTCAGCAAGTTTGACATCGGCGTTGCAGTCGAGTCGTCGGCGATCAGACACGCTTGTCCGCTGGGGTCTTTTGCATCTCGAATCGAAGGCGTCGGGCCGGGGACATCACCCCAAGACCAAGTGTTGCGGAACCACAATTGTGGCAGCACGTGCAAGTGAGCCGGTTCACTGCCGCGGTTAAAGACTTCCACGCGGACGCAAATGTCTTCGGGATCCGCCTTGGCGTACTCGACAAAAATGTCAAAGTATCGGTTATCGTCGAAGATACCGGTGTCCAGTAATTCAAATTCAGGCTGCTCGATCCCGCGACGCTGACTCTCTTCGATAAGTTGTTGATAGGGAAATTTAGCTTGCGGGTATTTATATAAATATTTCAGGTACGAGTGAGTCGGTGAGGCATCGAGGTAATAGTAGTACTCACGTACATCCTCGCCGTGATTATTTTGCTGGGGCACGACACCGAACAAGCGTTCTTTGAGGATTTCGTCTTGTCCGTTCCAAAACGCCAAAGCGAAGACGAGCAATTGGTAGCGGTCACAGATCCCGGCCAGACCATCTTCGCCCCAGCGATAGGCTTTGGAGCGTGCCTGATCATGAGTCAAGAACCCCCAAGCGTCGCCGTTGCTGCTGTAGTCTTCGCGAACGGTTCCCCAAGCCCGTTCGCTGACATAGGGTCCCCAAGATCGCCAATTCTGTGTTTTTAAGCGATCTTCGTCCAATCGCTTTTGCTCCGCAGAGAGCGGAGATTTTTGTGAACGGGAATGACGATCACTCGATGTTGCTCGTGTCATAGAAGTCAGCCAAGATGAGAATCATATTGAACCACTTAAACGCTTCACGATCGCTTATTGTAGACGCTGCGTGCAAAGAGGGTTGCCCCTTTTCGGGCAACCTGGGATTTCGCAGAAAAATGTTCATTCCCTGAAGACGTCCGGCTAGAACCGGACGACCTCTTTGCCTCTGTAAGTGAACAGGGCCTTTAGCGTTTCCAGCACAATGTCGGTTTTGAGAAACCGCACGGCGCCGTCTGCCATCAACACGTGAAATCCACCTTGATGCGTATTGCCTAATTGAGGCAGCGGATTATTGATGTCGATTTCGACATCCGCCGGCTTGGTCCAAGGCACGGCAATCGATCGGTTGGTTTCCACCACCATGATCGTATTGGACAAGCCATCGAGCACCTCCCCAAACCTGCGTTCACCTTGCTTAGGGAAAAGCGTCTCGGAGCCGACGGGCAGCTGAAACACGGTGTAACCAGGCTGTGGGGGAACACTTGGGTCGACGTAAGTGTCAGGCATCAACGGAAGCAATTTCAAGTTGTGCTCACTGTCCCACGGTTCATCCAAGTGAAACTGTTCGTAAAGGGCTTGCTGTTCGATAAACGGCAAAATTTTCACCCGCCAACTCAGCAGCGGTTTGCCGTCGGCATCACGAATCGCCGGGTCTGGCAGCGTTTTGAACGCGGAATGATGGTTGTGCATCGCCAGAGCAATTTGTTTCAACGAGTTGCTGGCGGTCATTCGTCGTGCGGCTTCGCGAGCGGCTTGGACGGCCGGCAACAAAAGTCCTACCAGGACACCGGTGCTGGCAAAATTGCTTTCCAGTTGAACATTCACCCGGTTGCCGGACTTGGTCGGCCGGATGGCATCGGTGAGCTTGGTCGCCACACGTGCTGCGTACTTGTACGTCGCTTTGTCCGTTTCCGTGCCTCGCATGCTACTTATCGCAACCATCTGTAGCGCAACATCACGTCCATAGTCGATTGACTCGTTCAAGATACGCTGCAACTCGGTTGCGGCGGCGTCGTCTTGGGCAATCGCCGACACGCTGACGCTGCCGCCCATCAGTTGATAGTCCAGGTTCACAATCAATGCATCGGTAAGTTCCGAGACCTGGGTCAACTCTCGAAGTTTTTCGGGGAGTCGCTCCGCATTTTGACGGAGCAATCCGCTAACGATCGGGCGAATCGGCTCTAACACCGCGACCGCGGTAACACCTTGCTGTCGCCCAAGGCCGGATACGAGTTTGGGTAATTGCCCCGTTTCGCCACGAGATTCCATCATCGGCTTAAGGTATCCCCCCATCGAAAGAATCCACGTTCTCGCATCTTTGCGATGCAGCACCGTTCCGGGAGGACCATCGAGCGAGTACACCGAAAATCCATCGATTTCCTGCGGTTCGGTCGATCGGAACAATTCTGGATTCAGATCGCCAATGTCATAGTCTTTGGACAATTCGATCACCGCACCGATCTGCGGTCCGCCAGGTCCGGGAAACCCAACAACGACTTTCACATTGGTAATGTGCAGCGGATCAATGCCAACGTTTTCTTTCAATTGGGCCTGCACGATTTCGATCGGAAACATTTCCATTTCTGGATCGCTCAAGATCTCGTTGAGCGGCAACAAGACGGCCGCGATCGCGTCGTCTGGGATATACTGGCTCGACCGTGTCGCCCCCTCCTCCGCTCGGCTGAAGCTGGAAACAACACCACTGCTCAGTAATATGATCAGGGGCAAGAAGATGTGACTACGAAACATGACAAACTCCGAACGCAAAGAAGATGGGGACCCCAGCAAATATGAATCGATTTGCGGCGATGATTATGACACATCCTTCCGGGGGGATGTTGCAACGTTCTGTAAATATGAATGAAGTCCTAACAGATTGCCCGAGTGTGTTTTCCCCGCACCGGGCGTCTTGGGCAAAAATCGCACAGGGCCCAATAAGATGGCTGACTTAAAAAATCCAAAAGTAATCTGGGCAAAAGGAATCTTGTTCCTTTTTCTCGGTATACTCGCGTCGGCAATGTTGATCGCAAATGCGCCGACCTTGCAGGTGGTCGTCTTACTCGGCATTTCCATCTGGGCATTTTGTCGATGCTACTATTTTGCCTTTTATGTGATCGAGCATTATGTGGATCCTGAATTCAAGTTTGCCGGGCTGATCGCGTTCGCACGGTATGTGCTGCAGCGCAGGCGTGACTAGCAAGATTCAGTGACTGTGATCATCCAGTAACCGTGATCATCCAGTGACCATAATCATTCAGTGGCCGCGAAACCCGCAATTTCGTTTTCTCGATCCCCTCCGCAATCCCTCGAAACGACAAGAACATCAGCAACATGCGATTTTGTTTCCCGCAGCGTCTCACGCAAACTCTATACACTTTTTCGATCGCGACATTGCTACTCGGACTCAGCAGTGCAATGGGAATCGAGCCGTCGCGTCCCAATATCATCTTCATCATGGCGGACGACCTGGGCTACGGCGATCTCGGTTGCTATGGCCAGCAGCTGATCGAAACGCCGAACATCGACCGTTTGGCAACCGAAGGCATCCGTTTTACGCAAGCGTATGCCGGAGGCCCTGTTTGCACGCCGTCGCGATCGGTGTTGATGACCGGGCTACACAACGGACACACCGTTGCTCGCGACAACGTGCCCCACTACCCAACGTATCTCGAAGACGGCGACACAACGCTTGCCGAGGTGCTTGCGAGTGCTGGTTATCGCTGTGGCGGCGTCGGCAAGTGGTCACTCGGCGACGCTAATAGCGTCGGTCGGGCAACGAACCAAGGTTTTGACACCTGGTTTGGTTATCTGAACCAGGATCACGCGCACTACTATTTCCCCGAATACCTTGATGACGACGAAGGTCGGTTGGAATTGCCGGGCAACATGAAATCACACCATACGTACAGTCACACTCAGTTGACCGAACGTGCACTGCGATTCATCCACGAGTCGCACGATCGAAAGCAGCCGTTTTTTCTTTATGCCGCCTACACGCTGCCACATTTCTCGTCTCCCAAGGAAGACGTTGACGGTTTGACGGTGCCCACAACCGCTCCCTATTCCGATCGCGACTGGGAACCGAAAGCAAAGAAGTACGCGGCGATGATCCATATGCTCGATCAAGACGTCGGACGCATCACCCACTTGGTCGATCAACGGGAAATGGCGAACGAAACGCTGATAATTTTCACGAGTGATAACGGCGGGCATCGCTCGGTTGCCGAGCGGTTTGACACCAACGGCCCGCTGCGGGGCTATAAACGTGACCTGACCGAAGGAGGCATCCGTGTGCCGTTGATCGCTCGTTGGCCTGGCCAAATCCCCGCGAACCTGACCAGTGACGAAGTGATTGCGTTTCAAGACATGCTGCCGACATTCGCCGAATTGGCCGGAGCCACGGTGCCCGCAAACCTAGACGGCATCTCCGTTGTCACCGCACTGAACGGAGGCCCGCTGCAATCGGATCGCGAGTCGCTGTATTGGGACTTTGGTCACTGCCGAAGTCGCTATCACCAAGCGGTCCGCTGGAAAGATTGGAAAGGCATCCGGTCGGAGATCCGTTTGGGAGTCGCGGGGCCAATCGAGCTGTATGATTTGCGTCATGATCTTGGCGAGGAACATAACGTCGCGGCGGATCACCCCGAAGTGGTGCAGCACATCGAACAGATCATGAACACCGCAGTGACGCCGAGTAAGAAATACCCGATCGGTGAAGTCTACAAGGGCCACGCGATCTGGCAAGCTCAGACGAACGAGTAGTGTCGTGGATCGATCGGTGATTTACCGTTCGGATCGCGGAGTGATCAGCGGCGATACGTCAGTTTTACGCCGACTTCATCACAGAGATTCGCTCGGGTGTATGTCCCAGCCGCAACTGGCTCGACACCGCCTCTTGGTTCATCGCTTCGATCTGGTCGACGCCGGCCGCGGTGATTGACAATTGACCGCTCTCTTCGCGACCAATCCAGCCTTTTTCGCGAAAATACCAAAGGTGGAACGCAACCGTTTGCGGTGGATAGGGCACCATCGTCTCCAGCGTCCCTAGACCGATCCCGGGCTTTTTAAAATCCCGTCGTCGCTGGGCATACAGGACCGACAACAGCTTGTAACGTTCGATGCAATCGTCGGTTGCCGCGTTGGCACCTTGGACCAACTCGGTTCGCATCTGGTTCTCTTGCTGATACGCAAGATCATAGGCGGCGCGTTGCTGAGGGTCTCGCAACGTCTCGAACGCCGTTACCAGTTTTCTGAAATACTTCTCATCGCTGCTGCCAGCGAGATCCGGATGATGTTTTTTGGCCAGGAAGCGAAAGACGCGTTCAATCGTGGCCAAGCTTGCCTTTGGACTGACTTCTAATATTTCGTAGTAGTCAACAAATTCTTTAACCGCCATTTCCCCATGCCTTGATGTATACGTGAAGGACAGTCGCCCCCCGAGCAGGATGCCGGTACTGTGTACAGAAACGTAGCTTTGAATTCGCGGTTCAAGTTCGAAATCTCTTCACATTCGCGCCCCCACCGATTAGCTATTCCTGACGTAGCGGTTGTAGCGATTGATCCAACGCCCAGTCGGGGCATCGCACTGGGAATTCGGCCACGAGACGTCCGGAATGCGGATTAGTGATGACTCGCAGCGAAACGGCGCCGTTCCACAGCAGCTCAGGACAGCACCAGATCAGGGCAGCTGCAATTTGCCATTGGCCGGACACGATCGCCCATGAAAGGCGTTTACCAAGAGGCAATCTCGAATCGACAAACACGCTAATAGCGACGCACACGGGCGATCAATGCGGTACCGATTGCGGTTAAAACCACGTTACCGATCCAGACGCCATAGGGAGGGATCGACGCGTCTTTGGCTTGTTCGAGCCCAAAGATAAAGAGCGGATAATAGACCAACAGGATTGGCAGGAAACAAATTCCAAACGTGGTCCAATAATCGCTTGTGCGAGCAATCATCGCCAGCGGAGCTCCGACGAAGACGAAGAAGAAACAGGTAAACCCTTCGGCCCATCGACGCCATGGTTCGACATGCAACCGGGTCAAGCGTTTGCGACTGTGTTCAACTTGCGCTTCAATATGCCTGCCCATCCCGCCTGCGATCTCTTCGGGCCGCGAGGTCAAGATAGAAAAGCCAACGTGCGCGGCCAATTGACCTGCAGCCGCATGCGTCCTCGCGTCCTGTTGCAATCGTTCACTGCGGATCACTGCTAATGACAACCAACTGGGGGTTTGGTTCTCGGGAGCCTTGTCGACCATCGCCGCCGCCAACGGAATTTTGAATTCCGTCTGGCCCGGCACGATGCCTTGTATCCCATTTCCCGATTCAACTTGGCTGTCGGTGACATGCAGGATCAGGTTGTAGGTTTCGCTATCGAGTTGAAGTCGCCCCTCGCGAGCGGACAACTTCATCGGCCCTTCGCTGCTGTGGTTGTGAACCGTGACGGTGGGGTGGACCAACGTCTGGCCCTCGACATCACGCACATGGATCGAAAATCCGTGGTCCGAGGTATAGGAATGCTGGGCTCGCAGAACACGATAAGCAATGTCTTCGACCGACATCAGCACGACACGATTAATCCCCGGTCGCCCCCAGGAGACCGCGAGGTCCGAGACACCGACCGCCACGGGGCTGAGCAGCGCGGCGAAGATCAACGCGGGCTGCAACAATCTCAGCGGCGAGATCCCGGATGCCTTGACCGTGGAAACTTCGCCATCCGCCGCCATCCTGCCATAGACACAGCAAACCGAGAACAATGCGGTCGCCGGAAAGGCGAACTGCAGCGAAATCGGCAAGATGTACGGCAGCAATTGCACGATCGCCATGACGCCCAGGCCGCGGCGCAGCAGTTCCCGCCCGACACCGACCATCAAGATCATCAATGTCAATGCGATCAGCGACACTACGAAGATCTTTAAGATCTCGAACAGGATGTATCGCGTTAGTCGACTGGGAATGAGTGGAATCAAGCTTACCGGCAGCGAAATTTGCGTTGGATGACCATCGATCGGCCTTTTCGACTTGGACAATGCGTCGATTGCATGAAGACGATTGCAGAGTCGTTTAGCAAATCATCGGCGGTTGGCGGTAGACGGGATTTTTGAGAAAGCGGCACAGGAGGGGGGAAAACCACATCAGTCTTCGGGGGCTGCCTGAGTGAACCGCCCCAAATCTGTTAACGAAGGGGCGATGGGGGGCCGCATTTGCTGGCATCCCGGTTGCCCACCGCTACCAAGTTTGGCTTGGGGGCGTCATGATGTGGCGAAGCGGCGAAGTGAATTCGTTTTGCCGTTTTGATAAACCAGTCCGCCAAACCGCATTTTATCCCAGAACAGATGGCTGCAACCTACAAAGACGCTGGCGTGGACCTCGATGTCTATGCCGAATCGATGCGGCGACTGCCCCGCTTGATGCATCGCACCTTTAGCCCTCGAGTGATCCCGAGTGACGGAGGCTTTGCTGGCCTCTTTCGTCTCGATTTCGCGGGCAAACTGTTTGCTCGCAATTACCAAGAACCAATTTTGGTCAGCGGCACGGACGGAGTCGGGACGAAGTTAAAAATTGCTCAGCAGACCGGTCGGCACAACACGGTGGGGATCGATTTGGTCGCAATGTGCGTGAACGACCTCCTCTGCACGGGGGGGGAGCCGCTGTTTTTCCTCGATTATGTCGCGATGGGACGCGACGATCCGGCACGTTTAGAGCAAATCGTGCAAGGCATCAGCGACGGATGCGTCGAGGGCGATCTGGCGTTACTGGGGGGTGAAACCGCGATCATGCCCGATATGTACGCGACCGAAGACTACGATCTGGCCGGTTTCGCAGTCGGAGTCGTCGATCGCAAGAAATTGATCGACGGAAAACAGATCGCCGAGGGGGACGTCGTGCTCGGATTGGCGTCAACGGGACTACACAGCAACGGATTCAGCTTGGTTCGCAAAGTCATCAGCGATGCGGGACTCGATTGGGAAGCCACGCCCGACGAATTCGGCGGGCAATCGCTGGGCGATGTCTGCTTGAATCCCACTCGTATCTATACGCAAGCGATTCGCAGTATCCAATCGCATTACCGCGTGAAGCAGGTTCTGCACGGCTTGGCCCACATCACCGGCGGCGGAATTCAGGAGAATCTCGATCGAATTTTGCCCAAAAACGTCGATGCCGAGATCGATCCCACCAGCTGGCAGCCGCATCCGATTTTCCAGTGGCTGCAGAAAACGGGCAGCATTGAAACAGCGGAAATGCGGCGTATTTTCAATATGGGAATCGGCATGATCGCGGTGGTTAGCGATTTTTACGCCGGCAGCATCCAGTCGCAAATGGAAGAACTCGGGATCTCGTGCCAAACGATCGGCCGAATCGTAGGCGGCAGCGGCAAGGTCCAATATCGCGACGCCTGATCGCGTTGCCTGGTGGTCGCGAGATTGAAGATCACCAGCACCCCAGCGGCTAATGCCCAATGCCAGCAACTTTGGCAATAGCCGGGCGGTTTTCGGAGCGGCGCGAGCGGCCCGGTAAATTTCGAACGCTTTACTCGCTGCAACCGGGCGGATTACGCTGCACCGACTATCCGAAGTCGAAGGCATTGCCCCACCGCCAGCACGCTGGCGTTTTCGAGCGGCAATCCGCGAGAAATCTGTTCTGTTGGCGCCCGCAATGCTTACCTGACCGGGTAAAATAGGCGAGGAAACCGACATTGCCCCAAATCGCGCGCTCTCCTAGGATCACATCACGACCCTAGCCAGACGTCTAAGGTGAAGACAGCGGTTCCCTATCGATCGCGTCTGCGCTGCGGTTTCTGCAGCGCAGCACCGTTTACGACGCTTTCGCAAGTCGAAACACGCCAAAGAAAACTTCCTCAGGAAACCACTATGGATTGCCGTTTTTCTACCGCCAACCGTACTCTGAGCGATCCCAACGCTTGGAGTGACCCTCCACTAAGTGACAACGCCTCGGACGCGTTTGCCCCGCAGAGCCCGAAACGCTCACGACCGTTATCCAGGTGGTCCCAGCCGTTACTTGCGATCCTTTTTGTCGCCTTGATTGCGGAAGTGTCCCCCGCACAAAACGAGCAAGCCACGATCGATCGACCGGCGGTAGAGCAGGCGATCGGCAATGCCACTAAGCCCAATTTGGGCCCCGCAAAACTGGCGACTCCCGGGCCGAAAGACCCGCTGGTGGCACGTTTGATCGCAACGCTAATGCCACGCAATCATGTTTCAAGCCAAAAATTAAACGACACAATTAGCCAACGCGCTTTGAATTTGTTCTTGAAGTCGTTGGACCCGATGAAGCTCTATTTCTTGCAGGGCGACATCGATCAATTCCAACGCAACGCGACCCGCATCGACGACATGGTGCAAGCGGGCGATTTGTCGTTTGCCTATGAAGTCTTCGGCCGATTCGTCCAACGCGTTGACGAACGCGTCTCGGTTGCATTGCAAATGCTGGATGGTGAATTCGACTTCACCATCGATGAACAAATCATCACCGACCCCGAAGCAACCGTTTACGCCAAAGATGCCAACGAAGCGAATGACCGTTGGCGACGTCAGATCAAATACGCACTGTTGGATTTGAAGGACGAAGGCAAAGAGGGTGCTGAAGCTCGCGATCTACTTCGCCGACGCTACCTTCGCTACGACCGACGTTGGCGAGATACCGACAGCGATGCGTTGCTGGAAATGTATCTAACCGCAGTCACGATGGCCTATGACCCGCACTCGACTTACATGTCGCCCGATTCGCTTGACGAATTTGACATGATCATGCGTCTGAGTCTCGATGGCATCGGAGCTCAATTGCGTGAAAAAGATGGCAACACAGTCGTTTCGCGTGTGATTCCCGGTGGAGCCGCTGCGAAGCATGGCAAGCTGAAAACGGATGACGTAATCGTGTCGGTCGGCCAAGACGAAGAGGGACCGATGGTCGATATCGTCGAGATGCCTTTGAATGACGTGGTGGGTTTGATCCGCGGTAAAGCAGGAACGATCGTCCGCTTGGGAGTCAAGCCGGGCGGTGCGGGCGAAGTGGAAATTCACCGTATCGTTCGTGCTCGCATTGAACTGGACGAATCAGCCGCGCGTGGCAAGATCATCGAACACTCGATGCCCGATGCTCCCGGACAAACGAAAAAGATTGGCTACATCAACCTGCCTAGCTTCTACATGGACATGGAAGGCGCCAAGAATAACAAACGCGATTTCCGTAGCAGCACCCGCGACGTACTGCGAATTATCGAAGAATTCAAGTCACAGGGGATCGATGGCATCGTGCTGGACCTCAGCACCAACGGCGGCGGAAGTCTGACCGAAGCGATCAACTTGACCGGTTTGTTCATCGACCGCGGCCCTGTGGTGCAAGTCAAGAACGCCGATGGTTCGGTCCAGCAATACGACGACGATGACCGTGGCACCGCGTGGGATGGACCGCTGGTTGTTATGACCAGCAAGTTCAGTGCAAGTGCGAGCGAAATTTTTGCGGGTGCGATCAAAGATTACCGCCGCGGCATCGTGGTTGGTGACCCGACCAGCCATGGCAAGGGCACCGTGCAAACGCTGATGGATCTTGGCCAACAATTGTTCCGGAATAACCGAGCTAACTACGGTGCTTTGAAGGTCACGCTTCAACAGTTCTATCTGCCTGATGGCGAGAGCACTCAGTTGGCCGGAGTTGCTGCAGACATCGTTTTGCCCAGCATCACCGCGAAGATGGACGTGTCCGAAAGCGATTTGAAGTTCGCTCTTCCAAACGATCGCGTTAAACCCGCCAAGCACGAAAACTACAACATGGTGCCTGCGGATTTGATTGGCCAATTACGAAACGACTCGATGGGCCGGATCAGCCAAGAGAAAGAATTCACGGAACTACTGAAGCGAATCGAATTGTACGTGCAACAGAAAGAGCAAGCATCGATCTCGCTGAAAGAAGACGAGTTCATGGCTCGCCGAAAAGAACTGGATGCTCAAAAGGAAGAAGAAGAGAAAGAACTCGAGGCAGAAGTCGGAGCCCAAGAGGTCTATCGCGACTACTTCTATAACCGCGAGGTGCTGAACATCGCTCATCAATACATCGATGGGCTGAAGAAGCAAAACCTAGCGGTCGCTCGCTAATCGAGCCGCGACACGAATGAATAAGAAAGGCGGAGTGCAACACAAAGCACTCCGCCTTTTTTTTATGGTTCAGGGCAAATACGAAAGTCTTGACGACTTCCGCTACGCTTATCCGGGTGTAGCGATACTCGTCAAGAGTTTCGGTTCCTCACCGCCGCTTCGCCC
>TARA_R110002073_G_scaffold201731_2_pt1 | contig 13105 bp, 14 predicted proteins | sample TARA_R110002073 | Tara Oceans TARA_R110002073 (sample SAMEA4397174) | marine metagenome | biome: Polar Biome; feature: [DCM] deep chlorophyll maximum layer (ENVO:01000326); material: water (ENVO:00002006), including particulate matter (ENVO:01000060) such as... | depth 40 m
GGGGGCGGTGAGGCGGAAAAAGACCGATGCCTCTCCACGCTCGGCCGGACGCATCGACCGGCTTCCCGTCGCGCCCGACGACAGCAGCGGAAAGGTGTAAACCGGGTCATAGGTGTCGGCCACGTCCTGCCGGACCGCGCGGTAATTCATCCCGCCCGGACCGGACTCTGACTCGGTCAATCTCATTATGACCTGGCCTATGATCCGCGTCTCGGATTGTCGCCCTTCTGCACAATTGGGCACAGGACCTTGGCGGCGGCCCGGCAGGGTTTGCGAAAAGTGGCACGGTCGCTCGATCGTGGCGGTTAGCTCGCCCACCTGCGTGGCGCAGGCCTCCTCGCCAGAGCCAAAGACGGTCGCGGCACGACAGGACAGTTGGGATGACCAGAGCGTAGCCCCGAACTGAACCTCAAGCCGGTCCCGACCGGTGTCCGCGCGAACGGTGGTGAGCACGGACGACAGAGTCGCATCCAATGCCTCGGCAGATGCCGTATCACCGCCGTCCCAAAAGGCAGCCCCCGCTTCTGCCACCTGCTGAAGCGCCTCGGCGAACTCCACAGCCTGCGGTGTCACTGTGGAATTTGCGGTAGAGAGCAAACTGCCGCTAACGCTGAGTTCAAAGGCATCCTGAGTGAGGGGATGGGTATCATGATAAAGCCGAAACCAGCTGGCGCTGGCCGGGTCAGGAATGTTGCGGGCCGAGATCGCGACCGTCCACCGGTTCTTGAGATTGGCCAGGTCGGCCGATATCAGACTGGTGGGGAGCGCGTAGAGTTGATAGGGCCGCGCATCACACAGGCGGCGCAGGCGCGAATTTGCTGCGACATCGCTGCATTGCCGCCCGGAACTTTCCAGTGATTGCGACGCCCCAAGCGGCACAGACTGAACAACCGTGCCACACCCCGATACGGCGAGCGCGAGGAGAACGAAACACAGAGAAAAGACACGCATGGCGACCTCCGGTACAACCTTTGATCGCCAAGAGTGCGGTTTTTTCGCTTATGTCGTCAAATCACGTTCTTGTCCCGAAGCCTGTTCGTCAGACGCTTAGGCCTTAACGTCGACGCTTCCGTCGCGGCCATTTCCGCCCTCACCGGCGTCTTCCGCCGGGCCGGTCGAGACCGCGACCATGGCCGCGCGCAGAACACGCTCGCCAATGACATAGCCGGGGGCCATGACAACGGCGATGGTTCCCGAGGCGTGCTCGGAGGGGAATTGCGCAGCGGCCTGATGCCGGTTGGGATCAAAGACGTCGCCGGGGGAAGGATCGACCTTCTTGACGCCATGGCGCTCAAAGGCTGACAGCAGTGCCCGCTGTGTAATTTCAACGCCGTCGACAAGCTGCTTGCCGGCATCGCCCATGCTTTCGCGATTGGCCGCGTCGAGCGCGCGCGACAGATTGTCGGCGACGGCCAGCAGATCACCGGCAAATTTGGTCACGGCATATTCGCGCGCTTCCCTGGCTTCGCGTTCAGCGCGGCGGCGGGTGTTTTGTGCATCGGCGAGCGCGCGCATCTTGTCTTCGCGCGCGGCTTCGAGCTCCTCGGTCAGGCCGATAATCACATTCTTGGCCGTATCGGCCGGGTCGGCATCACTGTCTGCGCCGGACTCACCGTGACGTTCTGCCTCGGCCAGCGCCTCGGCTTCGGCCTTTTCCGCCGCAGCCACAATGGATTCGATGTCGGACTCGTCGGGTGTATTGTCAGGTTTGGCGGTCTTGTCGTTCATGGCCGTCTTTCCGGTCTGGTCAGTTTTCAGGTCTTCGCACTGTCGAGCAATCGTCCGACTACGCGGGCTGTATAGTCCACAAGCGGAATGACGCGGGCATAGTTCAGCCGTGTCGGGCCGATCACGCCAAGCGCGCCCACAATCCGCTTTTCCTCATTCATATAGGGAGAAACAATCACACTTGAACCCGACAGGGAGAAGAGCGGGTTCTCCGCGCCGATAAACAGGCGCACGCCCTTGCCGTCGCCCGCCTTCTCCAGCAGGGCGATCAGGTCTTCCTTACGTTCCAGATCGTCAAACAACATGCGGATGCGTTCGAGGTCCTGCGCGGCATCGACGCTTTCCAGCAGACGGGCGCGACCGCGCACGATCAGCGAGCGCGCTTCGCCGCCCGACCAGTCGGCCAACCCCTTCTCGACCAGGGCCGAGGCGGCGTCATCCAGTTGGGCGCGACGCTCGGTGATTTCCGCGCGTATCGCTGCGCTGGCTTCAGTCAGCGTACGGCCCTTGAGGCGCGCCGACAGGTAGTTGCCGGCCTCGATCAGCGTGGCGGGCGGCAGGCCGTCCGGCGCAGTCATGATGCGGTTCTCGACCGACCCGTCGGCAAACACCAGAATGGCCAGGGCCTCGGTACTCGACATCGGCACAAATTCGACATGACGCAGGGGCGCTTCGCGCGTGGGGGCCAGAACCAGCCCGGCTCCGCCGGCCAGCCCGCCGAGAACCGAGGAGGCCTCGGCCAGGACATCATTGATATTGCGGGAGGTTCCGGCGACCCGGCTCTCGATGGCGGTGCGCTCATCACTGCCCAGATCGCCGACCTGCAACAGGCCGTCGACGAAGAGGCGCAAGCCTGCATGGGTCGGCATGCGGCCAGCGCTCTGGTGGGGGGCCGACAACAGGCCGAGTGCCGCCAGATCGGCCATGGTGTTGCGCACCGACGCGGCGGACAGTCCAACCCCGTCTTTCAGGGACAGCGTCCGTGACCCGACCGGTTCGCCCGTGTCGAGATAGGACTGGACAATCTCGCGGAAAATGGCGCGCGAGCGGTCGTCCAGATCGGTCAGGCTGGGGGTGGAACGCATAAAATCGGTCATAGCAGGGTGTCAGTTAGGACGAACACGGCGTGCTTGCAATCAGGCAAGGCTTTACCGGTTCACGGCGTAGAGCTAGACCCGGCACATATTTTCACCCCAGACTGACTGGAGCTTGCCCATGCGCCCTTATGGCCGCGCCGCCGACGCCCTTCGTACCGTGACAATCGAAACCGGCGTGTCGCCTTATGCTGAAGGCTCCTGCCTGATCAGGTTCGGCAATACGCATGTTCTGTGTACGGCCAGTGTCGAGGACAATGTCCCGCCCTGGATGCGCAATTCCGGCAAGGGCTGGGTGACTGCCGAGTACGGCATGCTGCCGCGCGCCACCCATACCCGTGGCCGCCGTGAGGCCGCTGCCGGAAAGCAATCGGGCCGAACCCAGGAAATCCAGCGCCTGATCGGACGGTCCTTGCGGGCTGTCGTTGACATGAAGGCGCTTGGCGAACGCCAGATCATTCTCGACTGCGATGTAATTCAGGCTGATGGCGGCACCCGCACGGCCGCGATCACTGGTGCCTGGGTCGCGCTGAGCCGTGCCTGCAACTGGCTGGTCGAGGAAGGCGTGCTCGCTGCGTCGCCCGTCCATGGCCAGATCGCGGCAGTGTCCTGCGGCGTCGTTGATGGGCAAGCGCGTCTCGACCTGGAATATGAAGAGGACCGGCGGGCAGAAACCGATGCCAATTTCGTGCTGACCGATGATGGCAGTGTGGTGGAGATCCAGGCGACGGCGGAAGACAAGCCCATGCCGGCCGCCGCCTTCGACGATCTGTTCAGCCTGGCCCGCAAGGGGATTGCCGAACTGTGTGACATTCAGAAAAGCGCGGTATAAGAAAAAGGAAGGCGGCGGGAGCGCGCTGGGGGGCTGAAAACGGCCCGTCCGGCTCTCACACTTGGGAAGGGGCTAGGACCAAACAGGCCCGCCCCCGCCGCCTTTCAAGCAACTGCACACAGGTGCAGTGCCTTTCTTCAGACCCGGCGCGGCGTGGTGCGCCTGGGCCTATTCTTCTTCCTCATCGCTGGCGTCGTCCTCATCAAAGATGAGCAGATCGCCAGGCTGGCATTTCAGTTCCCGACACAGCGCCTCCAGGGTGGAGAAGCGGACGGCCTTGGCCTTGCCGGTCTTCAGGATGGACAGGTTTGCCATCGTGATGCCGACGCGGTCACAGAGTTCAGTCAGCGACATGCGCCGCTCTAGAAGCATCCGGTCGAGGGTGACGCGAATTGCCATGTTTCGCGCCTCCCTAAATTGTAAGTTTCTGTTCCTGGCGCATTCTCGCGCCTTCCCGGAACACTTCTGACAGGACCAGCAGCGCGACGACCGCGAACCAGGCTCCCAGATTGATATTCACATTCACTCCGACTTCCGCGCCATTGGCGACCGGCAAACCGAAGAGTGACAGCGACAGGGCGACCATGGCCTGGGCCACGTAGCCAACCGCCTGATAGACGCCGATCGCGATGGCGATAATCCGCAGATGTCCGGCATTTTCCGGAACAAAGGGGTCGCCTGCGATCAGGGTGCCGAAGACGCGCCGGAGCCGGTCGACCAGAACCAGCAATGTCGCGATCAGCGGCACGAAGAGCGGAAAGGACAGGATTTCTGCCGAATCCAGTTGGGCCATCAGCCCGGTGAGGAGCGTGTTCCCAAAAAAAGTGAGGATAAAGCCGGCGATGACCAGGACCATGGTGGCGGACACCACGACCAGTGCGGCCCAGAGCAGGTACCACGTCACGTCCAGCGCCCGTTTCAGCACGCCGACGAGTGTGACCCGTCTTGTCTGCGTCATGCCTCATCCCTTCTTGTCCCTGAGCCCGGTTGCCGTCAGGTAACGCGCGAGGCGTGCTGACGGCAACCGGAGGGACCATCCCGGTCATGCGATCGTCGGGGCGACCGCGTAAACCATGCCGGCACCCACCGCGACCAGCAGAACGACATTGATTGCCACTGCTGCGAAGGACCGTGCCATCGATTCAAAGGACCTGACCATTTTGTATTCTCCGTTCGTTAGACTTCGACCAAACCATTGGTATTTGTTGTCCGGACGATCATTCTCGCCGTCCGTGGAATTATCGATAAACATGAAATTATCGAAACGCAAGCAAAAAATATCGTTTTTCGATATGAATTTTTCGAAAGGCGATAAACTATTGGAAAGAATCTGCTCATGAAGTCCGCCACAAACTGGGTCCTGGCGACCCATAATTCCGGTAAAATCAAGGAGATAGGCGCGCTTCTGAAGCCGTATGGAATCACGCTGCGCAGTGCTGCAGATTTCGGACTTCCTGAACCCGAAGAAACAGAGCCGACATTTGCCGGTAATGCGGCGCTGAAAGCGCAGGCCGCGTGCGACGCGACGGGGCTGCCCGCGCTGGCCGATGATTCCGGTCTGGCGGTGGCTGCGCTGGGCGGGGCACCGGGCATTCACTCGGCGCGCTGGGCAGGTGAGCCGCGTGATTTTGATCGCGCCATGGGGCGCGTCCATACCGAACTCGCCGATTGCGGCAGCGCGGACAGGCGTGCGGCCTTTGTATGTACGCTTGCGCTGGTCGAGCCAGGCGGCGCGCCGCGTTATTATGAAGGCCGCGTCGAGGGGGAGATTGTCTGGCCACCGCGCGGCCATGGGGGTTTTGGCTATGACCCGATCTTCGTGCCTGAAGGCGAAACCCGCACCTTTGCGCAAATGTCGATGGACGAAAAAAAGGCGATGAGCCATCGCGGGCGGGCGATTGCGGCGATGATCGCCGGAGAGTTCGAACAATGAGTTCAGGCGGTGAAACACGTTGGCTCTTGAAGCCCATTTCCATAATCCTGATTCTAGCTGGCGCACTGCTCCTGGTTCAGCCTCCCTATTCCACCGACTATGGAGTTCACCGTGTCGACTCACCGGAGTGGATTGGTGCGGGCCTCCTAATTGGTAGTGTCCTGCTGGGCATGATTGGAAGATCCTCGTGGTCAAGCCTTTTGATTGAGCTGTTCCGAACGCTAGTCCTGATCGCAGTTTTGTTCGTTTCGATCTGGGGACTGTCGATTTGACAACTTCCATTCCCCTCGGCCTTTATATCCACTGGCCGTATTGCGCGCGGATCTGCCCCTATTGCGATTTCAATGTCTTCAAGGCGCGCTCGACCCATGATGATCTGGTGGAGGCGATCTGCACCGACATGGCCGCCTGGCGGGCGTTGACGGGGGCGCGCGCGCTGACCTCGATCCATTTTGGCGGCGGTACGCCGTCCCTGCTGACGCCGTCGCAGTTGGGCCGAATGGTCGACACCGCCGAGCAGCTGTGGGGTTTCGAGCCCGATGTCGAGATCGGCCTGGAAGGCAATCCCAATGACCATGCCGGCTTTGCCGGGCTGGCGAAGGCTGGCGCGAACCGAATCTCGCTGGGTGTGCAAAGCTTTGACAATGACGCGCTTAAAATGCTGGGCCGCGACCATGACAGCCTGACCGCGCGGCAGGCCATTGATGCCGCGCAGGCGGCTTTCCCGCGCGTGTCATTCGACATGATCTATGCGCTGGAAAACCAGAGCGTGGATGACTGGTCGCGCGAATTAAAACGCGCCCTGGCCTATGGGACCGAGCACCTGTCGCTCTACCAACTCACCATCGAGCCCGGCACGGCATTTGACCGGCGCGTGGCGCGCGGCGAGATGACTGCGCCGGACAGTGATATGGGCGCGGACCTTTATGCCGTGACGCAGGAGGTCTGCGCGCGAGCAGGTCTTGAGCCCTACGAGATATCCAACCATGCGCGGGACGACGCGGCGCGCTCGGTCCATAACAGCCTCTACTGGACGGGTGGCGACTGGATCGGGGTTGGCCCGGGTGCGCATGGACGCCTGGGATCACACAGCGCAGGCGGGCGACTGGCCAGCGAAGCGGCCCGCAAGCCGGCAAATTATATAACGCAGGTCACGCAGGCCGGGCGCGGCTTTGCCGGTGCGACGCTGCCCGCTGAAGATGAAGCGGTCGAGCGTGTGTTGATGGGATTGCGGATCAAGGAGGGGCTGGCCCGCAAATCCCTGATGGCCCTGACCGGCTTTGATATTCAAGCCGACACGGCCGCCCGCTATGCCGAGCAGGGTCTGGTTACGCTGACCGGGGCGCGGGTTGCATTGACGCCAGCGGGCCGGCCCTTTGGCGACCGGATCGCGGCCGATCTCGCGCCGGACGCCTAGTCGCGGATCACCCCGCAGGGCAGGTCGCGCCGCATGGCCAATTCCTCAAAAATACTGACCCGCTTTGTTTCGTCGGAAACGGGAAGGACACAGATGGCATTGAAGCCGTGTCCGGCGAGCACCGGGTGGTCGGCCACTTTGGCGATGGCGGCGCGCATGTCCTTTGATTCACCCATGGTCAGAACGACATTGAGACCCTTTCCGGACTGAATCTCCCGGCGCGACAAGGCAAAGACGCCGGGAACGGAGTCGATTGACGCCCCGGCGTCATAGACATCGAAGTCAAACTGGCCGTTCAGGCCTGACAGGGTGATTTTGGACATTTCTGACTCGGACATCGTCCTAGAAACCCTGTGGCTCGAAGCTGCGTGGTGCCGGTTCAATGACGCGGAATCCGGAGCCGGTGACTTGATAAACGGCCAGGCCGCGTTCGATACGCCCGTCTGCCCGGAAGCGGAAAAGACCATCCGCGCCGAGGAAGCCGTCAGGCGTCTCCACCGTCTGGCGGGTAAACCCGGCACGACCGTCGGCCAGGTGCATGGTCAGCAGCACCGCGTCATAGGCATGGCTGGCTATGCGCGAGGGGGCGTCGCCATAGGCGGCTTCATAGGCGGTGACGAAACGTCCGTGCGCGGCCTCGTCGGGACCGGCAAACCAGCCGCCCCGCAAGACTGGTTCGCGGATCGTCTCCGGGTCGTTCCACAGACCGGTTCCCATGAACTGAACCTCGGCGGGATCGACGTCGTGATAGGGCAGGAGCGGGCCAAGCATGCGCAGGCGTACACCGCCCTCGGGCATCATCACGGCCTGGTATCCGGTGCCGGAGCGAGCCAAACGGCCCGCCGCGCTGGTCATGGCCTCGACACCACCGGAATAGGGCTCGCTGGCGACCAGGCTGCCCCCACTCATTCGCGATTCGGTCTCCATCGCATCGCGGACAATATTGCCGTAGGCCCCGGTCGGTCCGAGATAGGCAAAGCTGCTGATTCCACTGCGGGTGGCATATTCGACGACGCGGGCGACTTCCGCTTCCGGCGGGAAGCTGAGCAGATAGACGCCGCCACCGGCGACGCTGCCATCGGTTGAAAAGGCAATGACGGGAATCTGGTAGGGGCTGGCGGCTTCACCGGCGGCACGGGCGGCGGCACCAAATAGCGGACCAAGGATGATGTCGGCCCCGTCGCTGATGGCAGCATTGGTGGCCTGGCGCGCGCCGGATGCCGTGCCGCCCGTATCCTTGGGCATCAGGACCAGATCGCCATTGCCATGCTCAAACAGGGCAAGCTGGGCGGCGTTCAGCAGATACAGCGCTTCGGCGCGGGCACCGGCATTGTCCGCCGAGAAAGGCAGCAGCAAGGCGGCGCGGACGATTTCCCGACCTTCCATGTGGGGCGGAATCAGGCCGGTAAAGCGGGGCTCAACCGGGTCAGGATCAACCGGATCGGGATTCTCGACAGGGGGCGGCGGCGGGGGTGGCGGCCGATAGCCGGGGTCAGGCCGATCCACCGGAGCCGGTGTTGAACACGCTGCGATCGCCAGAAACGCCCCCACAAGAAGGAATTTTGGCATCGCACCGAAGGCGCGTAAGGATACAAATTGTGACATGAGCGAACCGCCTGGAGACCATGGCCCAGAAAACTAGCCGCACCCTGCCGGAGCCGCAACCGGTTGACGCCGGATTGCATCTGGTTGCGACGCCCATTGGCAATCTGCGGGACATCTCGCTGCGGGCGCTCGACGTGCTGCAGGCGGCTGACCGGATCTATGCCGAGGATACACGGGTCGCCCGGAAATTGCTTGATGCCTATGGTATCGCGACACGGGCGCAGGCCTGCCACGACCACAATGAAGCGCATGTTCTCGGCTCCGTCCTGGCGGCACTCGAGGCGGGTGAGTGCGTGGCACTGGTCTCCGACGCCGGTACGCCCCTGATCTCTGATCCGGGATACAAGATTGCCCGCGGTGCGATCGAGGCCGGTCACGCGGTCCATGCCCTGCCGGGAGCGTGCGCGCCGATTACCGCGCTGACCGTATCCGGCCTGCCCAGTGACAGATTCCTGTTCGACGGGTTTCCACCGTCGAAAACCACAGCGCGCCGGAAACGGTATGAAGCGCTGGCGTCGGTTCCGGCGACGCTGATCTTTTTTGAGTCGGGTCCCCGTCTCGCGGCCAGCCTGGCCGACATGCTGGCAGTGTTTGGCCCGAGAGATGCGGCGGTGGCCCGCGAACTGACCAAGAAGTTCGAGGAAGTGCGGCGCGATACGCTGGAAGTGCTGGCCGCCCATTATGTCGACAACGGCCCGCCGCGCGGCGAAATCGTTGTTCTGGTGGGAGGGCCGCAGGCGGGCGCGGGCGTGTGGACCGAGGCCGATGTCGATGCCGCCCTGACCGAGGCCATACAGACGCTGGGCGTAAAAGGGGCATCCAGTGCCGTCGCCGATGTGTCAGGCTGGACCAAGCGCGACCTCTATGCCCGCGCGCAGACCCTGAAAGACGCCGGGGCCAAATGACCGGCGCGCGCCAGGCTGCCGAAGCGCGCGGCCGGCGCGCCGAGATGCTGGCGGCCCTGTGGTTGATGGCAAAGGGCTATCGCATCATCGAACGCCGCCTGCGCACGCCGTTTGGCGAAATCGACCTGGTCGCCGTGCGCGGCCGCGTGCTTGCCTTTATCGAGATCAAGGCACGGGGCCGTTCCGGGCGGGCGATCGAGGCGCTGACGCCGCGCCAGCAAGCGCGCCTGATACGGGCCGGGGCGCATTTTCGCAGTTCGCGTCGCGGCCTTGCCAGACTTCAGCCGCGATTTGATCTCATCGTGATGGAATACGGGCGCTGGCCGGACCATCGGCGCGGTGCCTGGCAGGCTGAAGGGCGTGATGCCCAAGGTCTAAACTGATCAGTCACACATGGGCCGCGACACTTCGCAAAAGTGATTCGCTGCCGCCGGAGAGAAACCATGATCGTGCGCACCGCCCTTATTGCCCTGTCTGTTCTGTCGCTGGCCGGCTGCGCCGCCGTTCAGCCGGAACGATCCTTTGGCCGCGGACTGGATGACACCAATGCATCGCTGTCGATCAAGTCCTCCATGTTGCGCGCCGAAGGCTATGCGCTGGACAATGTCGATGTGGAAGTGACCGAAGGCGTGGCCCTGATCACCGGAACCGTGCCGCGCGAGGACGACCGGATGATGGCCGAATGCCTGGCCTGGTCGGCGCTGGCCGTCCGTGCGGTGCAGAATGAAGTCATGGTCGCCGCTTCGCCGGCGATGCAGGACCGGTCGCGTGATGCCTGGATTTCCCAGCGCGTGAGTTCACGCCTGTTGCGGGATCGTTCGGTGCGTAGCGTCAATTTCAATGTCGAAACCCATGCAGGCCGTGTCTATCTGCTGGGCGTGGCCCGCACACGCGGTGAGCTGGAACGCGCGGCCGCACAGGCGTCCCTGGTTGATGGCGTGACCGAAGTGATTACCTATGTCCGTGTTGTCGGAGAATCGAGCGAACCGGTCGCGCGCGGCGAGCGCCAGGCACAGGCCTGCGCCGGGGAAGCCATTCCGACGATGGACAATGACGGCGAAACCGACTTGATGGGATCGCCGGACATGGCTGCACCGGAAGTCGTTCGTACGGCCCCGGTTCGTCCGATCGACTGACCGGACCGAGTTGAGGAAAAGGGGACGACATGGTTTTGCGTGTAGCGGTCCAGATGGACCCGATTGCCGGGGTGGATATTCGCGGCGATACCAGTTTTGCCCTGATCGAGACGGCGCAGGAACGCGGCGCGAAAGTCTGGACCTATCAGCCCCGTCACCTGTCCTGGGACCAGGGCCGTATCACTGCGGTGGCGCGTCCCGTCACAGTGCGGCGCGAACAGGGCAATCACGCCACGGAGGGCGCGCCGGAAACGCTGGACCTGGCCGAAGATATCGACGTCATCCTGATGCGTCAGGATCCGCCTTTCGACATGGGCTATATCACTGCCGCGCACATCCTAGAGGAGCTCAAGGGCCGCACGCTGGTGCTCAATGACCCTGAATGGGTGCGCTCCAGCCCGGAAAAACTGCTGCCGCTGAAATTTCCCGATCTCATTCCGCCGACGCTGATCTCGCGCGATCTGGACGCCATCAAGGCGTTTCGCGCCCAGCACAGCGACATCATCCTCAAGCCGCTCTACGGCAATGGCGGCGCAGGCGTGTTCCGGGTGAAGACCGATGACAGCAATTTCTCGGCGCTGACCGAGATGTTTTTTGCGGCCAGCCGCGAACCCATTATCGCGCAGGCCTTCCTGCCAAATGTCAGTGAAGGTGATCGCCGCGTCATCTTGATCGATGGTGAAGGCGTGGGCGTCATCAATCGACGTCCGCAGCCCGGTGAAACGCGCTCCAACATGCATGTCGGCGGCGCTGCAGAACCTGCCGAACTCTCGGACGCCGACCGCCATATCTGCGACCGCATCGGTCCGCTTTTGAAAGAACGCGGCCTGGTCCTCGTCGGTATCGACGTCATCGGTGACCGGCTGACCGAGATCAATGTGACCTCGCCCACCGGCGTGCAGGAGCTCAAACGCTTTTCCGGAATCGATGCCGTGGCGTTGTTCTGGGACGCGGTGGACCGGCGGCTGAAAGCGGGATGATTTCACCTTTGGGTTGACTTGCTGCGCGATTTCGTTCTTTAAATGTTCCTGTTTTGATCTTTTGTGTTCCACGACCTGTGGAAAACTCACCTGTTTACAGGGGGTTAGCGGGCTGGGAGCCAGGTGGTTTCGACGGGTTGGGCGATGACAGCACACAGCATGACGGTTGCGTTCGAAGGCGCACAGGCCCGCCGGGTCGATGTGCAGGTTCAGATCGCCGGTGGATTGCCCGCCTTTTCTGTCGTGGGACTGGCTGACAAGGCGGTTGCAGAAAGCCGGGACCGCGTGCGCGCGGCCTTTGCCGCCATCGGGCTGTCGCTGCCGCCCGAACGGGTGATCGTCAATCTCGCGCCCGCTGACCTGCCCAAGGAAGGTGCGCATTTCGACCTGCCCATTGCCATTTGTCTAATGGCCGCGCTGGGGGTGATTCCACCTGATGCGTCGGCCGATCATTTTGCCATTGGCGAACTGGGGCTGGACGGGTCGATTGCCCCCACGCCCGGCGCGCTGCCTGCCGCCATTGCGGCGCATGAGGCCGGAGCCGGATTTATCTGTCCGGCACCCAATGGCCCCGAAGCGGCCTGGGCGGGCGGCGAGCTGTCCATCCTGGCCCCGCAAAATCTCATCCAGCTGGTCAATCATTTCAAAGGCACGCAATTGCTGTCGCGGCCTGCGCCCGGTGATCTGGTGGACGCCGCGCTCGATGTCGATCTGCGCGACGTCAAAGGCCAGGAAAGCGCCAAGCGTGCGCTCGAAATTGCCGCCGCCGGCGGTCATAATTTGCTAATGACCGGCCCGCCCGGGTCGGGAAAATCCATGATGGCGCAGCGCCTGCCCGGTCTGCTGCCCCCCTTGAGCGCACAGGAATTACTGGATGTCTCGATGATCCAGTCGGTGGCCGGTCTTCTGGAGCGGGGTCGTCTGACCCGCTCGCGCCCGTTTCGCGCACCGCATCATTCGGCGTCCATGGCTGCAATGGTGGGTGGCGGGCAGAAAGCCAAGCCGGGTGAGGCCTCGCTGGCCCATCACGGCGTGCTGTTCCTCGATGAATTGCCCGAATTTCATCCCCAGGTCCTCGACAGTTTGCGCCAGCCGCTGGAAACCGGCGAGATCGTCGTGGCGCGGGCCAATGCCCATATCACCTATCCGGCACGGTTCCAGCTGATCGCGGCTATGAATCCCTGCCGGTGCGGCTGGGCCGGGGCCAATGGCGAGGCCTGCAAGCGGGGTCCGCGCTGCGCGGCGGATTACCAGGCGCGGGTGTCCGGTCCGATGATGGACCGGATTGACCTGCATGTAGACGTGCCACCGGTGACACCCGCCGATCTGGCGCTCCCGTCTCCGGTGGAGGGTACAGCCGAAGCCGCTGCACGCGTCGCGGCTGCCCGCGAGGCGCAAAACGAACGTGGCCGGCTCAATGCACAGCTCAGCGCCGAATTGCTCGACCATGTCGCGGAACCCGATGCCGGCGGGCA
>TARA_R110002073_G_scaffold48233_2_pt1 | contig 13093 bp, 3 predicted proteins | sample TARA_R110002073 | Tara Oceans TARA_R110002073 (sample SAMEA4397174) | marine metagenome | biome: Polar Biome; feature: [DCM] deep chlorophyll maximum layer (ENVO:01000326); material: water (ENVO:00002006), including particulate matter (ENVO:01000060) such as... | depth 40 m
TATTACCATTACCCGTGGCAGGATCATAAATACTTCCGTCTCCAATACCAACTATCTTAGTCACTCTCCACCATAAAAAAGCATCTTCTAAAGTACTACCAGCATCTATCATGCTTTGGTCATATATAGCCTCTTTTGTATAGTTTGGCGCGGCTAACGTTGCAAAATCTTCATCTCCAATATCATTTATTCTAAAACCATAACCAGCAGCGTTAAAATAGTACATGTGAAATAAGCCTTGTCCATCTATATAATTACTATTATCATCTTGAGTTTGCATCCTAAAGTTAAAGCTTATTTCGTACTTTTCATATCTGTTTATAACTTTATCTATGTATTGACTCGCCATCATCATCACGTTGCCATTGCCAAAAGTAGGATCTACATTAGGGCAGAAGTTAAATTGTATTCTTCCATCAGCCGCTCCGTTAGGATCCCAGTATCTATCCCACGTTATGTATTGATTAGAGGTTGAGTCAAAACCATCAAAATCCCAAGAACCAGCGAGACCACCTGAGAAAACAGTGCTTTGATTTGTGAGTATCATGTCGTTTATACCAAAGGAAAGCTTAGACACCATTGAGCCGCCGCCGTTATACCAACCAACACAGTTTGCAGAGTTTGGGTTAGTATTACTCCACGTACTACCAAACACTTCTAAATGTACGCCGGTTGTGTCGGGAGCGCTATTTCTATTAACGTACCAATTAGGAGAGGTTAGAGTTCCAGACATGTCAAAACCAACTTCATATTGGCCTTCCTGTGTGACACCCATTATGTGTGCTCCAGTTATTTCATCAGCAGAAGCGTTATACGACTGCACGCCCTTATTGTTTGTAACTATACACCCTAAAACACCGCTTACAGGGTCATTAGTTTTTGGGTTTTCATAAATTGAAAACTTGTAAATCCAACCCTCACCAACATCTTCAGGTGCCTTTCCAGATTCAAAATTAGACTTCCACCAACTTTCGTTACCTGTTGAGGTTGCCGCTAGGTAGTTATTTTCAGTATCAACCATGTCATAACAAAGCATATTGTCGTGTAGGTAGACTTTTTGTTGTGACAAAGTGTGGTACTGATGCTCTGCGTGCTCGTCAGTTCCTCCTGTAACATTGCCTCTAAGCCAATTAGTCGCGGTACCAGTTCCATTTGTGTAATCAATTCTTTTACTTATCACTTTGTAAAAGTGTATCTCGCTTTCCATCCCGTAGATCCTTATTCTAAGTTCATCAACACCAAGCTCATGGCTACCAGCACCAACTTGAAATATAGCTCTTAAAACCCAACGCTGGTCACCATACTTTTCTCTCCAATGCCAAGTCAGCATAGCGTGAGATTGAGAATTAGCACCCACTGCTTGACCTACACCTCCATACAAAGCTAAATCGTCCTGCATGGAAATACTTCCACTAGCGTCAACAACTCCCCTGATACAAACCATACCATTTGTACCTCCAGTGGCTATTGTTGGGTTTACCCCAGAGTTAAAACTAATGATTTCAGGATGTTCCCATTCATCTAACTCAATATCTGTTAAGTACCAGCCAGCCGTCCATGTGTCAGCATTTAAAATATCAGTTGCAAATCCATAACCACCAGTAGTACCTACGCCACCTTTAAACCTCCAATAATCACTTTGAACACCAGAAAAAACTACTGATGAAGGTGTTGTTCCAGAACCACCAGCTCCACCTGTTATACCTTGCGGAACCGTGTAGTTAATCGTGCCGTTAATGTTGTTTGTTATGCTTTTGCTAAAGTAATCGCCAGTGTTGCCATATTGGTTCTCTTGCCCTGTACCAGCCCCAGTTCCTGGATCTACTCCCTCATACCAAGATACTTGCGAGCCTGTTGGGCCACCAGTTGAAGGCTCGGTATAATTTGCTGTTACTATAGTTCCTTTGCTTCTGTTAACGCCAAAAGCACTCGCTTCTCTTGTTTGGTTCCATTGCCCATAATTAGTACCCTGTGCAAAAGCGGAGGAATACACATTCGAGGTCCAGTTATTTTGTGAGTGTTGAATCTCTACAAAACCAGGCACGGCTACAGCTGGAATTGGCGGTTGATAATAAGCGCCACCAAGAGGACTAGTGACATAACCTTGAATTGCATCGTAGTTTAAAACGTAAGCACCTAAACCTGCATCCCACGCTCCACCACTACTCGTTATATCACCCGCCGTGTATGCTTCTACAGTAGTTGTACCCGGGTCATCATAGTATGTTACCCAATCACCAGCATAACCAGGGTCAGCAGGATCCCCAGCTGCTCCTTGCACAAAGTCTGAGTGCGGAGTCAAAACACCATAGCCCTTAACAGCATTAATGTCGCGTATTTCCCATAAAGGGTTTTTAAGTGGATAATTACTTTGGCCTAACTTAAAAGCAGCATTAGTAAAAGGCGCGCCACCAGTACCAGAGTTGTGTCCAATTCTAATTGTAAGATTGTCTACCACCTTTGCATCCTCTACAAGGTCATTTCCTGATCCACTAAAACTACCATCGGTGTTTTGCTGGCTATTATCTCTAAATTTAAAAGAACAACCTATTGTAAGTGGCACTCCTGGCGAGTTATAACCCATCAATGGCATAGCATACTCTGGGAATTGAACGCCTCCACTACTTGAAAATGTGTTAAGTATGCAACTTTGTCCGTTCCAACTATTGCCACCAGAGACAGCGTTTAAACCAACGTTATTTGGCGTGGATGCGCATTCAGTATAAGGGTCAGAACTAACACCACCACTTGAAATTGATAGATTCCCAGCCACAAGCTTAGAAGAACCAATCACCGCGTCGTTATCTAGTATCTGAATCCACGGTATTAGTTTTTGATAACCACAGAATGGATAAGCAGCAGAGCCGTACATTGCCATTCCAACATTTCCACCTTGAGGGTGTATCCATTGAGGATATAAATAAATCTCAACTTGAATGTGTAGCTCGTCTCCGTTGTAAAAACTATTATGATCACCACCTCCCACACCACCATTACTAATGTACGTAGCATTTAAAGTTCCATTGTTAGAAGTATTGTTCCACGTGGGGTGCACACCTATATTATCCACTTCAACGTATGACGACAAAGATCCTCCCACTCTATCAAACAAAATACTTCCATCATTATCCGTGACAGCGGAAGTGGTTCTCGTGATACACTGTGAGGTTTTATATAAATTTGTTGCCCCAAAAGCATGAGGTTTTTCAACATCAGGTGTGTGGCCGGACGCGAAAGGGAAGGTACCACTGTACCCTGGAATACCAACACCATTAATTCTAGCGTTAGTCGTGGATGATTCTACAACCACGGTACCGTTATGGGATCTTCTAATATTTGTATGAAGGTTGTTGGCGTCTATATCGTTGTTTATGTTTGCTGCAGAACCAGTATTACCATCCCAAACATCACCCGAGTAGTTGCTAAAACCTAGCATAGTAAACTCACCATTTAACGGAAGTGAACTCCAGGAATCAAAAGTGGCATATGCAAATGGAGTGTCAGGGTCGTCAGGCGTGCCAGGATCTGGCGCCACATAATTTTCAAGAACATCATAAGCCGTGGCGAGAATTGGAATAGGACTTGTTCCAGAGCCAAATTGCTCAGCTTGATAATGTGCGTATGGAATAGCAGGATGGTTTGTTACAGTGACAGTATTTGTAAATATCTCATCCGTGTCAAAAACATAAATAGGGTCAGTGTCTAAATTTTTTGTTTCCCAAGAGTGTGAATATTGAGAGCCAATCACTAAACCGTTAGTTATAGAACTTAAAGAAGTAACATCAAGCTGCTCGCTGTTTGCCCCAAGTTGAAAGTAAGTGTTAAATATTATATTTTCAGTATAAGTGTTTTTAAGTGTGATGTTGTAGTTTTCTTTGTAGCTATCGTAAGTACCAACTAAACTGGTAAAGTTTGATAAATTATCTCTAAACCAATCATGCATACCTGTTGAGGAGATTGGTGTTAAACCATCTTTTGATAATCTAAGCACCGCTCCTCTTTGTTTGTCTGTAAAATAAGCTCTATATGATTCTGATGCAAACGACTCTGGGTTTTTAGATATTCCGTACTGTCCTTCAAATGGTACTGTTTGCCCAAGAACATTTTGATTGGCTACAAGCTGAGGATTACCATCGGCATTAAATACCGCATCTTTGTTTGCTAAAATTTTCACAACTTTATCTTCACAAAAAGCTACTAAATCACTGTTTCTACTAAAAAGCTTTTGTATACTACCATAAGTAGGGTTTAAATCTTTTGTAATGTTTTCAGCCATTATAAACTGATTAAGATCATTAACACCTGAGTTAGAATTATACAGGCCTGAAAATATCAAACCGTGCTTACGATTCTCTTGTTGATAAGTTTCTTGTGTCGTGGTAGATGCTTTTACCCCGTTGCGTATAAACATAGCATTGAAATCATCCTTAATTCTATTTGATTCTAAACCGTTTCCAAAAGAAAAACAGTTGTACCAAGCAAGTCCAGAAGTTATATATTCTCCAACACCTGGTTTTATTATAAAATTTGTTTTTAGCCCCGGCGTGTTTGCTCCCACTAACTGTTGAGCTCCAGCTTCAGCTATAGTATACCCACCATCTTTTCTAGTAAATTTAAACTTTATACCACTATAATCTATCTCGTTAGACAAGCCGTCTAATAAATTAAAGCCAGGCGTTAAAATAGCCACGTTGTTATTCCACTCAACTAATTGACAATCGTTCACGTCATCAGATGAAATGTCCATTACCTCAACTCTACATCCTTTTGGAGCAAAAAGCTCATTAGTTTTATTGTTTATTCTAGTTGGAATATTGCCACTAGCCTCGTAATATATATCTAAATCTACATCCTGCTTTAAAGGTGATAATTCCCATATAGCTGGAAATTTACTAAGATCTGAAAGCACTAGGTCTTGAACTGGATCTAAAAACTCTATATCAGTAAAAGTACCACCGTCTAGATCAGCACCCATTCCCGCTGCACCTATACCTGAACTCATGTTTAAGGGGTTACCCATTGTACCGTTAGAAAACCTTGGGTTTTCGTTTAGCTCTATCACATAGCAACATCTTCTATTGTGAGCCGAGCCAAAGTCAACAATTTTCTTTTGGAATATTTCAAAATTCTTTGCACCAGTATAAGTAGTAACAGCCGCATTAGGCGAAGACATATCAGAATCATCACCAACAGCATCTACCGCATTCAACCATTCTAAAGCAACTTGCTCAACACTTTTAAGCAGTACATTGTGGCTGGCTAAGTTTTTGTAACCATCATAACGACCATTAGCATCTTGAGTGTCGTAATACACATTTCTAGCATTTCTCCAGGTAGTGTGGTTATATAATTTTTTAAGAGCTACTTTTTTAACGGTATACACTTGGTCATCAAGAAGAGCGTTTGCACCACCCCCACGGGCAGTTCTATTAAATCTAAACCTAGACCCTGGGTATAAATTTCTAATAAAATCTCTTATGCTATTATCAACATCTCCTTCGCTGTTAAAAGTAGGATCCCACTGTCTTTCATGTAACTCTCTATGCTTTAAGTCATAACCATAACCAGAACCCGGTCCAGGTGCAGTTTCGTATACCTGGTATGTCTCTACCTCACCAACAGCATAGTTACCCTCCATTGGTAAGTGCCTATGCTGGTTAGCAGTGTCACCGTCAGATCCAAAAGTAGATATGGCTAATGGGCCTGTAAAAACACCACCACCCCATATCCCCTGCAGATTGTCCATCCAAGTGTCTTCGCCATATAAACATGGGTTAGCTAAATGCCAAGAGTTATCGTGTAAATCTTGACCGGGAGCAAAGAATGATAGGTGCATAAAATGACCCTCAGTCTCATTAGAACTATAAGTGTGAGTATCGTTACCATTACCAAAAGACTCGCCATCCATACCACTAAACCACCTTCTAGGTCCAGTTGTGTGGTATTCATTTGTAGTTACCATCCCCTCTAAGGAGTTTATGTGGTTTTTAGCTATTTTTGTATCGTCTTGAGTTGTATTGCTTGTTATAAACTTGCCTTTTCTACGAACAGTTTGAGGACCACCAACCCAACCATCAATAGGTGGCTCATCTTCCCACTCGGTGTATGGGTCAAAAAGATGTGACGTAGCGGCATTACCACCCGCTGCATTTACCATGCCGAAAAGCCCGTAACCAGAAGATGCTACTGCTGCGGCCTCACTTTGGCCAGCAAATTCAGAAAACCATTTTTTTAATGGCGGATAACTCCAAGCACTCTGTTTATTATTCCCAAAAGTTGTTGTTAGGTTTTCCACCTCTCCTTCGGTTGCTCCAGCCCAAGTAACACAACTAAACTTAGCGTAATCACTAACTTCACTCTGCCCGCATGCCATGTGTACAGAATCAACAAACCATCTTGACGAGCCCGTAAGCTCACCTAAAACGTTTTCCCACTGCTCGTAGTAATCCATCAATCTAGCGGTACCTGAACCACCCGAGTAAGTACTATTAATATTTCCACCACCGGTGTTTTGTATGTTTTGACTACCACCATGGTCGGTAGTATCACCATAGTAATTTGTGGCACCATAAGGAGAGCCTGATCCATAGTGATGAGGGTTCTGATTGTGATCTTGAGCACCAGCGTTAGTATCATCTTTAAAATACCAAACGCTTTGCCTGCCTGTTACCGAAAATTTTGTTAAATTATTTGATTCAACACCAGTTTCGACTATACTTGTTATTTGGTTTTTTGATATTTTTACAAAAAATTGACCAGAAAAATCTTCAGCTTCTTTAAGTTCTTTTCTTTCTATTTGAAAGTGTAAATCTGGATGAAGTTTAGTTGTAGTGGTGTCAGAGTGATCTGAGTCCAAATGAGCTAAATCAGCATCTACAGCTGATATAACCCTATCTAATTTGAAAGAGTAAGATGACGTTTGTGCTGATCCTCCAACCACGCAGTACTTTTTAGAAGTAACAACCTCTCCACCGGAAGAAATTCTAGACCAAGATAAATACAGGTCTTTCTCTTTAAAAGCAGCTAAACCATCTTCATCATCCGCTAGCTCTGTGTTCCAACTACCATAACCACTACCGTTTTTCCATTCATCCCTGTCAATTATAATGTTATTAACAAGCTTATCTGGCCTTGAATTAGCCCAAGCGACGGGGAATATTTCTCCAGTATTAGAACCAGTCGTGGTCATTATATCGCCAGTGTTTGACATAACACCTAAGTTAACTAAATCGTACTTTATTGAATCAGGAGCTTCATTTTCAATACTAATAACTTTAAATTTATTTTCAAAGCTAACCTGCCCTTCGTTTAGCCCTATTTTTTTCTTTAATATTATATAGTCGTCTTCAGTAATTTTATTTCTATCTGAAGATGGAAAAGAAATCCAAAGATGACCTTCTGAGTTATCTCTATTGTATGTGCTTTTTCCTACCCAAGCTCTTTCCATAGCTAAGTTGTAATACGGGCTTGAAGTTTCTTTTATAAAAAACTTTATAGAATCAACCCAGTCTGGGAAGTTGTTAACAGCACTTGCTACAAGCTGAGAGCTTTTACTTGCGTTTTTATTACCACTAGAATCTTCCCAAGGAATATCAACAGCCCCACTATTAGAGGTGAAAACAGGTGTTTCTCTACCAAAAGCATCACAATATATAACCCCAAGCTGATAATTTCTTTGTGATTTTATAGATGGTAGACCTTTAGATGAAAAACTACCTACACTACTATTTCTTATTCCAGTTTCAACATAAACAATAGGTTTAGAGCCAACTGTATAGTTCTGCAAGTAGTTACCATAAACAATTCTACTTCCGGTAACTTCTTGAGCTAAAGCTTTTCTTGGAACATTGTCCCAAGGTCTTAGTATTTGATTTGCAGGCATAGCCGCGTATATATTCTCGGTTGTAATTAAATACCTACCCGAGTTATAACCACCGTTTGAGGAGGGCATCCAAGGCCTTGTTACACCTGAAACTAAGTTTTCTGCATACCTACCAGCGCCATTAATATGTAAGTCGTCGTGCTCGTAGTTTGATACGTGCCAGCTATATTCTTTATGTGATATAGTTCCTATTGAATATACTATAGGCGAGTCTTCCTGCTTGTATAATATATCTACGGAAACAACGTCTTCAGAAGTACCTATGGTAATAAAGTCCATCAACTCCACGGAGTGTATGGCGTTAACCATGGCTTTATTATGAGGTTCTTTTATATCGTAAGCACTATCTTGATTATAAAGAATATCTCCATCAGCTGATCTAGTAGTGTCCTTTGTGTACTGCGCGTTAAATACAGGCTCGGTAAACGGCGCGAACGCAGAAAACTCACCATCCCTGTATTTATATCTATAAGAAAACCTAGGAAATTTTAATTCAAACAAATTAGGAGTCTTACTTTGTAAATCGTTTTGTTCTGTGTAGTTTATTTTTACAGTAGGCTGCAGTAGAGGTTTTTGCTTTATAACAGTTATATGTCTTTCTTGTAAATCTAACTCAGCATTAACGCCAAACAATAAATCCCCAAGATGCCAATCATCATTAGATGCTGTGGCACTATCTGCAATCCTTGTGTTTATTCCATTCTCGTTGTCAAAAGCTACGCAGTCTTTAATACCTAGCAACTCGCCATCTCTATAGTGTCTCACGCTAAAAGGGTAACCCGCGCCACTTGAAACATTAACAACGCTTGTGTCGAGAGGGGTATAACCATCTTTAATTCTCCCATAAATATCCACAAGTTCATCTAGATCTAAACCCAACATAGACGCTAGTTGTCTTCTTGAATGAGTAAAGTAAGTTCCTTTTCTAGGCCTTTTGCTTCCTTGTAATAAAGGTGGATGCTCGCTTTCGTCAAAACCACTAGATCCTCCATCTTCAATAGCATAATCAACAACAATTCCAACAAAACTATTTTTTTCAAAACCTAACTGAGTGTGAGTGTTTATGTTGGCGGTTCCCTCCTTGCAAACTTCTATATTTATTTTTTTAGGCTCTCCTTGATTATCTGTCCAAAATAAAAGGTCGTCAATTATGTTTATACCAGTTATAGTGTTTCCAAAAAACTTTAATACTGCTTTTTGTGTTCCTGACCACATGTCAACCAATACGGGAGCGGCTATGTCATTGTTAGCATCATACTCTAGTATAACATCTTTGTTGTAGCTTGATATAAACCAATATAATTTATTTGTTTGCTCATTAGCAATGCTACCCACGCAAGTAAAACCATCTCCAACTAATTGCTCTACCCTGTGGTTACCAAGTATGTTTTGAACCGTACCCACATCAGAGCCTTCGGAGGTAGCAACTTCCACGTTGGTGGCGTCTCTATACTGTCCGTTAGGTATTAACCTCTCGTCAAGGTCTTGGTTCATCTTACCTTGGATAAAACTATTTTTAATTTCTGGCATACTAGTGTTTTATTTGTTTTGACTTACCCCTTAATATCTGAGTAAACTCCTCTAGTTTTATGTTTGAAAGTCTTAGCTTCGCCTGCCTAACCGCTGCAAATTTTTCTTTTTTAAACCTTGGTACTAGCTGTTGCCCGTACACAGAGGTAGAAAGTATGCCGTATGCTATACACTTGTACATAGCTTCTTCAGCAAACTTGTGAACATGCATTTCATCATTGCTACCAAGCCCGTCACTCATGTAGTCTAAGATCACAGTTTTTCCTGAAATATTAGAGCTAAAATGAATTCTTCCAATTCTTTGATCTATATAGAAAGAACCGTTTGCTTGAGCGTGTTGTGGATCTAAGCCGTATCTTTCTCCTTGAGACCTCCAATATGTATCGTCTTCATAATTATCAATGGTATCAGAAGGGCTTAGGGACTTGTATTTATTCCAAGTTGATGAGTTTTTTTCGTGTGGAGATTGTAAAAAGTTACTTGGTTCTGTTTGAAGAATTGTTATGTCATCCACACTACCTGAAGGGTAGGCGATTTCCATGGGTAGTCCATTATTAGGCCCTGAAGTATACCAGTCATTACCAGCTGGCACTGTAAAGTCCGTAAAGCTAACAATAACTAGATAAACAGTGTTATAAGACGAAACGTCAATATTTAAAACTTCTTTTGTTGCTTTAAGAAAAGTAAAGCCCCCTGCAAGCGGAGACACCCACTCAACATAGCTAGGCTGTGAATCATAATTACTTAAGTCATACATTGAAGTAGAGCTATTAGGACTAAGAAACTGGGCTGAGCTAGTGCCCATATTGTTAGTGTTGTAGGTAAGGTTGTTTGCGGGCACTTGACTAGTTATACCAACCCTTAACGTAGAAGAGTTTGCAATAGTAGTAGTACCTCCATTACCCTCTGTTATCGTAACAGTGTCTGCTCGGCCATCTGCGCTTAAATCTATAAAATCAGTATTAGAAACGTCTATTGCTTGGTAAACAGTGTGTATTGCTCCATTGTTGTAAGCGCCAGCCCCATTTCTAGTGTGTTGGGAAAAAGATAGCTTCTCGTTCACCACGGCAGCACCGCCACTGTATTTTCCAGTAATCATGTTACCAGGAGAGAAAACGGTCCAAAAATCAGTTTTATCAGCAAAATTTCCGTTACTAACTAAACCGTTTAAAGTAGGATCAAACTCAAAGTCATAACTACCATCTTCATTTTGTGAAATCTCACTTGGATTACTAGTATTACTTGTTGGATATATAGGATGTTTTATACCTGATGAATCAACCCAAGATAATTTTGTGTAGTTAACATAGTCATGAGGAAGAGGCATAACCAATGTTGGTGGAAGCGTTATTTGTTGTGATTTTATAGACTTAAAAGTATCAAACGACAACTCCTGCATAGCTCTCTGTGCGTGAAAACCAACATCTAATTTACTTGCTTTAGGAATTATTTTACCATCACCAATATAGGCTATTTCAAATTGAGATATTATATCTCTTAGCGATATAAATTGATAGTTACCAAGATTGTTTCCTTGGTAATAGTCTTTGTGATTTTGGGATCCATTAATTAGAGACATTTATTATTGATTTTCTTGGTTAAAATTTTTCGCGCTTTCTTGCCCAGCTATTTGAACTAAATTATAGTCTTTCAAATTAACTCCAGCTAGTTGAAGTATTTTTATAACTAAAGCGTTCTCTTCTTCTTCATGTAATTCAAAATCACGCCAACCAGCGTTAGCATCCTCGTTAAATAAAGCAGCTTCACCGCTTAATAAATAAGTCCAGTTTGGTTTATCGGGTTGTTTAATATAAGAAATTGTTACGGTAGCTCCCGAGGAAGGTATTGGAAACATCTCCATAATCATTGAGTTAACGTTAGGGTTACCGGATTCTTGAGAGTAAAAGCAATGATATGATAGTCCTAGCGCTCCCATATTATTTTTAAGTAAATATTTATTTCTATTAAAATCTGTAATTTGAACTAAATCTGACTTAATAAACTGACGCTCAGAATTTGGAATTGAAACAGTGCCGGTATAATCAAAGGTGTGTGTGTGCTTTACTAAAACCTCTGTTATTTTATATATAGTGTTCTCAATATCATCAGAAACAGAGAATTTACCATCGTTACCTGTAGACGTTGTATTCTCTGCTTTACGCTCAAATAAACCTATTTTTTCTTCAAGATTAGTAATTAAGTCGTCGTAACCGCCTTTTTTGCCTATACCTCTTTTTCTTCGTTCTAACTCAAAAAAATATTGCTTAAAAATATCTTTTTGTGCGTGGTCAGCAAACAGGTTAAATTCTTGAGGAGTTATATAACCCCTTTGTTCTTTGTTGGCTAAAGCCAAAACTTTTTGATACACCGTGTCTATACTTACCATAGTTTGTTTTTATTTGTAGTTTACGATCGCTCCGCAGAGCGACCGCTTCTACAAAGTTTTTACATTAATTGTTTTTCAATGTTTTTATAAATATCCATGCCTTCATCAGTTTTAAACCAAGCGGCTAGAGCTGAATAAGGGTGCTCATCAAAAGGAACGTTCATTAGTTTTCTATCATTAGATCCCCATAAAAAAGTCCTGTTGTCAGAGGATATTTTTAATATACCCATTTCCGTAGCTTTTATACCAAAGTTTCTAAGAACAACGTTGTCATCATTTACTAAGTCTAAGAACAACTCTGGGTTACTCTTAGCATATAATAATAAATCTCTTTTAAGCTCCTTAGAACTCATCTTAGCAACGTTAGAACCTAGCTCAACCCTCATAATTGCTTCGGCCATATCAATATCCATATTTTTAGCAGCCATTAGAGCTTCTATCTCCATTTCTAACCAATCAATTTCATCAGCAGCTTGCTCTACAGGTTTATCTTCTAAGTACAGGCTATCTAGGTTTGGGTGATATAAAGATAATAGTTTTTGTAATGGTTGTTTGTTTTTTGGAACATACAAAGCGCCGTTTCTAAATGTTATGTGCTCTAGCCTTTGATCTCCCTTCATCTCATCCACAAAACAAGTTCGTTGATTTGATGTGTGCTTTAATTCTCTCTCATACCCTTTTTCATCGTCAAACCAATATATGTCTGTTGATTTTATAGTGTATGTTAAAGGTGTTAAATCTCTTGTTAAGTAGTAGTTTCTATCTTTTACCTCCCAAGTGTCAATTGTAGCAGCTTTTTGTTTTTTAACTGGAGCTTCTTCAATTTTAATGTCTTCTATTTGTGGTTGTTGCACAACCTTTGTTTGTTTTTTTGCCATAATATAATATAATAATAATTAATAAAATAAAGGGGTTGGGGAATTACCCCCAACCTCTTAATATAAATAGTGCTTATTTCAATAACATGAAATTGTTAGCACCTTGTGTAACTAAACATCTTTCAGATAAGTAGTGTACCTCCATTGCATCTAAATCAGAAGTAGTAGCACCAACAGAACCAGTAACCCAAGTTTTCATCTTGCGATTGTCAGTTTGTGAAGCTCTATATCTAACGTGTAAGAAAGGTCTCTTCATGTTCTTACCTAGAGTTTCATCATAAACAGTACTAACACCAGCAGGAATAACAGCTCCTCTAATTGCATCAGCAGCAAAGTTAGTGATTACCCCACGAGTACCTTTGTCATTTAGGTATTTCCAGTCAGACTTGTAGAAATCATAAGAACCTCTTCTGAAAC
>TARA_R110002073_G_scaffold82125_1_pt1 | contig 13088 bp, 11 predicted proteins | sample TARA_R110002073 | Tara Oceans TARA_R110002073 (sample SAMEA4397174) | marine metagenome | biome: Polar Biome; feature: [DCM] deep chlorophyll maximum layer (ENVO:01000326); material: water (ENVO:00002006), including particulate matter (ENVO:01000060) such as... | depth 40 m
AGGAGATAGTTAACCGTCCAAGCGCGACGCTTGAACTAGGTTTGGGCTAAATTACTCAATGATAGAAGGTTCCGGAAGAGGTGAAGTTCTAAGTTCCGGTTCAGGAACAAACTTCCAGACGATAATAGCTGTGAGAAAAATAGCAGCTGCACCAAAATAAGTATTACTGGCATATCCTTCTACTGAATATAAAGGACCGGCAATTGATCCACCTAAACCGTACCCAACTTGACCGATTGCTACTAATAAGCTCATCATAGTTCCTCGATTGTTTGATTTAACCAGTTCTGAAGAGAGTGCTTGAAATGGACTGATTCTCATTGCTATCAAGATCATTGCTACCGGGAAAAGTATAAAGGCATAAGCTAATTCAGTTACAAAAAATGTAGTGCTTACCATTAGAATTGACAAACCAAAAGAGGATGTTATGATCATATTCTTTCTGCCAATCTTATCTGAAATCCAGCCGGAACTAGGTCCTGCGATAACATTTGCTACTCCACCAACTGCAAAGATATAACCGATGGTAGTGAGTGAAGAATCAAATGAATCTTCTAACCAAGTTGGTAAGTAAATAATAAAAACAGAAAGGCTTAAGAACATTAACAAATAACAAATTGCTACAAAACTTACATCCTTACGCTTCAGTAATTGCAGATATTTTGAAAACGTACTCGATATAGTAAGCTTATCAGTATGTAATACTACATTTGGCTGTGGTACTTTAAAATAAATAAGTATAAATGTTAAAGCCATTACAATGCCGAAAACAAAGAAGGGGGATTTAAACCCGAAATGTTCCGCCAAAAAAGTACCTAGTGGGATACCTAGAATTTGACCAACAGCAATGCCACTCATTACCCAACCATTAGCCCAGCCTCTTTTTTCGTAGGGGAAATAATCTCCAACATAAGCAACTGCAGCTCCGCTAAGAACGCCACCGGCCATTCCCGCCATTGCTCTAACAACCAAGAAACTTGTAAAGTCTACAACTAATAAATGAAAAAATAAAAATATCGCCATGCAACCGGTTCCTATCAAAAGGATCTTACGTCTTCCAATTTTATCTGAGAAAGGACCCATTATAATTGCAAAAATACCTACCATTACTGCATAAACAGTAACTAAATTACCGAGTAGCTCTACCGGGGTATTAAGGCTTTTCCCAATTTCAGGTAGAATTGGAGCAATTATCATAATCTGGCTACTAGCTGAAAAAACTAATAACCAAAGCGAAAATAAAATAAAATAAGGAGTTGCTGACTGGTATTTCATGTATCAATGTATGGTAGCAACATAGTAACTTAAAGTTCACCAAAAAAATGTCGATACTTAATTAATAGGGTTGTTAACTTAATATTACAAGCCGGATGAGATGTATTTGTACTAAATTAATTTGTATTTTTCGGAAAGGACGACACTCATGTAATTAAATTAGCTTAAATACGAATTGAATGATTTTTAATTTATTTTAAGAAATTGTTTTAAGAAACTGAATAATAAATTATATTAACAACAAACAAACAATAAATAAATAGGTAAACTCCATGGGACAACAACAATTACTTCTAGTTATACTAGTAACAATAATCGTAGGTATTGCGACTGTAGTTGCAATTAATACATTCTCAAGTGCAGCTGATTCAGCTAACTTAGATGCAGTTCGTCAGGATGTAGCTAACATTGCAGCTTCTGCTCAAGGTTACTACATGAAACCTAATCAATTAGGTGGTGGTGGACAATCATTTGCAAGCGTAACTTTCAATTCGATTGCGTTTGCATCGGATTCTATTGCACAAACTGGTTTTTTAAGTGCAGTTAATGCAAATGGAAAATATGTTATAAGCGCTGCAGGTGCTACAAGTTTCACAATAACAGCTCACCCAGCAAGTGATCCTGATTATGATGCTTCAACTTTATCAGCAGCTATGGGTTCTACTGCAGGTAATACTATGACAGCTACAGCTACAAGAGATGATTTAACTTGGAGCGATTCTAACTGATATAGTTAAAAATCGTATATTTAAGGACTCCATTATAATGGAGTCCTTTTTTTTGCCTCAAAAAAAGCGTAACAATGGGACAACAACAGCTTTTATTAACTTTATTAGTAGCAGTAGTTGTAGGTATTATGACTGTTGTAGCGATAACGATGTTTCAGGAAGCCCAAAAAGAATCTGAAAAAGACGCAATACGTCAAGACTTATTTCAAAGCGCAACTTTAGCTAATGCTTTTTTTATTAAACCAAAAGCTATGGGGGGAGGCGGTGGTAGTTTTACAAATATAACTTTTCAGGAATTAGGATTAGACACCGCGAGTTATAATGGCTATTATTTCGATATAAATACTCAGTCACAATCATTTCAAGTTTCGGCTTCAACTTTAGATAGATCAGATACTCTTACGGCAACAATTGATAGATTTGGATTAACTTGGAATTAAGAGGTTAGAACTATGGCACAATTTCGATTAAAAGCAGTTTCTACCGGTGGTAAAGTAATTCAAAAAGAATTTGAAGCAGAAACTAAAAAAGATGCACAGCTTAAAGTTGACAGGCTTACAAAGACTAACGGGCTGAATGTTCAGTCTTTGGAGAAGAAAGCAACCTACATGTATAAAGTGCAAAGACCCGGCAAGCCTAAATTAACTGGCGAGCAGGAAGCTTACAACAAAGAAGAAGTAGAAAGGGCTTTAGTTAAACTTGGTTATGAGATATTAAGCATAAACAAAAAGCTTTTTGATTTTAAAGGCGGTGTTCCTCACACAGAAGTGGTTACGTTTATAAGCCTATCGGCCGATCTTTTAAATCAACAACTTACTTTTGATGAAATTTTAAATCTTTTATATGAAGATACTGCCAATAAGAGAATGAAAGAGGTTATAAAAACTATCCAAAAGGATCTTAAGGATGGAAAAGAAGGTTCAGAAGTGTACGGCAAGCACGAAGATGTTTTTGGAAAATTTGCGGCTTATATGCTTAGTGTTGCTTCAACTTCCGGTAATATGGCGCTGGTGTTTGAGAGTACCGCTAAATTTTTGGAAAGAGATGCCGAATTTAAAAAGAATTTAAAACGCTCTTTAATGATGCCGGCCGTTACCGTTTTTGCAGTAATTGGGGTAGTTTTATTTTATGTGGGGTATATTTTCCCTGCTACAGCAGAGTTATTTGTCGATATGGGAATTATGTTGCCTCCAATGACAGCAGCTACCCTTGAACTTAGTTATTGGTTATCAGCAAATTGGATTATGTTGTTAATTGCAATATTTGGGCCCATTATCGCATTTATTTACTATATAAGAACAAAGAAAGGGAAGCTTTTCTTAGATAAGTATATTATTAAGATCCCTGTAATAGGAGATTTACTCCACAAAACAAGCATTGAGATTTTTTCCAGAGTTTTTTATACACTGTATAGTGGGTCCGGGCAAAATATTGAAGTTATAAAGGTTGCCAGCGAAGCTTGTAGAAATACTTACATGGAAAAAAGAATTAAAGAAGTAGCTATCAAAAAAATGCTTAAAGATGGAGCCGGTTTAATTGAATCCATTGAAGAGACGGGTGTATTTACTCGCACTGCAATTAGTAGATTCAGGCTTGGCGCTGAATCCGGTTCACTAAGAGAAAATGCAAAACAACTCGCAGAGTATTATGAGGTTCAAACTACCTATAGAATGCAGTCAGTAATTGATACGATAAGCCTTTTTGTAAATTTGTTTATTATGATTGCGTTGATCGGAATAACAGTTGTTTCATCAGAATCTGCAGTAATTAAGCCAAATGCTTAAATGGGCAAAATAAACATTAGAAGACATATTGGTGATATTCTTGTTAAAAAGAAGATCATTTCTGCGGATCAATTGCAAGAGGCTCTTGATATCCTGGAACAAGAGCCCGAAACCAGTACGCGTCGCTTAGGTCAGATATTATTTCAGGATCTTGATCTGAATCGGCACACCATCATGAAGGAAATAGCCGATATATACGCATTTCGTGAAGTCTTAGAAGATAGTGAATCAGTTTCAGACGACATTATTGAGCACATCAAAAAAAATGTAGAAGAGCTTAATAATGAAGTAATTGATGAGCTGGTTGTTTTAAAAGCGGTTCCGTTCCATAGAACTAAAAGCGCAATTACCGTTGCTGCTGCAGATCCATCCGATCCTAATATTCAAGGAGTAATACAGAAGCTCAATTTTAAGAAAACAGAGCTCGTTTATTGTAAGTATGAGTTTATTGAAGAAATACTTTCAACTGTTTATGAGCAAAAGAATGAATTTTTGGATCTGCTTGAAGAAATCGACTATGATGAATCGCAGTTAGAAGCGGAAGAAGAAGAGAGTATTAATGAGGAAGAGATTGATGCTGAAATCAATCAAAGCATGCTTAACTCTCTGATAGAGGGTATGTTAGTAGAATCAGTTCGTCAAGGTGTAAGTGATGTTCATATTGTTCCCAGTGGACCAACTACAACAGATCTTAGATTCAGAACAGATGGAAAACTAAAACTCTGGTATCAGCAGAAAAATGTAAAACCCGAAGCAATTTCGGCTGTAGTGAAAGATAAAACAAGAAATGTAGATCGCTTTGAAAGGGATGCGTCTCAGGATGGTTTTATTCAAAGACAAATCGATGGAGTAGGAATTCGTTACAGAGTTTCTATTATGCCTATAGTTGGAAATCAATATGACAGGAAATTCGAATCGGTAGTAATTCGTGTACTGGATGACCGAAAGGTAATTCGTGATCTGGATCTTTTAGGCCTTCAAAAAACAGCGAAAGAAAGCTTTGTAAAGTCTATCAGCCAACCTTCCGGGATTGTAATTATTACCGGTCCAACGGGAAGTGGTAAATCAACTACTCTTGTAGCAGCGCTTTATTCAGTTATAGATCCTACAAAAAACGTCCTTACTATTGAAGAACCGGTAGAATACATTATTGAAGGGGCCAGACAGTTAAAAATTAGTAATCATATGACCTTTGATCAATCCATTCGAGGGATTCTTCGTCATGACCCCGATATTGTGTTAGTAGGTGAAATGCGTGATTTAAAAACTGCTGAGATTGCTATTAAATTGGCTAATACCGGTCACCTTACTTTTTCTACATTGCACACAAATGATGCTCCAAGTGCTGTTTCACGTTTGTTTAAAATGGGTGTTGAGCCTTTTTTAATAGCTAACGCAGTAAATCTGGTAATGGCTCAGCGACTTATACGAAGACTTTGCAAAGATTGTAAAGAAGAATTCAGACCTCATGTTGAAATAGCAAAAGGTATCGGTTTTACGGAAGAAGAATATGAAACCACTACTTTTTATAAGTCTGTAGGGTGTGATGTTTGTGGAAAATCCGGTTTTAAAGGGCGTTCTGCAATCCATGAAGCCTTATATTTCTCAAAAGAAATAAAAGAACTTGTGTTAGAATCAGGAGGTGATGTTGATGAAGCAGCTATTAAAAAACTCGCTATGTCTCAAGGAATGTTAACGCTTAGAGGCTCCGGTAGAGAAAGAATTAAAGAAGGTATAACAACTATTGAAGAAATTATTGCAAGCACTTTGGAAGATTAATTTGAAATATTAGATAACTTATTAAATATTAGTTAACATTTTAGCGATATTTAGTATTAGGGGACAAAACCTATGGATATGCAAGAACAAAACAGTGAAAAAAAGCCGGATTACTTAAAGAAATTTTTGAAAGAGCCACCTTTGCTTTTAAGGAATTTTCATTATGAGGATGTTTTGGAATTTCTGCAAACAGGAGTAGAGGAACGCTATCTGGCGGGAGATACTATTATCAACGAATCCGAAAATGTTAACTCTGCGTATTTAGTAGCATCGGGTAAAGTGGCAATTTGGAAAGACGGGATACAATTAGCAACATTATCTGAAAGCAATTTTCTTGGAGAAGCATTTTTATTTAGTAAGAACAGTAGAATGGCTAAAGTTACGTCAGAAACAGAAACGATTTTATTGAGATATGAACGTTACGACGCACTCAATTTTTTCCGTAAAAAACCGGAGAAATTGTTTAATATTTTCACAAAAAATATCATCGAAATACAGCAAAGAAAAATAAGTAACATGAATGTTCAGTTACTAAATCTCAAAAAAAGGCTTTTAAATGATAATGCTTGGTAACAAGTATTACTAAATCATTTGTAACAATCTTATCTAAGAATCATCTATTTGTTTGATTCTTATCATTAAAAAAATGCAGACGGCTAGCAAAGAACATATTCTACGTACTCTAACAGCTCCACTAATTAAGCAGATTCCTATTAATGCCAGGGGTAATGAGTTGTTTATTAAAATGAGTGAAATACTAGACGCTCAGCCGGAAAAGGTACGTATTGATCTCAAAAATGTACTGGATTCCTTTCTTATTAAAATGCTTAAGAATGAGGCTTCTGATATTGATTTGGGAGGAGCCGGTTGCAATGGCAAAATTTGGTATAGAATTTTTGGGGATAAATCTCCGGACGATAAAAAGCAGAATTTTACCGTAGAAGAAACGGATTTTTTACTCCTTAATATTTTAGTAAATAGCCAAAGGAATATGCTCCTCAAAAAAAGAAATCTTGATTTTTCCTACGGTATAGAGCTTGAAAATGGAAAGGATCAAAGATTTCGTGTTGATATTTATTTTGATCTGGAACATTTAGCAATGAATATGAGACGAATTGATAATACAATTCGGCCTTTTAAAAGTTTGGGTGTTAATGCAGAAGTGGCAAAAGCACTTAGTTTAAAATACTATAAATATGGGCTTAGTTTAATAACAGGGATTACAGGTTCGGGTAAATCATCTACTTTAGACACTATTATTGATGCCAATAATCGTACCGTAGATTCACATATTGTTGTTATTGCCTCACCGGTTGAGCTTATACATAAACCTATCCGCTCTGTAGTTAGGCATAGAGAGGTTGGTCGAGATGTAGAGTCTTTTAAAGATGGAGCTATTCAAGCTTTACGTCAGGATCCGGATATTATAGTAATTGGTGAGCTTAGAGATCCCGACACCATTATGACCGCGTTAGAGATTACTGATTCAGGGCATAAAACCTTTAGTACGCTCCATACTTCATCTGCAATGGATAGTATTGAAAGAATTTTAGGTGAAATTGCAACAGAAGAGCAAAACCGTGTTCGTACGCGATTGGCAGATGTACTTACATGCGTGATTAGCCAAAAATTAGTACCCAGTTTAGATGGAAAGCGGGTGCTAGCTAAAGAAGTTCTTATTGCAAACTCTTCAGTAAAGGCTGCAATCAGAAACAATAATATTGGTGAAATTTACCAAATGTTGATGGAAGGAAGTGAAAGGGGAATGAATACGTTGGAACAGGATCTTAAGCGATTATACGTGGAAGGTAAAATTTCTAAAGAAAATGCTATTAACTATGCCAACAATAAGTCGAAAATAGTACAACTACTTAATGAGACTAGTTACTAATTAGATGGCAGGAAATAAATTATATACCGGTTTTGTACTTGAAGACGATACAATAAAGATCGCTAGAATCAGTGTATCCGGGAAAAAGGCAACGCTCGAAAAGATTGATAGAGTTAAGCTGGTTAATCCTATTCTGAAAAACGGTAGCGGTAATAAAGATACCGAAGAAATCTTTGATGCATTTGATGAAGATCTTGAAGATGACAGTATTTTTGGAATAGAAGATGACGACCTTGAGCTTGACTTAGACCTTGATGATGTAGATTCTGATTCTGATGATTTGGATTTAGAACTAGATTTAGATGATTTTGAAGATGATGATGCTATTCTAGACGTTGATGATATGGCTGCAGAAGCGGATGATGAGATGGCCGCCAGCAATGAATTATTGATCTATAATATTCTTAATGATCTGGATTCCTCAAGTGTAAAAATGAGCTTGAATATACCAGCAGGATTCACAATTTTTCAAATTCTAAGGGATATTGACTTTTCAACAATTAAGAAAAAAGACCTTAATATTATTGTTGACGATCGCTTAGAAGCACTTTATGGTTCACCAAAAGGAGCTGACTATTATTCTTCTACCATAAGAGAGGATGGTTCACTTCTGCTTGTTTCAATAGATGATGATCCGCAAGTTCTTCAATTACTTCATAAGTCTGAAAACATTTATAGTGGTAAGTTAACTATCAACGAAGTATTACCTGATGAATCTCTGATCATTGGGTTATTCAGAGCTAATTATGACGTTGATCCTGAAAGTATTACTGCACTTATTCAATACAGCGAAAATAGTTGCAGAGTAATTTTCTTAAAAGGGTCAAGCCTTCTTAGTATTTCTCCAATGATTACAGAAGGTTCGGCTTCTAAAAAGTTTTTAAACACCGTGTTTAGTAAAATATTATTTCAACTCGACACCGGTGAGGTTCCAAATCTGGATAGAATTATTCTCTGTAATAATAGCTTGGATGGAGAAGCGATTACTTTTTTTGAAGATAGATTCCCGGATATAGAAGTGTCTGAGTTCATCTATAATACTGAGATTTTTGATGCAAATATATATGAACAAGCTACTGTAGCATCATTTACTACGGCTATTTCCTTAGCATGGGCTGATGCAGGTTTTCAGAAAGAAGCTTATCCGGATATTAGTTTTTTACCTACCTATATAAAAGAGCGACAAAAGATATTTAAGCTTCAATGGCACGGTATATTTCTTTTAGCATTAATTATCCTTGTTTTCCCAATTACTAACTACTTCTTTAAGGGCTATTCTTCACAAATTGATGATTTGAGAGAAAATATTTCAAATAGAAAAGCAGAAATAAGAGTCTTAGAGAATACGGTACAAGATTATAATAGAATTAATTCAGAACTGGCAGGTATTCAATCCCAGTTAGAGCTTTTGGATGAGCTTAGTAAAGGTACTTTAACATGGACTGTAAATTTAGATCTTGTTAATAAAGGTATTAATAATATTGACTCAATTTGGCTTACTAATTTTAGCCAATCTGGTGATGAAGGCTTAGATATATCCGGTATTGCATTATACAGAAACAGAATATCAATGGTTGCTGATATTTTCAGTGAAGCTATTCTTCAAGACGTTCAAAGAATAACAATTAGAGAAAAAGAAGTATATCAATTTACCTATCGAATTCCGGAAATTGTCGCTAATCAGGAAAGATATACTCCTGAAAATGCAAAAGGTCTTAAAGAAGTGCTGGAAGGAGGACAATAATGCCGTACGCTGTTAGAAACACATTAATCTTGATGGTAACCTTATTTATATTAGGCGGTTCCGCTTTTGCTTATATAAAATTTGTTCAACAAGCAGAAATAGAAGAATTATCTACAGAACTTGAATCTCTTAATAAAGATTATACGGCTAAAACAAGAATCAAAGATCAATATCAACCACTTTTAGAACGCTTTAATAAAGCGAAGAATATTGTTTTAAATTACGATAAACAGCTTTACCCATTTAATAATCCTGACGATGTTTATGACTATTTGAGTGAAATAAATGACAGCAATCTCGAACTCTATTATGATTTTACTTTTCAAGATTCTGTAATACAAGATCAATATGGTATCTTGAATTCAAGGATAACAGGTGCCGGTATTTATTCTGATTTTGTAACTTTTATCAATAAAATTGAAAACAGTGTACTTTTGAATAAAGTTAATGCTGTTAGTATAAGGCCGGCAACAGGATTTGATACGGATGACTATATTGATTTTTCTCTTCAGCTAAACAGTTATTACCAAAAAGTGAGTTTTGAGGCAGTAAATAATGAAAGACAACGTTTTAGAGTTGATCCAACTATTTCAGTTTTTAACCCTTTGAAGCCATTAATTTTAAGAACTGTACCGGGAAATGTTGATAATTTAATAAATGTTGAAGGATCAAGACTTATTGGCCTTACAAGCACTAGAGTTTTTCTTATTGATCAAACAGGAAGCACACAAATACTCAAGCCCGGCGACAAAGTGTACTTGGGTTATCTTCAAGAAATTAATATCGCAGATAAAGAGGTTATATTTAACCTTGATAAAGGTGGAATTAAAGAATTATTCACTTTAAAGGTGGAACGATGAAATCATTTACAATGAAGCTTACCAAATTATTTTTAAGCAACTGTTTTATACTGATAGCTTTAACATCCGTACAAAGTAGCTTATCATTTGCTCAAACACAGAATCCGTTTAGGGAATATACCAACCCGGATGAAATCGTTACTTTTGATAGAAGTACCAGCTATAACGAAGCCATAGAAATAATAAATCAGTTTGTTCAGGAATATGAAAATAAATTCATTGTAGATCTTTCCGGTAATTCGGGTTCCATTGGGGTTAGTTTGCCGCCTATGCATTGGAAAGAAGCATTGAATTATATTCTTAAGATTCAGAATTTACAACTAATTGTAAAGCCTGATTATTACGAAATAGTTGTTCCAACTGATCCTAAAACAGGTGAAAAGTTAAATATAAATCCTACAGGAGCCAGCCCTACAACAGGAGCTAGCAAAGAATTTTTAGCTGATATTAATACCAGAGAAGTTAGAATTAACGCTACCTTTTTTATTGGTAACAAACGTGCTTTAGCTGAAATCGGCATCGACTGGTCAACATTGACCAATAATGTTCCCGCTAACATTCAAGATTTTGTTGGAGAAGGGAGTTCAGAATCTATTCCACAAACCGGTTTTTCAGATCAGTTTGTATCGGTGAATTCAACCAATGCAAACCAAGTTTCTCAAAATGTATTTAACGCTCTTGTTAATCTTGGAGAAATTGGCCCCGGAATAAATGTACAGGCTCTTTTTAGTACTTTCGAGTCTAATAACCTCGGCAGTATAATTGCGACCCCTTCAATCAAAGTTATTGATGGCCAAGAAGGTAAAATACAAGATGGGCAAGATTTTTCAGTAAAACAGAAAGATTTTGCAGGTAATGTTACGGATCAATTTTTTAGTACGGGTACAATTTTGACCGTTACACCAACAATAATTGATTATAACGATAGTACTTTTATTCACTTGGATATTGTTGCTGAACGTTCTAATGCACAGCCTGATGCGGTAAGTACAATAATTCAAAAACAGCAGGTTACTACAAAATCTCTATTACTAGATGGTGAAGCTACTGCAGTTGCCGGGTTATACACCACTACGGAATCTAAAATTAGAAGAGGGATTCCAATTCTTAAAGATTTACCGGGCTGGTTTTTTGGTCTTAAATATCTTTTTGGCTACCACTCAACAGATAAAATTGAAAATGAATTGGTAATTATTATTCAGGCAGAGCTGGAAAAGTCTTTGGCTGAAAGAATGAGTGACAAACTTAAATCTAAAGGCACTCTTTTATCAAATGAAAGAGATCGTTTCAGAAACGAAATGGATTATGTTATCGACCAAAGCGGCAATGAAATTGTACCTGTTAGAGATAATGAGCCTGATACTACCGTTACATCCGGTCCAATTAATAAACCGGATGTTAAAGAAGAAGTAAAAGAGAAGCCCAAAGAAAATACCAAGCCGGAAGGTGAAAAATTGACCCCTGAACAAAAGAAGGAACTGGAGAATTTATCTATGCCCATTAAAGATCCGGAATTAATGGTGGTAGTTCCCAAAGCTTTTGATTTAGATGAGTATTTGGCCAAAAGAGAAAAAGGAGAGGTTATTGAAGAAGATAACTCTGATCTAAAATATTTTGTGATAGGAGGCTCTTTTATCGTACCTAAAAATGCTACTCGTTTTTCTAAAGCACTGGATGAGCAGGGTTTTGAATCCAGAATTTTGTTCAACCCAAGTACTCGCTTTAACTATGTAGCTTACTACGGCTTCTCTAGCTACAATAAAGCCGTACAAGCCACTAAGAGAATGAGAATTGAAGGCGACCCCGGGTCTTGGCTATTTATTCTTCAACCTCAGGTTGAGTTTAAAAAAGAGAACTAACCCGCATATCTCACCACATTTTTTAGAAAGTTCTACCATTCATTGCACGACAATGAGTGAGGATCCTATTTTTGATTTTTCATTTCTACACACTGTTTCAGATTGTGTTCTCGTTAAAAAATCACCGTGGGCTACGTTGAAGCTGCCATCGACTTGATCACATACGTTTTGTATGCTCACTGCGTCGGTTTTGCTCCGCCTTGCCCAAGGCAATTTTTAACTTCGTGAGATATCAGGGTTAAGCATTTCCATTATTCTTTAAAAAGTTGATAGAAACCTGATTAAATTCTTTGGGTTTTTCAACATTACAAACATGTCCGCAATCTTTGATTATTTCTAAAAAAGACATTTTGTGATTGTTAACTATGTTTTTAACCGGAGGCAGAAACATATAATCTTCTTCGCCCATCACATAAAGTATTGGAATTTTAACTTCTTTTTCTTTGAAGTACCTAAGTAAAGGATTCACTTCATTGGTAAGTTTAAACCATTTAATAAATTCTTTTTGAGCTAATTTTTTGGCTTCCCCAATAAATAAGTTTCTGGATTTTTCATGTCTTTTCCTGGGCATAATTATCCAAGCAAAGAACTTATAAAGCCACATATACGGAACAACTCTTTTAAAAAGATGACCAATAAAAACTAAAATCCTGGATCTGATATTCATTCGGGTAATCGCTCCACAAAGTACGGCAGCATTAACTCTTTCAGGAGCTATCTCACCAAGTGTTCTAATTATAATTGAACCCAAAGAAACACCAATAAAATGCGCTTTTTCAATTTTAAGGTGATCAATTACTTCAATTATATCTCTACTTATGTTTTCAAACGAATAATTCTCTTCATAATATTTTTGAAGTAGATCTTTAGACTTTCCATGTCCCCGAAGATCTACTAAAAGTACATTAAATTCATTCTGAAAGGCTTTTATTTGGCTAAACCAAATGCTGGAACTTCCCCCTGCACCATGTACAAATACAACCCACTCGGATTCTTTAGATTTTATATATTCTTTGTAGTAAAGCATGTGTTAATGAAGTTATCAAACCATTGGGACTTAAACAGCATTTATTTGTTAACTTGAGTTCGATTCTAAAATAGCACATAGATAAGGTTTTTTTGTCATTCCTGCGGAGGCAGCGCCAAAGGCATGCCTACGGTAGAATCT
>TARA_R110002073_G_scaffold332582_1_pt1 | contig 13063 bp, 10 predicted proteins | sample TARA_R110002073 | Tara Oceans TARA_R110002073 (sample SAMEA4397174) | marine metagenome | biome: Polar Biome; feature: [DCM] deep chlorophyll maximum layer (ENVO:01000326); material: water (ENVO:00002006), including particulate matter (ENVO:01000060) such as... | depth 40 m
TCCCCCGTAAGGGGCGGAAACTCCTAAAAGTCTTCGTATATCAGTAGGTTGGTTTAGCTAGGTGCTACACTTTTGTGTTACACTTGGATATGACCGACATGGCAAAATTCCCCGGCTTAAGGCAGCGAGGCAAGAGCGGCGTCTGGTATCTCCGACGGGTGGTGCCAACTGACCTTCGCGATCACCTGGAGAAACGTGAAGTCCTCATCAGCCTCGGCACCGCCGACCGCGACGAGGCGCGGCGTCTCTACCTGTCGAAGTGGGCTGAGTTCGACGAATACTTCACGGCCTGCCGTAAGGAAGTGAACGAGAACAGCCCCGCCGCCGTCCGGCCTCTCTCCCAACCTCAGATGCTCCAACTCGTCCGCCGCTACGTCGCCCGCAAGGACGAAGGCAGCATCGACGTCGGCCCCCTATTCGATACGAATGCCATCGAGAACCAAGTGGACGACGAACGGATGGCGCTCATGGAGTTGGAGAACCCACAGCACCCTCATCACTTCCAGACCATCGACGCAGCCGTCCGCGAAGCCCTTGCATTGACAGAGCAGCCGGCGCCACGAGGAACGACAGAATACGACACCTTACTTGAGTATGTGCGCCTAGCCCTGGTCGAACTACACAATCGCCGCCTCCGCCGACTGACGGGCGACAAGTCCTTCACCCACATCGATGCCCTGTTCAACCCCCAAGCGAAAGCAAATGCCGTGACGCTGAAGCAGGCGGCGGACGATTGGCTGGAGGACTACAAGGACAGCCATGACGTGAAGGCCAAGATGACGGCGAGAGTGGAAGGTAGCATCGGCCTCATCCTGGAGTTCTTCGGGGGAGATGCGCTCGTCAAGGACATGACCTCAAAGCAGTGCAAGTCCTTCCGCAACATGCTCAACGTCCTGCCGCCTCATAGACATAAAAAGTACCCTAAAAAATCTCTGAAGCAGGTCCTCCAGATTGCCGAGGACAAATCCCTATCGCCTCTTTCCTACGAGACCCAGAGCCAGCACCTCAGCACGCTTAAGAACATCTTGGGGCAGGCGGTCTCCGATGGCGTCATCGCGACCAATCCGGCTCAGGGCGTAGACGTTAAGGCTAAGAAGCCCTCCGCCGAAGACCGGCGCATGCCGTTCACCAACGACGAGCTTATGCGCATCTTCAACGCGCCGCTCTATACGGGCTGCATTGATGACGGATGGAACTATAAGAAGCGTGGCCCCAACTATCCTAAGCGGGGCCGCTTCTGGGTGCCGCTCATCGCTCTCTACACGGGAATGCGGCTGAACGAATTGTGCCAACTCCGCGTCATCGACATCAAGACGACTGAGGCCGGGACCCCCTATCTCATTGCCGCCGATGATGAAGAAGGGATGAGCCTGAAGAACACTGGCAGTCGCCGAAGCATGCCGATCCATCCCGATTTGGTTCGAATGGGCCTGCTGGACTACCACCGCAAGACTGCCGAGGCGGGCCACAAACAACTCTTCCCAGAGCTGACCGTCGCCTCGACTGGATATAGGAGCGACAACTTCTCAAAATGGTTCAGTGCCGGGTTCCTCCCTTCGGTCAACGCCAAGAAGCCCGGCGGCGGCTCCCATGTCTTCCGCCATAACTTCCGCGATGCGCTGCGTCGGATAGAAGCACCTACCGAAATTGCCGAACGTCTGGGCGGCTGGAAGGACAGGTCGGTCCAGGCCAGCTATGGAGCGGGCTACGACTTGGATCACCTCGCCCGCCATCTGAACAAGGTCACCTACCCCGGCCTGGACCTCTCGCACCTCTACATGACATAGAGATAGGCGAGCGGTGCGGGGGCCTCCTTATAAGTCCCCTCATCATACCCACCCCACACCTCCAAGGAGGGAGAACGGTGACCAGGGGCAAACGTCCGCTGAACCCGCTCTTACGAAGGGGCTATTTCTTGGCGATAGTGCCCACCAAGAATTTGGTGGGCACCAAGGGGTTTGGGATGGCAGGCTGTCATCGGCGGCATTGGTCGGCGGACGAGAAGCGCTCGATTTGCCTTCAGGCCGCTGCGCCGGGGGTCTCGGTGGCGCGGTGATACTCGATGAACGCCAACCTCATTTTCTAGTGGCTGCGCGACCCGCGTTTTGCGCCCGGTTGCGATACCGGCGCGGGATCGGACTTTCTTCCCGCCGAGATCGGCCGGGTGCCGATCGATTACGCCACCGCCGGGGGCATTCCCGCCCTCATCGATATCCGCCGCCTCCTGGAGGCACGGCGCGGAATGAACGCGTGATATCAACCTGCATTGATCAAGACCTACCTGTCCATTGGTGTCGTCCGATTGTCATGATGCGCCACGGTTGATCGACGAGTTTGTTCTATATCAAGGCATCCAAGTCTGTCCGCTTCAAGCCGGGCGCCGCGCTCAAGGGTGCGACCTGATAGATAGCGCGTAAGGCGATGAAACATTCGAAGGCCCCAGGGACAATCACCCGGGGGTTTTTCTTTGTCAGCAGGCTCTCAATCAAGGAAAATCGGGCATGGGTTCCTGCCTCTCACCGGAGAATCAGATGCACCTCGGACAACGCAACTTCCGGCGCCTTGCGATGACCGCGGTCGCCATCTGCGGTTTTTTCGTCTTCTGGGCGAGAGCCGCAGAAGCGGACCAGGTTACGTTTGAGCCGGGGATGCCCCCGCGACCGTTGACGACCTTCGACAGCGCCAAGGCCGTCGCCCGGGACGCCATCTACGCCGACAGGCGCATCGACATCTATTGCGGCTGCGACTGGGCGCCGAAGGCAAACCGCAGCGGTGGGACAATTGATGCCGCCGGTTGCGGCTACGTGGCGCGGAAGAACGCCAAGCGCGGCGAACAGCTTGAATGGGAACATGCCCTCCCCGCCTGGTTTTTCGGCCATGATCGGATCTGCTGGAAGAAAGGGAATGCGCGCTGTGTGACGGCGGCGGGTAAAGCCTACAAAGGCCGTACTTGCTGCGCCAAGGTCGACGACGACTTCAGGCGCATTGAGGCCGATTTGCACAATCTGTTTCCCGCCGTCGGCGAGATCAATGGCGACCGCTCCAACCTGCCTTTCGGCCGCGTCGCCGGCGAGCCCCGTGCCTACGGACGCTGCGATTTCGAGATCAACAGGAACGCCCGACGAAAGGACCGGGTCGCCGAGCCGCCTGATGGCATGCGGGGCGATCTCGCGCGGGCTGCCCTCTACATGACCGACACCTACGCAGTTCCGCTCGAAACGGCGTTCCGCACCCTCCTCCAGGGTTGGCATCGAGACGATCCGCCCGACGATTGGGAGCGACTGCGCGACGCCCGAATAGAAGCAGCCCAGGGAAACCGCAATCCCTACGTTGCCCGTTGATTGCAATATTCTCGACGGTGCTTGTAAAGCCTATCTGAGCCGGGATCGATCAGCACGGCCTCACTGCCAGCGCGAACGACCACCTGGTTCGAATCAACCAGATCGGGCGGTTTGCCGCAGTCCTGCCCGAAGATCAGCCAGGACCGCGTTCCGTCCCGGAACACCACTTCTGAACGCACTTATTATGAAAACCCCTGTTGCTGGTTATGAAAACCCCTTTTGCTGGACTTGGCTCAAGTGGCCTTCCTCTTGAGCACAATGGGTTTCTTATCGCTTCCCAGCCCCAACAATAGAAGATTTTTCTAAACTGCACCAAGGTGATCATGACGGGCATCATACCGGCGGTGGAGACCATATTGTCGTCGCCAATCGATTAACGTAACATTGAGGTGAAAAAGTTTTCCGGACGCGGATTATTCATTGTGTTTCAGTTGGTTGTCATGTCGATTGGCATGTGTTTTTGGATAGCATCCTCGACGCCGGTGTTTGCCCAGGCGTCGCCCGATATGCGAGGGGGCACGGGCGTTAGCCTTCTGAAGCGATCAAACGAAAATGACTGCAATAGCAATCAAGTCCAGTTTAAGGACGACCCGACCCTGACGCGCGAAGAAAAGATCGCAAAGATGGACGAAGCCCTCGGCGCCTCTCTGGACCGCTATGACGCCTGCCAGACCGAACTGAAGAACTCCACCGCCAGCGGTGGGGGTGGAGGTGGCGGTGGAAATGCTGGCGGCGGCGCGTCCCAAACCACGTCGGACATGCGCGGCACCGATCCGGACCCGGTGGCGCAGCCCCTTCCTGCCGGCGGCGTGGTGGCCACGGAGAATGCCAATCTGTCCAGCGGCGGTAATGACGATTCGCAGCCGGGCCCTCCGGCACTGAAGAACGGCAAGCTTCCGGAAGACATTCCGCCGGCCGACAACGACAGCGTCCTCGAAGCGCAAATCCGCGAAGCGGCATTGAACGAGACGGACCCGGTGATCCAAAAGAAACTATGGAACGAATACCGCAAATATAAAGGCCTACCTCCGGCCAAATAATTTCTCTTACCCGGGGAAGAAGAGATGAAATTCATCAAGACACTGTTTGTCCACGTCCTTTCCATCAGTTTCATTCTGTCAGGTTGCGTGACAACCAGTGGCGGCAGCGGCGGTGGAATTGATGTCGGCCCACAACTGTCCTCATTCTTTGAAACAAAGCGCGAGGCGAAGATCGATTCATCGAAACCGAAGCTAGACGTCATCATTCCCGTGTTCGACCCGGGCATTCCCGAAGACCTTGAAGTGGCCAAGGACGCCAATGTCTGGCCCGAGCTTCGCCGCGCCGAAGCGAACCGGTTCGCGCAGAAACTGAAAGAGGCGATGGACGCCTCCGGCGCCTTCGGCGCCGTCCGCGTGACCCCGGATGCCACGGCCACCGGCGACCTCTACGCCATTGGTAAAATTCGCGAATCCAACGGCGAAGACGTCGAGATTGAGGTCAAGGTCATCGACGTTTCCGGCCGTGAGTGGTTCACTCGCTATTTCGAACACGAGGTCACTCCCGAGTTCCACAAGGACCTGCGCAATAAGGGGAAGGACCCTTACGACCCCGTATTCAAGGATGCCGCCAACCGGATTGCGGTCGAACTGGAATCTCATGAGGACAAAGACCTGGAAACTCTGAAGCGGATCACCGACCTTCGCTTCGGCGCCAACATGAACCAGCAGGCCTTCGCCCAGCACCTCAAGATGGAAGACGGTCAGGCGAGCCTGATCAGCTATCCCAGCGATGACGACCCTATGTTGCGGCGTACCCAAGCGATCCGAGTGCGCGATCAGTTGTTCGTCGACGGCCTACAGGACACCTACCGGTCGTTCAGCGAGAAAATGGACGCAAGCTACCTGGTCTGGCAGGAACAGAGCCTGCAGGAGATCGCAGCCGAGGCCGAGGCTTCGCGCAAGGCTACCGGCGAGGCGATCATCGGCATTCTGGCCATCGGGCTGGCCGTCGCCGCGATCGCCGCGGGCGCCCGTTCGGACAACTACGGAACCTCGGCAGGAGCGACCACGGCGGGCGTCCTGGCCGGTGCCGCAGGTGCCCACATGCTGGGGAAAAGCTTCCAGACTAGCGACGAAACCAAGGTTCACCGCGACGCTCTGAAGGAACTGGGCGAATCCATCAACGTCAGCCTAGCGCCACAGGTAATCGCGATCGAAAAGCAGACCGTGGAGCTTTCTGGCACGGCCCAGGAACAGTTCGCGCAATGGCGTGGTTTCCTCAAGCAGATCTATCTTGAGGAAAAGACGCCGGAGAAGACCCTCTAACCCGGGATTCCGCCCGTGCTTCTGGACAAACTTGAACAGGCAAACCGCGAGTCCCGCCGAGTTCGCCAACGTATCACGTTGGTCGGCGCGATGGCCGCCCTCGTGGCGGGGCTGTTCCTGTTCGACATCGTGACCGTCGACTTCGCCAGGCTGGGACTCCTGCCCGGCGGCGAGGAGACGCCCGCCCGCACTGCCCCCGCCGCAACGCCGGCGCCCACCGCCAAAATGCCCGGGCAACCAGCGGCGCCCCCGCAAGGAGCGTCCAACCCAGCCGAGAACAGCGAACTACGCGACGCGTTCAAGGCGGCCCTCGCGCAGTTCGACGAGCAGATCCTGCCGTCGGTCAACACCTCTGGCTTCGCCGCGTGGAACGCGGACATTCAGAAGGGCCTGCTGGCGGGCCGGGACACGGCCGTCGCCCAGTTTTCCGAGGCCGGCTACCCCGCCGCACTCGGCACGCTCGATAAGACCCGGGAAGAGGCCACACAGGCGATCACTGCCCAGGCCGCCGCCTTCAACAAGGAACTGGCGAGTGCGAGCGCCTTCTTCGACGCCGACGACCATGAGGCTGCTAAGTGGCGCATCGACGCCGCCCTCCGCCTGCGGCCCGACTCACAGGACGCGCTGGACCTGAAGGCCCGGATCGACCGCCTGCCCGAAGTCCTGAAGTTTCTCGAGGACGCACGCACGGCCCGCATCGAAAACAACCTGGAGGCAGAGGCCGCGCATCTGCGGGCCCTGCTGCAGGCGGATCCGACCCGGAGCGACCAGAAGACACGGCTAAACACCGTCGAAGCCGAAATCAAGGAACGAACCTTCGCCGATCATGTACGCCACGGTCTAGAACAGGTCGACAAAGGCAAGCTGCAAGCAGCGGAAAAATCCCTGAAGGCGGCTAAAGCCCTATTCGCAGACCGCCAAGAGACCGCTTATCTTGCGACCCGAGTCGCCCAACTTGCCCGAGACCGCAAAGTACAAGGCCTGATCGCCGAGGCCCGGGAAGCGGCCAAGGACGACGACTGGAAACGGGTGGAAGCCCTCTACGACGAGGCTGAAAAGCTCCTTCCCGACAAGCAGGAGATCACCGAAGGCCGCCGGCTGGCGAGAAAGATCATCGATACTAGCAGCGCCATCACCGACCATCTGGCAACGCCGGAGCGCCTGTCGTCCCTCAACGTCGCCAAGCTTGCGGAAGACCTGCTCGCCGACGCCAAGGACCTAACGCCCTTCAGCCCGTCCCTGCATGCCGGAGCGAAAGCACTAACCAAGACCCTTGCCGACTATGCCGCGCCCGTGTCCATCCGCGTGATGTCCGACGGAGAGACCAACATCTCCGTGCGCGGCGTCGGCAAGGTTGGCAAGACTCAGCAAAAATTCATCAACCTGCGGCCGGGAAAGTATACCTTCGAAGGCGCGCGCCCCGGATATCGGTCCAAGCTGGTCGATGTAACGATCCCACCAGGGAAGCTTCTTACGGTGGTCGAGGTCATCTGTGACGAACTCCTATGAGTTAGACCTGCATCTGGCACGGGCGCGTCACCGCCGCCTGATGGCGGGGGTCGTCGCGTTGTGCCTCGCCGTCGTCGTCGGGGTGGCCGCTGTGCTCGCCGTCACCAAGGGCACGCGGATCAGGATCGAACCTCCGGACGCGGCAGCGGTCGGGTTCGTCAAAGTGATCGACGGCCTTGCACTGGCAGTTGACCAAGTCATCTACAGCCTGAGCGGCGAACCGACCGTGACCGTCGGCGCCAAGGGCTTCCACCCCCAGGCCCTAAAAATCACTGCCGTGCAGCGTGGCGCGCCCATCACCGTGACCCTGACGGAAAAGCCCGTGACCCTCGTCATTGAAACGAAGCCCGCGCAACCTGACACTCGGTTCATCCTCGACGATCTGGCGCCGACTATCGGCGAACGCCTAGAGATCACTTTGGCGCCGGGGTCGCATGTGCTTGAGATCAACAATCCCTATTTCCAGAAGGACCGACTGGAACTCATGCTTGAGCGCGCGGAAGAGCGCCGCCAGACCATTGCGCTGCAGCCTATCGCGGGCAAGCTGCGGATCGCGTCGGAGCCGGCGGGAGCGGCCGTGACCCTGAAAAGCAAGACAGTCGGCAGGACGCCCGTCGACCTGGACCTGCCCGGCGGTGCCCATGATGTGACGATCAGCAAGGAAGGCTATGCGGACCTCTCCGACCGCATCCTTATCCGCAACGACCGACCGGAGGCGGCACGTAATTACATCCTGCAGCCTGAAACCGCGACGCTCGCGTTCTCCGTCGTCCACAAAGGTGGGGTGCTGCTGCTCGACGGCAAGGAGATCGACCGATCAAAGAGCCGCGCGGTCAGCGCGAACACTGCCCATCAGATTACCTTCGCCCTGCCCGGTTTCATTCCCGAAACCCAGATCGTGACCCTGAAGGCCGGCGAAATCCGTCAGCTGCGCTTCGAACTCGCGCCTGACCTGGGCAAGGTCGACATCCGGGTCGACCCGCCCGGACAGATATTCATCGACGGCCGCAAGGTCGGCGAGAGTTCGGCGCAGCTGTCGTTGCCGTCGCACGCCCATCATCTTCTCGTCTCCAAGCCCGGATACCGGGCCGTTCAGAAGAAGGTCGTACCGACGGGGGCGCATAAGACCGTTCTCAACATCGTGCTGGAAACGGAACTAGCTGCCCGCCTTCGCGAAGCGCCCAAGACATATGTCAACAAAGCGGAGATCGAGTTGACCCTGTTCGAACCGGGTTCTGTTGTCATGGGCGCCCCCCGCCACGAGCCGGGGCAGCGGGCAAATGAAATCGTGCGCGAGGTCTACCTGCGCAAGCCGTTCTATGCCGCAAGGCGCGAGGTGAGCGCCGCGCAGTTCGCCCGCTTCAAGGGCACCAGCAGCGGCACGACGCTGCCCGCCACCTCCATGACGTGGCTGGAGGCTGCCGCCTTCTGCAACTGGCTGAGCCTGCAGGAAGGCCTGCCGCTGTTCTACAGCATCAAAGATGGTGCCCTTAAAAGCGTCAGCCGGACTGCCGAGGGATATCGTCTGCTGACCGAGGCCGAATGGGAATGGCTTGCCCGGCGCGCAGGGAAGCCCACACAAACCAGCTTCACTTGGGGCGACGAGACGGTAATCCCCCCGCGCTCTGGCAACATCGCCGACGAAAGCGCCAACGGCTTAACGCGCTACTACGTTCCAAATTATAATGACGGGCAAAAAACGCTGGCGCCCGTCGGCAGTTACCCACCCGAACCGTCGGGCTTATTCGACCAGACTGGCAACGTCAGTGAATGGGTCCACGATTTCTATTCGTTGCTGCCACCGGAAAACGGGTCCGTGCCCGTCGACCCGATTGGGCCGGACAGCGGCACGGTCCATGTGGTGAAGGGATCGAACTGGCGGTCGGGCACTCGGACAACCCTGCGCGCGTCTTACCGCGAAGGCCTAACCGGTTCGCGGGATGACGTGGGCTTCAGAATTGGGAGATACCTCTATGGACAGGATATCATTGCGAAGAACTAGGCGTGCCTGGCGCTGGAAGACCATGGCGCTGCTCGCCCTGTTGGCGTTCGGCGGGATGTTGACCCTAGCCTATGCCCAGTCCGTGATAGGCAGCGCCTACAGCCTAAATTCTCCTGCGGCCTTCCCGGTGGATATCTGAGCCATGCCGACACTGGTCAAAAGCATAGCCGCCCTGGCCTTCTCGGTGATCGTCGTTCACCTCGCCTACATCGGCTTCATACGCCCCGAAGCGCAGCTCATCATGGACGCTGCCCGCGCCGCCGGGCAAACCTCGCCCCGCGCCGTCGCGGTGATCCTTAAGGACTACGAACAGGAAGTCTGCCTGATCCTCATGCTGTGGGGCATTTTCCTAATTGCCGGCAAGTGCTTCGCGATCCTCAAGGATCGCTACCTTTTCCAGGTCGACCTGCTGGGCGGCGCCGATTCGAGCGGAACCATGGACCTAGCCACGGTCTTGCACGCGCTGGAGGAACTGCCCGAGCGTATCAAATCGACCCCCCTGGTACGCACCCTGCTGGCCAGCCTGAGGCGCTACCTGATCACCAAAAGCGTACAGGACACCTCGGACGCGATCGTGTCCGGGGTCGAAGCCCTGGCCATGAAGCTGGAGGCGGAGAATTCCATGATCCGCTATCTGATCTGGGCCATCCCCTCAATCGGGTTCATCGGCACCGTGCGTGGCATCGGCGAGGCTCTGTCTCAGGCAGACAAGGCCCTAGCCGGCGACATCGCGGGCATGACCGACAGCCTTGGCGTAGCCTTCAACTCAACCCTAGTGGCTCTGCTCATCAGTATCTTCCTGATGTTCTTGCTACATCAGCTGCAACGCCTGCAGGACGGCCTTGTCGTCGACACCCAGGACTACTGTGAATCGTTCCTGCTCAACCGGGTGAGCGAGGTCAAACGCCCCTGAGACCGCACCGTAATACCGAAGGCCTCGGCCTTGCGTTCCTCGACATCATGTCCTGTGGTTTGGGGGCGATCATTCTCGTCTTCATGCTGGTGAAGCACAACGTCGACAAGTCTGTGTTCGAGGCCGAACTGCTAAAGACCGACCTTGAGCGCCTGCACGTCAAAGAGACCGCGCTCCGCGATCAGATCTCGGCGGCTGAGGACAGGAAGGCCAAGACTGAAGACAAGATCGACGCCCTGTCGAAGAACGTGCAGCGTGTGAAGGACGCCCTTAAAGCCGCACGCAAAGAACTGGTCGAGGCGGCCAAGGCCAAGAGCGCACTCGAGGACACCATCAAGACGACCGAGATTCCGAAGAAGCCGGATGTTGTGGAGGCCCCCCGCACGGGCGAGGAGCAATACCTGATCGGCCTGCGTGTTGAGGGCAGCCGTATTGCCATCCTGGTCGACGGCAGTGCTTCAATGACCGATGACCGCTTGATTGACGTGATCCGGCGCAAGAACGGCACTCCCGCGGAGAAGCGCGCCGGCGAGAAATGGAAACGCACCAAGAAGATCGTCACTTGGCTGGCCGCGCGCCTGCCGGAAACGGCCGAGACCCGCGTCACCCTGTTCAACAACACAGCCCACCGCCTGGGCGACGCCCCTTGGACCTCCGCTGAAGATGGCCCTGCCCTCACTGGGATTTTGGCGGAGTTGGACGCCTTCGTGCCCGAGGGTGGAACCAATTTACAGGCCGGTCTCGACGCCCTTGCCGGCAGTGGCGTGACCGATATCTACCTGATCACCGACGGCCTGCCGACGGCGGGCGACGCTGGCTACAAGAGCCTCAACCCGTTCGCCGACTGCAGCGCCCTGTGGGGGGAATCAGCGCGCATCTCAGGGATCTGCCGGCTCAAGCTGTTCGCCCATACGGTCAATGGTGCCCGGCTTCCGGGCGTCACCGTCAACGTCATCATGCTGCCCATCGAGGGCGACCCGACCGCCGCCCATGCCTACTGGAAATGGGCAGCCAAGACCCGTGGCATCATGATCAGCCCTGCGGTGGGTTGGCCTTGAAAACATCACGCAAAACCCTGGAGATATTCTCCTTGTCGTTCCTCGACATCATCTCCTGCGGGTTCGGTGCGGTCGTGCTCCTGGTCCTTATCTCCAACTATTCGGAAGCGCCTCTAAAGGACGTGGAGCAGGACGCCGTCGCACTGCTCGACCAAGTCATGCGCGCCGAACTGTCCGTCGAGAAGCTGCAGCGCACCTATGCCCATGTGACAGACGACGCGGCCTCGAAAGAAGTTCTGCTCGACCGCCTGTTGAAGCTTGCCGAGAACACCAAGGAAAACGCCCAGACCACCGCCAAAAAGGCGGCGCAGACACGCGACGATATCGCTGGCCTGTCACTGGTGCAGAAGTCGCTCGAGCGCGCCAAGCACGCGGCACTCACCGCAAAGACAGCGACCAAGCGCGACGAGGAAGTTGGCGGCATACCCGTCGACAGCGACTACGTCGTGTTCATCATCGACACCTCGGGCAGCATGAAGCAGATCTGGGGGCGGGTCACCGCACAAGTCGAGAACATCATCCGCATCCATCCCGCTATCAAAGGCTTTCAGGTGCTCAACGACAACGGGGCCCCCATCCTCTCAGCCTATTCAGACAAGTGGATTCCCGATACGCCGGCCCGCCGTAAGGGCGTCATCGAGCTCCTAGAGACTTGGAAAAGTGCGTCCAACAGCAGCCCAGTTGAAGGCCTGAGCGTGGCCCTCAAGCGCTATGCCAACCCCAACTTGAAGGTTTCCATCTACATCTTCGGCGATGATTACAGCGGCAGTTCCTACGACCAGGTGATCGACGCGCTGGACGTCATGAACACCAATCGGGTGACTGGTCAACGCCTCGCGCGGGTGCACGGCGTGGGCTTCCTGTCACCCTATTCGACCATGCGCTTCGCGACCCTGATGCGCGAGGTGACACGGCGTAACAACGGCACCTTCATCGCCCTGCCACCCTAGATGTTTGGTCCCGGAGTTTGATGGATCTCACACAGGTAAGGCCGGGTTCACCGGACGGACACAACGGGGGAGCGAAACTTGGTTGGCAAGCTACACTTTCCGAGGCGGACCTTCTTTAGGTCAGGCCAATACCTGAAGGAACTAGAAAACGCATATGAGGCTGGTGTGACGGTGGCTTTATATGACGCGTTCATTTATTGCCGCGATGGAGGATACCCTAAAGGTGGTGAGGCCGGCGGTTTTCCAAAATGGGTTCTGGACGGCCTGCAGCAGGTTCTTTCAGACCGCCTACAAGATGGTTTTGACCGAGGAGTAGGCGGTCGGCGAAGAAACGAGAAAAGCGGCTACCGGGACGACATGATGCATTATTTTCGGCACCTTGCCTTTGAGCAGGCGAAGGCATCAGAACCATCCCTTACACAGGCTCGAGCAAAGGCCAGCGAACTTCTCAAAAGCACCATTGGACAGGGTGAGCCACGCCAAATTGGGCGGAGCCATGCGATAGTCGAAAAAGCGCTCCAGACCGATGAAGGGCGGACGCGCTTTTATCTCGCTTCTTTTGCCGCACGTAAGCTCATCGAAATCTAGGATGCGTATGTCACGAGTACAGTTGGTTGATCGTCTTCATCCGTTTGGCGAGCATGGCTTCGGCATCATCCGACTGGGCGAAGGCCCTGTGCCAGGAAGTCACATAGCCTTTGAGCTTGCGTAGCCTCTTTTGGTTTTCGTTCAACCCGATAAAAGGTTCGACAGCGCTGCGATACAACGCCTTGTACCTAGCCTCGAACTTTTGAAAGTTTCTGAAGTTCGGAGAAACTCGAGGCCCGTTGTTATCAACGATTTCGTATCCGAGGAATTCGAACCCCTTCAAAGCGTGAACGACCTTGCCCTCCCTAGGGATTAGCGGTCCGGCGGGGTGCTTCGTTAGAAAGCTCCTCATGTCTAACGTCAGCACCTTTGGGACATATTGAGGTGTTTGCATAA
>TARA_R110002073_G_scaffold329931_2_pt1 | contig 13054 bp, 12 predicted proteins | sample TARA_R110002073 | Tara Oceans TARA_R110002073 (sample SAMEA4397174) | marine metagenome | biome: Polar Biome; feature: [DCM] deep chlorophyll maximum layer (ENVO:01000326); material: water (ENVO:00002006), including particulate matter (ENVO:01000060) such as... | depth 40 m
TCGTGCTAGAAAAGCTGATTAGTGCAGGCCGTCATACTATCGAACTGGTCCTAACTCAGCCTGACCGCCCAGCAGGCCGCGGACGCAAACTTAAACTGAGTGAAGTTAAGCTTTGCGCTCTTGAAAACAGCATTCCTGTACTCCAGCCAACAACGTCTAAAGAACTTCTTCCAGATAGCTTAAAAACGTGTGACGTAATGCTGGTAGTGGCCTATGGACTACTGATTACGCCTGAAATTTTAGCAGCGCCCAAATATGGCTGCATCAACATACACACTTCTTTACTACCGCGATGGCGTGGAGCAGCACCCATTCAAAGGGCCATCGAACAAGGTGATAGGCAAACCGGCATTACTATCATGCAGATGGATAGTGGCCTGGATACGGGCTCAATAATGGAACAATTTACTTGTCCTATTATGCCAAGTGATACAGCAGGCATATTGCATGATCGTTTGGCTCAACTAAGTGCAGCAAACATAAATGATTTTCTGACTAAGGTCGCTAATCATGAAATTGATACAACTCAACAAGATAATTCGCTGGCAACTTATGCAAATAAGATAAGTAAACATGAGGCAAAAATTGACTGGTCTCAATCTGCCATTGAACTAGAAAGAAAAATCAGGGCATTCAATCCATTTCCAGTTACACATGCTGTCATTAACAACATTAATATAAGAATTTGGGAAGCCGAAATAAAACAAGGTCCAGATAATTTAATACCGGGTAGTATTTTGAACAACAGAACCAGTCTGGACATCATGACGGGAGAAGGTGTTCTTGCCATCACAAAATTACAGATTCCTGGAAAGCGTCCAATGCCCGCAAAAGATTTTCTTAACGGTCACCCTGAATTTATCAACAACCATATCGTTGCCTGCTAATTTACTTATCATGTCATCACGTTTAATAGCCATCCAAATTATTGAGCAAGTGATTGAAAGTAAATCAACACTTACATATGCATTAAGAAATAACGAATCATTCAAGCACGCGGGGAAGAATAAAGCATTAATCCAGGAAATTTGCTATGGGACATTCAGGTGGTATATCCAGCTTGAATATATCCTTCATCTTTTATTAGAAAAACGTATTAAGAAAAAAGATAGCCGTCTTAAATATTTAATTATTGTCGGATTATATCAATTACGCTTTATGCGAATTCCGCCTCATGCTGTTGTTTCTGAAACCGTCAACACTTGCAAAAAAATAAAAATGGAATGGGCTAAAGGCTTAGTCAATGCAATCTTACGTCGCTATATTCGGGAACCGAATATTTTTAATCCTGATGTTAATCATGACAACAACCTTGCGACATCACATCCTAAATGGTTTATCGAACAACTTAGACAAGACTGGCCTGAAGAATGGAAAAGTGTCCTTGAAGCAAACAATCAGCACCCCCCAATGTATCTTCGAATAAACCAGCTACATCAAAGTCGTGAACAGTACCTGGTAAAAATGAAAACAGCTGGTATTGCAGCTGAAATCACACCTTACTCTGAACAGGGAGTATTATTGGAAAAACCGATTGATGTCGAGCAATTACCAGGGTTTGATAAAGGTGATGTCTCTGTACAGGAACTTGCTGCTCAATTGTCAGCAGAACTACTTGATTTAAAACCCGAACAAACTGTCCTTGATGCTTGTGCTGCACCGGGAGGCAAGAGTTCCCACATACTAGAGTCACAACCAAGGCTAAAGTCTTTAACAGTTATAGAAAAAGATCCAAATCGCGCAAAAAGATTATCCGATACATTAATACGACTAGACCTCCATGCTATAACTAAAGTGGCAGATATTAATGATATTGATGACTGGTGGGACAAAGGTTTTTTTGATCGTATTTTACTAGATGCACCCTGCTCCGCCACAGGTGTAATACGCCGACACCCTGATATTAAGATACTCAGAACACCTGAGGAAGTTAAGACTATTAGAACATTACAAATGCAACTTTTAGAGACGCTTTGGAAAACATTAAAACAGAAAGGGTTATTGGTTTATGTTACTTGCTCTGTATTAAAGCAGGAAAACTCAGAGCTGATAAAACAATTCATTGAGAATAACAAGGACTGCATATTAAAACCCATTGATGCGGAATGGGGCAAAGACACAGGCTATGGCAAACAAATTTTAACCGGACAAAATAATATGGATGGTTTCTTCTATACTTGTCTCGAGAAGGTATAGAGTGGTGTCTTTTATGTTTGAAAACATGGCAAAAATCAGCTTTCTATTTATATTGCTATGTACCAACTACTCCTGTTTTGCATATACCACGAAGATAAATACTGCACAGGTTTATGTTGAGAACAATACTTACTATCTTGATGCATCATATGACTTTGAATTGTCTGAGGAAGCATATAAAGCATTACGTCATGGGATATCATTTGAAATTCATGCTCATTTTCAGTTGCGTTTAAAACGCACCTGGTTATGGGATGAAACGATAAGTGAAAAAACATTGCTTTATAAACTCGAACATAAACCACTAACCGAGAATTTTCTAACTATAGATTTATTAACTGGTTTACGCCATTCATATGATAACCTTGAAGCGGCATTAAACCATATAAGAACTATTTCAAAAATGACGCTGTTTGATCAGAGTTTACTGATTGAAAATCAAGCATACATCGCAAGAATTCGAGCATACCTTGATATTGAGTCATTACCTCCACCAATGCGACCTCAAGCATATTTTTCACCCGACTGGAACCTATCAAGTGAATGGTATGAATGGGAGTTGGCACGATGAACAAAGGTAGCAAACTGATATTGTTAATCGGCTCAAGCCTGTTTGTTTTCATGCTTGCTTCATTAGTAATGATGAGTCAGGCATTGCAAAATTCGGAGCTATTTGACAGTTATTATTCAGCCCTCCTTATACTAAATGCACTGGGTTTAATTAGTCTGGTCATACTGATCCTTTTGAATCTCAAACGCTTGATTCGTCAATTTAAAAACAAAATTGTCGGCTCACGAATGACCGTCAGAATGGTTATGCTTTTTTCTTTACTATCAGTTACACCGGTTTTAATTGTTTACTATTTTTCACTGGATTTTCTACACCGAGGCATTGATAGCTGGTTTGACTTACGAGTAGAACAAGCCCTTGATGATTCCCTTGAATTAAGTCGGCTCGCGCTCGATGTTCGTATGCGTGAATTGTTAAATACGACTGAAAAAATAGCAGAGGAATTGAATAAAACGAATGAGGCTGAATTGCCTTTTGATGTTGACAAAATAAGAGAACGTATCAGTGCCTATGAGCTTACATTGCTAACCAAAAAAGGCGTTGTAATAACATCAAGTTCCAGCGATACAAAAAGCCTCGTCCCTGACACCCCGGGCAAAACTATTTTATTACAATTATTACAGGGAAACAGTTACATCGGTCTGGATGTGATTAAAAATACAGACTTATTAATTAGAGTAGTTGCTAATCTACCGACATTTGATATCAATAAGGAAGCACGTATTGTGCAGGCTTTATTTCCAATCTCGGAGCGAATGAATCAATTGGCCGAAAGCGTCCAGACATCATTTATTGAATATAAAGAACTCTCGTACTTGCGCGAACAGCTAAAGGTAAGCTTTATAATAATATTAACCCTGGTTTTGTTGTTTAGTATGTTCAGTGCTGTATGGGCAGCTTTTTATTCTGCTCGAAAACTTTCAGAACCTGTTAAAAATCTTGCGGAAGGTACCAAGGCAATCGCAGAAGGTAATTATAATACCCGCCTACCTGTACCGGGGAATGATGAGCTAGGCTTTCTCGTATCATCATTTAATGATATGACTGATAAAATATCGCAAGCACGAGACTCCGTTAAACGAAGCCAGCAAGAAACCGAGTCGCAGCGTAATTTTCTGGAAACCGTTCTGTCACGCTTGTCCTCAGGCGTCATCGTTTTTAATAAGGACGGTGATCTTGAAAAATCTAATATTAGTGCCAATCAAATATTACATGTTGACGTTGAGTCGCTCGAAAAAAAGAACATATCCTCACTGATTGAAGAGCTTCCATATTTATCTGATTTCTTTGTATGCATTTCATCGAATATTGAAGAACAATTAGATGAATGGCGTGAACAGATCACCCTATCCAGTGAAACGGAGAATCTTATATTAATGATTAATGGCGCTACTCTTGTAGGAACGGATGGCGCGACAAGTGGTTACGTTATCGTTTTTGATGAGATCACCGCTTTAATTCGTGGTCAGCGTGATGCAGCATGGAGTGAGATGGCACGTCGACTTGCCCATGAAATTAAAAATCCGCTCACACCTATTCAATTAGCTGCGGAACGGTTGCGTCATAAATATTTAGCGTCAATGAATGCAGCCGACGCAGAAATGCTGGACAGAATGACAAACACTATTATCCAACAAGTAGATACCATGAAAGAAATGGTAAATAGCTTTTCAGACTATGCAAGGTCTCCCGAATTCAATCCTGAAGAAATCAGACTCGATCTGCTCATTCAGGAAGGCCGTGACTTGTTCAGCAATACGGATAATGAAAATGAAATTACGGTTGATGTCGCTCCTGATCTACCCTTAATCAGAGGCGACGAAAAAAAATTAAGACAGGTCTTTAATAACCTTTTAACTAATGCAATCGATGCAAACGCAACAGGAGAAAAACATCACCTGATAATCAGTGCTAAAGGAATCATTATTGATAACAATCACATGGTTGAAATTCGCGTAAAAGATAACGGCCCTGGTATTGATGCACAGGTTGTGAATAAATTATTTGAGCCTTATATTACAACCAAACAGAAAGGAACCGGACTTGGACTAGCTATCGTAAAGAAGATTATTGACGAACATTCCGGAACAGTCTGGCTTGAAAACAATAATGATAATGGGGCATGTGCCGTGGTAAGATTACCCGCATTGAATCAATCGATTCAATCAACTAAAACGCAGGTAGTTTAATGGGTATTCGACATATACTTGTTGTAGATGATGAACCTGATATCAGAAGCCTGGTAAAAGAAATCCTGGAAGATGAAGGTTTTAGTGTTGCAGTTGCAGAAAATGCGACTAAAGCGCGGCAATTAGTAGAGTCATTTAAACCGGACTTAGTATTACTCGATATCTGGATGCCAGACATCGATGGTATTACTTTACTGAAAGAATGGCATGAAAAGAATGTTTTATCTGCACCTGTAGTCATGATGTCAGGTCATGGGAACGTTGAAACAGCAGTTGAAGCGACGCGTCTTGGAGCCTATGATTTCATCGAAAAACCACTTTCAATTGCCAAGTTGTTATTAACAATAAAACATGCACTTGAAACCACATCATTACAACAGGAAAATTTACAACTCCATCATGTCACTTCTTCCAAGCTTGATCTGATAGGGAGAAGTAAAAAAATATCAGATTTAAGAACCCATATATCAAGAATTGCAAACCATGACACACCAGTTTTAATTCAGGGTGAATCTGGTACCGACAAAGAATTGTTTGCTCGTTACTTACATTCACTTAGCAAATATGGTGACGGTCCGTTTATATCGGCAAGCGTATCGACCTTGGGGAAAGATCATGCAGAAACTGAACTATTTGGACTGGAAACAAACCGCCAATTACAAGAAGGTTATTTTGACAGGGCCAAAGGCGGCACCCTTTATATCAAAGACATCGTTGAATTAAATACGGCGCTACAATCTCGTCTGCACGATGTATTAGAGACTAAAACATATACACATATTGGAAGCGCTGATCCGATCGAACTGGATATGAGAATTATAGTAGCCACCAGGTTTAATATTAAATCTCTAGTTGAGGAAGGGGATTTCAGAGATGACCTGTATTATCAGTTAAACATTCTTCCAATCACTATCCCTGCCCTACGTGAACACTATGAAGACATACCGGCATTACTCGAACACTTTGTAAATTATTTTATAGAGACGGAAGGTCTTCCATATCGAAAATTTAGTGTTGCCGCACAAAATCGCCTGAGGAGCTATCAATGGCCTGGCAATGTCAGAGAATTAAAGAACATCGTCCAACGACTCTTAATTCTTGGTACTAATGAAAATATAGATATCGAGGAAATCGAAGCCAGTCTGGGTAATACTGATACAAAACGAAATGGTGACACTACAGAAACTTTTGATTTTGATTTGCCTTTACGCGATGCAAGGGAAAATTTTGAAAAAGTTTATCTTGAATACCAATTACAAAAAGCTAAAGGCAGCGTCAGTAAAGTTGCAAATGCGGTTGGTATAGAACGTACGCATCTGTACCGCAAACTGAAAATGTTGGGAATTGAACTAAAATGAAAATCATTATATTGGGAGCAGGACAAGTTGGAGCATCAGTGGCTGCCAATTTAGTTAATGAGGACAATGATATTACGCTGGTTGACAATAACCCGGCGGCATTACAACTGATCAGTGAGCGCTATGACTTAAGAACGATTACTGGCATTGCGTCACATCCTTCAGTGCTGGCAAAGGCCGGTGCAAAAGATGCGGACATGATATTGGCTGTAACCAATAGTGATGAAGTCAACATGATAGCCTGCCAAGTTGCTTACACTTTATTTCATACTCCGACAAAGATTGCACGAATTCGTGAAGAAGAATATCTCTCAAGTACAGCACTCTTTGCTCAAGAGGCATTACCAATCGATGTTTTAATTAGTCCGGAGCAATTGGTTACCGATTACATAAAGAAATTGATCGAGCATCCAGGCGCACTACAAGTGCTTGACTTTGCTAATGGAAAAGCCCAGATGGTTGCTTTAAAAGCATCGTATAGTGGTATGTTAGTCGGTCATTCATTAAATAAGCTCAGAACACAACTCCCCAACATAGAATATAAAATAGCAATCATCTTCAGAAACAATCAGGCAATTATTCCCGATGCTGATACTATTATTCAGGCAAATGACGAAATATTTTTCATTGGTTCGCAAAAATCTATACGACAAATATTACAACTCATTCGTTTCAAGGAAAAACCGCTTAAAAGTATTATGATTGCCGGTGGTGGCAATATAGGTTTACGCTTAGCTGGGTTGTTAGAAGATAATTATAAAGTTAAGTTGCTTGAGTTTGATCCTGAAAAAGCACATTTTGCATCCGAGGCATTAAAAAAGACCATTGTTTTGAACGGAGATGCTGCCGACGAAGAGTTACTACACGAAGAAGACATTGATAGAACCGACGTATTCTGCGCACTAACAAATGCGGACGAAGCTAATATCATTTCTTCAATGCTTGCAAAACGTCTGGGCGCTAGAAAAGTAATGGCGTTGATCAACCGCGCCGCCTATGTTGATCTTGTGCAGAGTAATACAATTGATATCGCTATCTCTCCACAACAAGCCACTATTGGCAGTTTACTCGCACATATCCGCAAGGGTGATGTAGTCGTTGTGCATGCCTTAAGAAGAGGTGCTGCTGAAGCAATCGAAGCTATTGCGCATGGCAATACAACCTCATCAAAAGTGGTTGGTAAAACAATCGGAGACATCAACTTACCGCACGGTACGACAATTGCCGCTATTGTGCGAGGCGATGAGGTTTTGATGGGCAAAAAGAGAATCGCTATAGAAGCCGAAGACCATGTCATCCTGATCGTCTCTGATAAAAAACATGTAGCAGAAGTTGAGTCCCTGTTCCAGGTTGGCATTACCTTTTTATAGATGAATAATTTCAACTAGGAATTAATTACGATGCAATTTGCCGTAATCCAACGCATATTGGGAATATTGCTAGCCTTGTTTAGCCTCACAATGTTTCCACCATTACTTATTTCAGTTATCACAAATGACGGTACTACAGTTCCATTTATCTCGGCTTTTGCACTAATCCTATCCATCGGGTTAATTTTATGGTTTCCGGTACGCCATGTGAAAAATGAATTACGACTACGAGATGGTTTTGTTGTGGTTGTTCTCTTTTGGGTTGGTCTTGGGTTGACGGGAAGCGTCCCCCTAATATTATCCAATACACCAGAATTATCTGTGACAGATGCCGTGTTCGAATCAATATCAGGCCTTACTACAACCGGTGCGACAATCATCGTCGGCATAGATTTTTTACCTAAATCAATTCTCTTTTACCGACAGGAACTTCAATGGCTGGGAGGCATGGGCATCATTGTATTAGCAGTTGCGATTCTGCCAATGCTAGGAATTGGAGGCATGCAACTATATCGTGCAGAAACTCCCGGTCCTGTTAAGGACAATAAACTAACGCCCAGAATTACTGAAACCGCTAAAGCACTTTGGTATATCTATCTGACTATGACAATTCTTTGTGCACTTGCCTATTGGCTAGCTGGAATGAGTCCTTTTGATGCGATTACACATAGTTTTTCAACTGTCTCTATCGGTGGGTTCTCGACCCATGATGCCAGCATGGGGTATTTTGATAGTGGCTTAATAGAAGCAGTCGCCATCTTTTTTATGTTTTTCGCTGGAATTAACTTCAGCTTACATTTTATATCCTGGCGACAAACAAGTTTAAAAGCTTATTGGTATGATGCCGAACTACGTGCTTACTTAAGTATATTGTTGATGATCTGTTTTATCTGCGCAAGTTATCACGTCCTTATCGGTGGCTATGAAAGTTTTGGGAACGCACTTGAAGATAGTATCTTCCAGACGGTCTCTATTGCGACGACAACAGGTTTTACCACCGCTGAATATCAAGGTTGGCCGGGGTTCATGCCGCTACTATTATTATTTTCCAGTTTCTTCGGCGCCTGTGCTGGTTCTACCGGTGGCGGAATTAAAATTATACGTATTCTGCTACTCTTCAAACAAGGAATGCGAGAAATAAAACGGCTTATACACCCAAACGCAATCTTTATCATCAAGGTAGGAAATAAACCAATCTCTGAGCGTATTATTGAAGCCGTCTGGGGATTCTTCGCTACTTATATCGCTATATTTGCGATACTGCTATTAGCTTTAATGGCAACAGATCTTGACCAGGTAACCGCTTTCTCAGCGTTAGCAGCCTGTATGAATAACCTTGGTCCCGGGCTGGGAAAAGTCAGCCAACACTATGGCAATATTAATGATGTCGCCAAGTGGATACTCTGCTTTGCAATGTTGTTAGGTCGCCTTGAAATCTTTACCTTATTGGTTTTATTCACTCCAACCTTCTGGCGACGTTGAACGATAAAACAAAAGAGAAGTGGGATAGAAACTATGATGCCTGCTCAAGTACCTACCCTGCCCCCGCGGAAGTGTTGCGTCAAAATCAACATCTTTTACCGACACAAGGCACCGCGCTTGATTTAGCATGCGGGCGTGGTGCAAATGCAATATGCCTTGCCGAAAATGGACTATCTGTATCGGCATGGGACATTTCGGCATCTGCCCTGAAGCATCTTTCTAATGAAGCAGTAAAAAAAGGTTTATTAATTGAGATTGATTCCAGAAATATTTCAGAACAACCACCTGAACCGAATTCTTTTGATATCATCACTGTAAGTAATTTTCTCGAACGCGAATTAATCGATACGATAAGAAATGCAGTAAAACCAAATGGCCTTATTTTTTATCAAACATTTATTATAGATAAAACCAGTAATGTTGGACCAAACAATCCTGATTATTTATTAGGGAAAAATGAATTACTAAATTTGTTCAATAACTGGGATATTATCTTCTACAAAGAAGAAGGAACTGTTGGGAAAATAGACGCCGGCTTTAGAAACCAGGCAATGCTAATTGCTCAAAAATCATGAACACTTAAATATGACTCAACTTGATACATTTAAAACCTTACTCGATAAAGGCAATGACAATGAACTGCTCAGATACAGCCTTGGAAATGAATACTTTAAAGAAGGTGATTTTAAACAATCCATAATCCATTTAGAGAAAGCCATCGAATTTAAACCAACCTTCTCAGCAGCATGGAAGTTATATGCAAAAGCGCTGACTGAGAACAAGCAAACCGACGAGGCAATCGTTGCCTATGAAAAAGGCATTAATATCGCTGAAGAAAATGGCGACATACAAGCCGTCAAAGAGATGCGGGTTTTTCTAAAACGCCTTAAGAAAGATTAAACGTGTAATTCAAGCGTACCGATGAGTTCGGATACATTATGCAGATTATGTTTATTCAGATAATCAATAATACCCTTATTTAATTTGGGACAAATCAGCGGTTCATAAAATAATGCTGTGCCTATACCCACTGTAGTCGCACCAGCAAGCATAAACTCAATCGCATCTTCTACTGTGGTAACGCCACCTTGACCAATGATAGGGATGTTATGCTGTTTGGCGACTTGATGGACCTGATGCACCTTCAATAGTGCAATCGGTTTAATTGCAGGGCCTGATAAGCCACCCTGATTATTACCAATGATCGTCTTGCGTGAATCGACGTCTATCGCCATTCCCATCAAGGTGTTAATAACGGCAAGTCCATCGGTTCCTGCCTCAATACAGCGTCTCGCATTCTCGGCAATATCAGTCTGATTAGGAGACAGTTTTGTTATTAGTGGCTTTTTGGTCGCTTTGCGGCAAGCCTCTACAACCCGTGCAGACATATCAGGATCATTACCAAAGGCAACACCACCCTCTTTTACATTGGGACATGAAATATTGATCTCCATCGCATCAATCGGCGAGTCATCAAAGATTCGAGTAACCGCTTCATATTCTTCGACCGTTGAACCAGATAAGTTTGCGATAAAGCGTGTCTCAGTAAAATCCAGATTAGGAAGGTATTCATCGACGACTATTTTGGAACCGGGGTTCTGTAGCCCTATCGCATTGATCATACCCATATAGGTTTCAGTAACACGATGCGGTGGATTACCCAGCCGCGGTTCCAGCGTTGTGCCTTTTAAACAAATAGCACCCACATCAGTATTGGAAAAACCATTGATGCGTGTATATTCTTCACCAAAACCAACACAGCCTGATAATAGAACTAAAGGTGAGTTGAATTTTAAACCACAAAATTCTATCTCTAGTCGTTGCTTATCTTGTTCATTTAGCGAAGTTATTGTCATACTAGGTTTTGTCTTTCATTAATATAATTAACTTATGTTTAATATTGTTCTATTTGAACCGGAAATTCCGCCCAACACAGGTAACATTATACGTCTTTGTGCGAACACCGGGGCAAACTTACATTTAATTCATCCGCTCGGCTTTGATATGAATGAAAAAAGCCTGCGACGAGCCGGCTTGGATTATATCGATTTATCAATAGTTCATCACTATGATAATTATCAGGATTATATCGAGCAGAATGGTGTTGATGCGCTTTATGCGATCTCGACTAAAGGAACCCGGCATTATTCTGATTGCATGTTTAGTCAGAAAGATAGCTTTATCTTTGGCCCTGAAACACGCGGTTTACCCAACACACTATTAGATGATTTTGACTCTCAAAATATTTTACGTATTCCAATGCTGGAAAACAGCAGAAGTCTAAACCTATCAAACTCTGCAAGTATTATTATTTATGAGGCCTGGCGACAAAATACTTTTGAAGTCTTAAGTTAAGGTGCATCTGTAATTGATACATTAATTTGTCTGGAGACATATCCGGGACTACCCGAGGTACCTCTTGTTGCTCTTGCTGTCAGTGCATACACGTTGTAAGTACCAATACCCAATTCAGTAAATGGTGTAGGGGGGGCGCAGGTGAGTACAACCGTATAGCCATTCGTACTGCCACCCGTTAAATTAATCGTTGTTGGTGAAGCAAAACAAGCCCCTGGTGTCGACACGATAATTTGTTGTACAGCCCATTCAATACCACTACGTGCCGCAAACCAGGCCTGCATTGTTCCCGCTGACACTGTCGTATTAATTGAACTCACACTAGTTAATGTCGCCATATAGCCGCCGATTAAAGCTAGCAACACAATCAAGACCACTGCCATAATGGCACTAAAACCACGTTGACATTTTTTAAGTATCTTCATGGTTGATTATCCACATGTGCTTGCTGTAGCAAGGTGACACTGCCGCCACCTAAGCTAGCATCCTGTATCGTAATACTTAGCGTCACTAAACCGGCTCGCCTCGCTGAACCTGGAAGGTAGGCAAAACTACATGCACTCACCTGGTTGACTAATAAGTTACCTGTACCTACTGCACCACCAATAGTGTAGTCATCAAAACGGTTTATCTCACCGCTACTACAAATAAAACTTACCGGCGTATCAACAATAAAAAAACGCTGTCTGGGAGATCTAAATGGAAATGGTGGTGCGCCTGCAAAGCTAATTGAATTAGCCGTAGCACCTGTTATGTCTGCTAAATTATCATCGTTATAAGCATTTGCATTGACTTGACCCGTATTATAAATGACGAGGCAGTCGCTCGAACTATCCAAACATGTTCCTGTAGTATCTATTGAAGCAAAATTGATTAACGACCCCATTACCTCAAAGCAATCAGCCGACATAGAAAAATTCAGTACCGCAGCAGACGCGCCACCACAAACAGTTGATGCCCCATCTGAAAATGCACGATAGCGACCACCATCCAGTGTACGCAGGAATTCAACAGTTGTTCCAGCAGTGACACGAACACTATTGGGTAAGGCAAGACGAATTTCTCGCGTCATGCGTTGTAAAGCGGTATCAGCAATATCAACCAACCGTGTTCTTTTTTCTGCATCGACAAAGGCTTGCATGGGGCCACGCAGCACCGTAAACATAATACTAGATAAGATCCCTACAATCAGAATCACAACAATCATTTCGATTAAGGTGAATCCGGTTTTTCTCTTAGCGTTTATCCTGTTCATTAGAAATTTGTCTTGTAACCGCTTAACTCCATCGTTGTACCAGACGTGTGTGTAACCGTAACGTCTATACGAACAACTTGACCATTGTTTCCGGATAAACCATTTAAATTGACCCCGGCACTATCATTAACAATGACAGCGACACTGTAATCACTCAAACTTGTTATTAGACTTCCAGTTTGGTCTCTAACAAGGTTATCAGGTAAACCTGAGCCTGGTGTCGCTACGGCGGTATAATCACAGACATCATCAAATGTAGCTCTGCCCGCCTCTAAACC
>TARA_R110002073_G_scaffold5624_16_pt1 | contig 13053 bp, 12 predicted proteins | sample TARA_R110002073 | Tara Oceans TARA_R110002073 (sample SAMEA4397174) | marine metagenome | biome: Polar Biome; feature: [DCM] deep chlorophyll maximum layer (ENVO:01000326); material: water (ENVO:00002006), including particulate matter (ENVO:01000060) such as... | depth 40 m
AAACATCTCGACGCCATATTTGCCAAACGGCCAACTCCACCCCAGCGGTGAGACGAAACCGTATTTGACCGCGTAGACGTACGAGAGATGAAACAGCAGCAAATTGATCGCCGCCAACGCACGAAGCGCATCGAGTTCGACGATACGTTGATGCGGCTTCAGAATGGGTTTGGTCGACTCAGGCATTCGTGCGTAACAATTTCCAGGATGAAGGACTGGGAATGACGTCAAACTACCAGTCGATTCAATCTTGGGTTGCAACGGCGAACGAGGTCGAGTTGCCAATTCGCGGAGCAGGAAATGATCGCTCGGGGGTGCCAATGTTTGACGGTCGTAGCGATTTTTCCGACACCTCGCGTGCGGACGCTTCTCGAGAAATCCGAGGCTTTCCCGTTAGTCACCTGCAATGGCGTGGATCAAGCATCCGCTGATCTGTCGTCGACTGCCGCTCTCAGCAGCAATGCGGTGCAATCATCTCGATCGACACCGATATTGTGGATATTTTCAAACAGCGAATCGATCACGTCGCGTAGCGTCCCTTGGTTGCAGCCCACCGCTTTGTCGACGACATGGTCAAAAGATTGATAGCTGGCATCGGGCGAAACCGAATCAAGGATCCCATCGGTGAACATTAGCAATGTCGACTCCGGAAACCCGCTGGGGACTTGATGAGTGACGTAGTTCAGCGTGTCAACGATCCCCAGCGGCGGCTCTTTCGAAGACAGGATACAAACCGGTTCATTGGGGCTGATCACGTAGGCGGGATGTCCCGCACTCGCATAGCGAATCGTTTTTCGTTGGGGGCAAAGAAAACCGAGGAACATTGTAACGAAATAACGCAATTGCACGTCGCGACAGAGTATCTTGTTTGCGTTACTAAGGATCGTCCCCGGATCGTCGCACATCATCGCCATCGCGCGTAAGATCGCGCGAGTTTCCATCATCACCATCGCTGGGACCAAGCCATGACCGCTAACGTCCGCGATCACAAAAGCCAGACGTCCATCGGGCAACTCCATCAAATCATAAAAGTCACCTCCGGCCTGTTCCGCCGGTTCGCAACGACCACACCACTGGACACCGGAGAAGCATTCGGACGGTTCGGGCAGCAACATTTGCTGGATGCGATGCGCGAGTGCCAATTGGTTGTGAAAACCGAGCAGGGACTTTTCAGCCAATCGTCGTCGACAACGTTCGATCGCTAAATCGATCGGCCGTGTCAGATGCTCGGGACTGGCGACTTCGTCCTTTAGCACATAGTCTTCGGCACCGCTGCGAACGGCAAGAATTGCCATCGAGCGATCTGCGTGACCACTAAAGACGACGATAGGCACATCGTTTGCCACGGCTTGAATTTGATTCAAACTCTCAAGCCCATGCGAATCGGGCAGATTCAAATCGAGCAAAATCAGGTCTGGAAAACGCCCCGCGACTGCCTCGATCGCTGCGGCGAGTGTTTCCGTAACTTGCAATTCGTAAGACGATTCACTCTTTGCTAACCAGCGGCGGACCGCTTCGATATCGTCGAGACTGTCTTCCACCATCAAGATAAATCGCGACGGGGTATCCTTCACACCGATGACTCCTCAGCCACGGGCGATTCCTGCAGATCCGAAACACAACGTTTGATCATCGTGATCTCGTTCCCTTTTTCGTTATGTTTCACTTCGTCCATGAAGGTGTTAATCAACAGCAGCCCACGCCCTCCCTCTTTGTCGAGATTGCTGGGGTCGGTCGGATCGGGAACATCATCCAAACAGAACCCGGGTCCCTCATCACGAATCGTAAACATCACCCCTTCGCGATCGGCCACCAAACGAAAATAGACGCGGCGATCACCATAGGGTGATTCGTTCATGCGTGCGTCAATCATATCGAGATAGGGTTGACCGTCCTCCATCCGCCGCAACTCCGAGTCGATCTCGAGATTCCCATGGATCATGGCGTTGACGATCGCTTCGTCCAACGCCATCGCAATCTGCATGTGTTGTCCCGGATCGTAGTCCGCCAACTCGTTCAAAATCGACTCAACACGACCGATCAAATCGGGAACCAGCGACTGATCATTGGTTAGAGCCCAGGACATCTCGGTGCGGTCAAGGCAACTCGCGAGCAGTTGGTTGGTTTGAGCCGCTTTCTGCAATTCCAGTGTCCGCCGCACGGTCGGCAGCAAGATGGTTGCCAGCGCACTTTTCGGAACGTAGCTCGCCGCTCCGGCGTGAAGCGCCTGTGCCGCAATCAACTCGCTACCTGCGGCGGTGGTCAAAATCACAGGCACCGGCAATTGCTGCATCGTGATCTCGCGGACGAGTTCCAACCCGTCCATGTTAGGCATTTGCAGGTCGGTAACCACGAGATCGGGCAAGCGTTCTTTGACCTTCGCTAACGCTTGCACTCCATCATTGGCAACGCTGACCTCATAGCCAGAAGTTTCCAAGAGCATACGAATTTGAATCAGCTGAGTCGCGCTATCGTCGACAACAAGAATACGGTGCTGGTCAGCCATGAACGGTCCTTCGGGGAAGGGTAATCATCGAGTTTGCAGAGGTTCTGCATGACCGCTGCGAGCCATTTCGATTACTTTTTTTTCTTAAACGACAAGATTGCTTTGGGCGTCGAGTCCATGATGTGCAGCAGTGTTCCATCCAAGTTGGTTACCTGAAACGCCATTCGCACCATCGGCGTCATATTACAAAGTCGCAACTCGCCATTTTCGCTTTGTACATAGTCGCTGCACCGCAGCATGGTGGTAATAAATTCAGATGAGATTGCTTCGACGTCCTTAAAATTTATCACCAATCTCGCCGGCTTGGTGGATTGGATAAACGCAATTAACTCTTGTTGAGTTTGTTGTATCAGTTCGCGATCAATGAATTTGCTTGACGTTAGAAAAACAACAGGAACCCCTTCAGAGGCACTCGTTCGAATGTTTTTATAAATCGCCATCGCTTTGTCCGTCCCAATCCGATTGAGTTGAGATGGGAGTGCGTGGACTCGGCCCTAATGAACCAGCCCAACTCCTTCACACCAGTATAAACGATGGCTCGGGAGCAAGGGGAATCGAAGCACACCCTCACCGAAAAAAACCAGACCAAATGTTGTTCACAGCGGAAACGCTTCGATCGCGTCGTACAGCGGCAGGTAGCGGTAGTAGACTTCTAGAATCATCGTCGCCATCGCCGTCGTGTAGAGCCGGCCACCGATATCACCGAACTCATCGGTGAAGTGCCAACTGCCGGCTTCGTGTCCCGCGGTGGCTTGGGTTCGTACCAAATGATCACGAACGCGGGTGTTCCAGCGGTCCCAACCGGGATGACGTGAATGGTGCAGCGCCAACGTGCCGTAGTAGTCATGATAAACGTTGGTCAATTTTGGCCCTCGCTTGGCCATCGCTGTCAACGCCTGCTGCATCGCCGTTTCGCTGGGCGTTTTCCCCAAATACATCAATAACGTCAAACCAATCGCGGTGTTTGTTGCATCGGGTTTCATCCCCGGTTTGTAGGCAAAGGCGTAGTGGCCATCGGGCGACGTTGACAAAACATAGTCGCGAGCACTGGGAAGCGTGTGGTAGTGCAGCGGAATCTTGTTTCGCCGCGTTGCCACCAGTGACAAGACTTGCCATCCGGTGAGCGTGGTGTCACCAGGCGTGCCTGGCAAGTATCCCCAAGAGCCATTGCCATGCTGGGCATACGTTGTGAATGTCATTGCCTGCGAAACCAATTCACGGAGATCGGTATCCCCTTGCTCGTTCGCGGGGTTCCGTGACATGTAGAGCGCCTCGGCGACCGCCATCAGGGCGATGCCATGTCCGTACATGCTGCCTTGCTGCCAATCGACTCCTGCGTCAGCCTCTGCAGCAGCAGACCGCAAATAATACAATCCGTCACGGACCACATCTTCATACTTGCCGCTCTGGTGAGTGTAGCCGGCTCCTAAAAAAGCGAGTAGCGCTAGACCGGTCGCTCCGGTCGATGGAGTCGCGGTATCGGATGTTTTCTTGCTATGACGGCAGCGTCCGTTACAGGGATCCAGTTCAAGATTGAACGACCAAGATCCGTTGGGACGCTGATGATTGGCGAGCCACTGAAGTGCGTTTTCGACCGCTTGTTCACTTTCCGCAGTCGCCCCAAAACGCTGGCCTAACTGTTTGCGGCCCTCGGGGGTGCGTCCCGACAAACCGCCTCCGCTGGGTACGCGGCTCAACCACGCGGCAGCGTCACGAGCATGCGGGACACTTAACTGCATCACGGTTTCTTGAGGCAGTGGCGTCGAATTCGTCACGCGACTCAGCGGCGACGCGATCTCACTCGGTTCCGCAAACGCGATCGCGACCGAGGTAGGACGCTCGGCGAGCGACGCTTCGGTTGTTTTGCTGTCGTCCTGTTTCGGCAATGCTTCAAGCCGCACCACCGGCGCCGCTTCGCCTTGCCGGGCACGAATCGAGAACGTTTCACGAACGGCCACGGGCAACGTCAACAGCGCAAAGAGGATCAACAGCAGCGTATGCAAGATCGTGCTGATCAGCCCCGGAATGACTCGCGGATCATGAGTTAGACGTTTTTTCGAATCCGCTGCGGATGTTACCGACTGTAACGAATCATCCGGCTGCTGCGGCGGCTCGATTTCAATCGGCGGCGCCGCGCACGCAGCCTCCATCGGCCAGTGCACGGGAGGTGCACTGGCGATCGAAGGGGTTGTGCCGGTGATGTCAGTTTCGCTTGCCAAAATGAGAGATCCTTATCTCTCGACTATAGCTCAGCCTGACGCAAAAACGTAGTAATTATGTCGGCAGCAGCAGCTGGCCCGAAACTACTCGGCAATTTGGTAGGCCCGCGAGCGAAAGAGAAAATCGATGAGATTCCCTTCGTGAGGTTGCAGCCAATTCAATCGATTTGTGGGAATCGCTCCGATATTCAATCGATCGATATCGGTGCTATTGCCCGCGGCTTTGATCAAGTCGCCATCACGCGTAATGACCGTGCCGATCAAGGTGGGGCCGATCCGATTAAGCATCTCTGATTGTGGGCACTGGACCACCGAGACGAAGGGGAACATGTACTCTTTGGATGCGACTTGACGGTCGGGTGAATCGGCCAGAACGACCATCGGGCGGAGGTACGCACAATGATCTCGTTCGATCAACTTTTCGCCATATTCGGCGGTCAAGTCGGTGACGCCCGATTCGGCCAAGTCTTGCTGTACCATCGCGTAGGTGCCGGTTGCCATCGCCGGCACGGTGAACGCAGCGAGTTGTGCGGAATCGTCCGCCGGTGGCAGCACATCGACGGGACCGATTCGCTTGGCAATCGCTTCGCCAATTTCACGGGTGTGGCGGCTCGCCCAAATGCCCGAGCAATTGATACAGCTGCGTCCCGAATTGCTCAGCACGCTTTCGACCATCAGGTCCAAGTAATCTTCCCAGTCATCCACGACATCGTCGCCTAGCAGGATCTTGGAGAATCCAGGACCATGAGCTTGCACTCGAGGGTTACCAGCGTGTTGAGCCAGCGTTTGCGCACTGCCAAAAATCATACTGCGTGATGTCTTGGTCATGATGGCGCCGCCGACATCATGATCGCCGGGGTACAGCGAAAACGCTTCCGCAGGAATACCTGCTGCGATAAATGCCGAGATCATTCGGTACGGCGTCCACGGTTCTTGCGAACCTGGTTTGAGCGCCAAACCGATTTGCAGAGGCACCGCAGGCAACCACAACGTATGAACGCCCGGCGAATTATTGGGCAATACGGCACCGAGTACCGGAGTTTGCACCTGATAGCTGACAATCACTCCGCGTCCCTCTTCGCCGTAGCCACGCGAGAGGATGGAAAGATCAAGTCCGCGAGTCAGACAATCGAGAATCTCGCCCATGTGGGCAAGCACAAAACTGTTCTTCGCCATGTTCGATCGGCACATGTGCTCGGGCAATCCCGTACTGGCCGATTGCTGATGCACGAAATCATCGACACTTTGCGTTGAATCGCCGACACTCAGGTCACTTTTCTCAAACAACTCTGCTGCCTTCTTGCAACGCTCGATCAAATCGTCGGTTGAAAACTGCAGCAGGGCTTCGCGAGCCAGATGAGACTTTCGCATATCGCGACCAACGATCCCACCTCCGACCGTACCGACGCGAGCAATCGGCGCCCCGGTATCGAAGTGGACAACGTCTTTGAAATCGAGTGACTCGTAGGGTTTCCCCCAACGCAGTGGACTAAGCGTGATCATGAACTTGAGCTTCTTTGGGTTTCGATGGTTCTCGGGTCGTTGTGTTTAAGCGAAGCATCAACCCAAGGCCCGCAGACCTTGGGTAAATGCCGCTACAGTAGCGTCATCCGCCGACTGCGATTTAGTAAACGCCTACGGTGGTGGCACTGGCGAGTTCGTGGAATGGACGCACCCCGCTGACACCATCCCATGGATACAAGTCGAACGGAGCTTCACGCTCTCCCTCGTCACGTTCCATGAACCCCGGCACAAAGAATTCATCGGTCAACGTATAAAGCTTCACACGGCCGGTCTCGCCAATCCCCACCACTTGGTTGTAGTCATCAAAGCTAACCACTTCGGTGGCCGCGCGAGGCTGGGGGGCGTAATATGAAATTTTGTATCCGTCGGCCGCCGTGATCGGTTTGCTACATGCCAACCCCATCAACGTGTTGCCATAGGTGGGTGTCATGTAGACGCCGCTTTCCTCCGGTGGACCACCAAGTAACTCTTCGACACAGAAACGAGTCCACTGCGGCGTGAATTCGGTGCCCCCAGAAAAAATCCCCGTGATGCCGACTTCTTGCAAACTGGTGCCTCGCTCTTCGAGTGCTTCACCGAGCGACTCGATCAACTTTGGCGTTCCAAACATGCACTTCACATCGTGACCGGCGGTCAAAATCGTTATCGCCTGATCAATACAATGCTTCTTGTATTCTTCGAGATGTTCCATCCACCCCTTTTTGATCAACTTGACGACCCAGCGAGGATCCAGATCGATACAGAAACAAATTCCATCGCGGTGCTGCGCTAGATGCTCGACCGCCAAACGCAGACGACGAGGCCCGCTAGGGCCTAACATCAACCAATTCGCTCCCTCGGGAAAGTACTTTTCAGGCAGCGTGTTGCTGAACAACTCGTAATCTTTCCAGTGGTCCTCGATCACCATTCGGCTCTTGGGAACCCCCGTCGTACCTCCGGTTTCAAAAACGTAGACCGGTTTCCCCGCGTGGCCCTTGGGAACCCAGCGGCGGATCGGTCCGCCGCGAAGCCACTCATCTTCAAAGAGCGGAAACTTTTTCAGATCGTCAAACGACTTCACGTCTTTCAGCGGATCGAATTTCAACTCTCGTTTCTTCTCGAGCCAGAAGGGACTGCCGGTGTCGTCGCTAAAGTGCCAATGAACGGTTTTCAGCGTGTGCTCGTTCAGCTGGTCACGAGCCGCTGCTGCTTGTTTCGCAACTTGCTCGCTGATTGGTTTATCCACAGCAGACATGAAAAATCTCGCTAAAGAAGTCAAGAGGATTGAGGTAGGATCCATACCGCCACGGTTTGCCTTTGGCAACATGAGGGTGGGGCTTCACATCATATCAACAATCGACGAGTCCGTAATCCGGTGGCGATGTAAACCGGGGGCGATGTAAAGCAGCGGTGCCGCGGCAGGAAGGAGAGGGGGAGGTTGATGCCAGCCCATGATGCCCGAGATGGCAATAAAAAAACCACGGCCGAAACCGTGGTTGTTATAGATTCAGGTTACCCCGCCGACTTGATGCCAGCGGAATTGATCAGCGAGCCAGTTACTTGATCGGACTGATTGGCTCAGGAGGGGTGATCACAGGGTTGTCATCATCGTCAATCGAGACAGCGATCAAACCACCGATAGCTGCGAGACCGGCGATACCGCCGAGTCCGCCACCACCACCAAATCCGCCGCCGCCGCCGCCACCACCGTAGCCGCCGCCATAACCACCACCGTATCCGCCACCGGGTACGTAGCCGCCATCCAAAGGTGTGCCGAAGCCATCGACAGCAATTCCGCCATCACCAATGATTTCACCGGGGACGCCACAACCGCAACCGTCCACAATCGGTCCGCCATCAACGATGACTTCATCACAGCAGTGGATGATCTGTGGCATCGGCGCGACTTGCATTTCGAAGGACGAGCAGCAGTGCTTGTGACGACCAAAGATTTTGATCAGCTTCTCTTTGTCGTCAGCAGCCGATTCCTTTTTGGGTTCTTCGCCAACCAATTCGAATCCGGCCAAACCAACGCCTGCCGAACCGACCGCGAGCAGCGAATATTCGCCTGCGGGCAGTTCATCGATTTGGAAATTGCCTTCACGGTCGGTAACCGCACGTGCCACGGTCTCGCCGTTGTTCACGATGAACACGTTGGTAAGATCTGCGGCTTGCAATTCTCCGCCCGCAAGACGAAGAACACCTTTCATTCCACCTTCACTCTGCATGACGCGAAGATATTGGTCGCCACAAACTCGCTTCGAAACTTCGTTCAATTTTTCAGTCGGCAGGACAACCGCAGTTTCCGAGATACGAGCGGGCAAGTAGCGAACCACCGCACTCTTGACCAAGGTGTAGTCGATGTTCGCAGCCGCAATTTCTACTTCGCTTGGGAAGTTGGCACCGGTGGCAGTCTGAGCATCCAAGACATGCATCGCACAACATGCAAATACGTCTTTGGCCTTCGCAGTCACCGAGTAAATGCCAGGCTTGATATTGGCGACTGAGAACTTACCCGACTGATCCGAGGTTGCTCGCCATACTTTTCCATCGCTCGAGAGCAAGGTGACCTTGGCATCCGCGATCGCTTTCGCTTCGCCGTTGACCGACGGTACAACGACACGTCCTGTCAACGAATCTGACGATGCGAGGCTTACCCATTGGCTAATCGTCAGATGGTTGACCTCGGTTTCGGCCTGCACGCGCGGCGCGGCAACCACCGATGCGAGTAGCAGTGCGAGTGCCGTTACGTAAAGTCTCATTTGGTCTGCCTTGATGTGTATTTTTGTAGTGATTGAGACGTAGCCGACTCGAGAGAAGTATTTCAATCGAGGAAGCTTGGGCAACTTGTATAGCTGCAATAGTAAGTCATCCCCATGCCGTAAACAAGCCTATAATCGTCATCTTTGCTATCACTCGTATCGAAATTCCAGCGTTGCGAACCGCCAATTCACCGTTTTTTAACGAACCTGCACAAAAAAACACCCCACAGCACACCTGAACACCACCCCATCGGGCCGCCAGCACAAAAAACGCGGCCTGCCTATTTTATGTATTTCGCTGCAAATGTCCCATCACGCCGACCGAGCCATTTAGTGACGAACCCCTTCGAGCCTCCGATCGAGCTACCATCCGAAAAGGGCGTGTTCGGAGACCATGCCACCCTGATCACCCGTCGATTTCTCTACCGAGTGATCCGATATCAACGTCCGTTTACAGGGAGACTTGTGTACAGCGGCTGGTGGTTTCGACAGAAAATCGAAATCAATGGAGTCGTGGTCTGGTGGAAAGTGAGCTGGTTAAACATCAGCCCCGATGTCTCGTTCACCATCCCCGCGGAGGCCTTTGCTAACCAGCAAGTAGGCGACGATGCATCCCCGGAGAACGATTCGGTGCCGAGCCAGCCGATCCAAGGACGCATTGAAATCCAGTTCACACGCGGATTGAGAATCCGGCGTTTTCGTGTCTGGTTTGATCAGCAACTTGCGTATGACGAGATTGCCTGAGGACGAGATTGCCAGAGAACGAGATTGCCTGAGGGAGAAGATCATACGAGCGATCGTCCGTGGACCGACAACATCGACCAACAAAGGCGATAGCCAAGGGAAAGTGTCAGGCTAGGGGATTTCGATCACCACGCCAGCGGGGCCGGCATTCAGCACCAAGGCAGGTCCGATTTGCACCTGTTTTCCCCAATCGCTGTGGATATGGCCGCAAACAACGAGCTTGGGCTTTCGGGCTTCGACGATATCCCGAATCGCTTGGCTGCCGCGGACGCGACCGGCGGTGTCGTGGTCAACGCTATCGATGGGTGGCGAGTGAACAACCAAAACGCCTGCTTCGGGACACCCCTTCAACATTTCTGCGGCTTGATCTTCGTCAAAATCGTAGCTCCAATCACCGAACGGCGTCACAGGGATTCCGCCTCCGACACCCCAAAACGGGACTCCCGCCACCTCGCATCCATCACCGTGCAAGACGGTTGCGGTTTCCCACGGCTTTGCCGCTTGCTGTAACTCTTGAGCCGTTTCACCGTTTCCGGGGACAAGAACCGACGGTTTGCGGATCGCTGCCAAGATGTTCAACGTGTCAGAGATTCCTCGATGCTGGTTCGCAAAGTCTCCTGCACCGATCACCACGTCCACATCGTCGGACATCGCGACCAGCTTTTCCGCAGCCGACTTGTCACAGTGAAGATCGCTAAAGCAAAGGTATTTCATTGTTTTCTCTTGAATTGCATCGGCGTTTCGAACTTTCGAACACAAAAACGCGTTGGCGGCATTTTGGCGGCATTGTAGCGACTCCGCCCCCCGTGTCTCAATCGGTTCGTGTCTCAATCGGTTCGTCAAAGCAAGGTTACCGTCAACGAGCACAGCAACTAAAGTGACGGCTGACTATCTCCCTTTCTGTTTGCTGATTTTGGCATGCCCGCAACGCTTCCTCCGAATTTCCGTCGCCCGCTGTTGCTGGTCCTTGCGATCGCGTTATTGCTGGGCAGTGCGATGGCTTGGTGGTGGGGTGGAGAGAGTTCGGCCAAGTTTGCGGCAGCAGCGATGGGACGCATCGGTCTAGTGCTCGCGGCCCTCTGGCTGGCATGGCCGTCGCTGCGTCGTCCGGCGCGTTGGTTCCCGCCTGCGGTCGCAGTGATCGGAGTGATCTCGCTAATGGTGTTGGCGGCTCAACCACGGCTAATCTTCGCGGTCGTGCCAGCGGCAGCCACGCTGATCTCGATCACGATGATGGTGCGTGGATTTCGCGGGCCACCTAAGCGATAGAATCGAAGCGATAGAAAGCGGATTTCATCTCGCCCAATGTCATCTACCGCAGCGTCATCTACCGCAGCAGTTCACATCCATCGCTGGCTCTGCAGAGGCCCCCGAACCGTGGAACGTCGGTTTCACGCCGTCAAACTGCGTAAAACACAAGTTTCACGGGACTGGTGGCACCGAATAACCGTAATCGGCGACAAAATTGGAAAAAACCTACCTAGTTGGCCTGCAAATGGCCGAAAGAACCAACAACACCGGTCTGATCAGATCGGTCGGAGGATCAGTTACCAGCGACGGTGACATCCTAAATCCTTGTCGCACCGGGCGACTGGGCCTCCGGCTGGTTATTCGCATCGGAGCGATTTAGCACTGTAGGGAGGCATTTCCATGCGACGGACGTATTTCGGATTGGCGATTGCCGCGATCGCTGCTTTAGGACCTATGCAGGTCTTTGGCGGCGACCGAGAAATCGCTCAGCAAATTATTCAACGGTTGAAAGTCAACCGCGACTCGGGAGCGTTGAAGGACTTCACGCTCGACATGAAAGTTGACAATGGCGTCGTGCTGTTTCGCGGCAACGTCAGCCAGTCGGCTCAAAAAGATCTCGTCCTGAAGACCGCTTCAGGCATCGAAGGGATCAACAACATTGTCGACGAAGTGACTGTCAACGGTCACGCCCCTGAGGCAGAGCCGACGACCGCGATGGTCGTCAAACCAGTCAAAAGCGTTGCGATTGTAACGCCCGCACCTGCGATTGAAGCAGTCGAGCCCGCCCAAACGGTCGCGACTCCAAAAGCAGTTGCGAAATCCAATCGCAACCAACCCCGCGAATCGAACTTTTCGTTCAGCCAAGCCTTGGCAGCGAAAGCCGCAGCGATTCAAAAACAAGAAGTGAAGCAAGATTCGGCATCGCCTGCCGAATCAACGATCGTTCAAGCTGCCTTGCCTCGCTTCGAGGCTCTTGAGGTCATGCCGGGCGAAGTTCGCCCGACTGCAGCTGTGGAATTGAACGCATCGCCGATTGCAAACGAAGACGAACAAGTCGTTTCGGCAGTCGTCGGAGCTCTCGGACAAGCCCAAAAATCGGGCAAACTTCGTGGCTTTGGCGTCGATGTCACCAGCCGTGGCGGGGTCGTTCACTTGAAGGGACGTGCCGCTTCGGAAAGTCAACGTGATGCGATTGTTCGTATCGCTGAATCGGCTCCGGGGGTTGCGGGTGTGCATGACGCGATCGAAGTCGCTGAAACCGCACTGCCGCGTCTGCCTAAACCGCCTACGTTGCAAGCCGCACCGGCACCGCAGATGCAAGCTCGCATGGCGGCTAACCAAGGACCAGCCCCCGCCATGGCTGCTCCTTACCGCATGAGCCCGCAACAGCAACCGGTTCAAGCTGCACCTGTTGGCTACGGTGCCATGCATGGAGCTCCTGTGATGGGACAACCTGTGCCAATGGCCCCTTACACCGGCGGCGGAGCACCTCGGTATGATGCCCCCAACCTGCCAAACTACGCTTGGCCAGGCTACGCATCTTACCCCAACTATGCTGCTTTGACTTACCCACAGCAGTACAGTCCATCGGCATGGCCTTACATTGGCCCGTTCTACCCGTACCCACAGGTACCACTGGGATGGCGTAAGGTTAGCCTCGAGTGGGACGACGGTTGGTGGTTCTTGGACTTCACAGACCGCTAAGATGGCAATGGCCGCTAGCTAAGATGGCCACGGATCAACGATCCGCCAGCTAATCGCTCTAAGCATAAAAGCTCGTGTAACAGTTCGCTGTTCACGAGCTTTTTTCATTGAGCGAGCGGCATGTACGACGAGCCGTGGAAACGCAACCGAGCGTGTTAGCGCCAGCCGCACACGTTACTGGTTGCTTTGCAGGAGATCGTTGTTTTACGGGGCTCGTTGTTTTACGGGGCTCGTTGCTGTGCGGGGCTGTTTGCAGTGCAGGCGACTCGGTTAATGAGATTCAGGCTGGGATCGAGTTAGCTGTACGGCGTGAGGCCGTTCGGTTGCGGCGAGTAAAACGTTCGACTTTCAGTCGGGCGGCTCG
>TARA_R110002073_G_scaffold114291_8_pt1 | contig 13048 bp, 11 predicted proteins | sample TARA_R110002073 | Tara Oceans TARA_R110002073 (sample SAMEA4397174) | marine metagenome | biome: Polar Biome; feature: [DCM] deep chlorophyll maximum layer (ENVO:01000326); material: water (ENVO:00002006), including particulate matter (ENVO:01000060) such as... | depth 40 m
AATCATATCATCGCCAATGTACTTGCCAGTGACAGCCGTTCGCCGGATGATACTCTGCTGCATACCGCCGATATGCGTGAAAAATTACGGGCTGAATTTGGAACATCAAATGTCTGGTCGGTGAAGCATACGCGCGGCGGCCTTGTCGATATTGAATTTATTTGTCAGTATCTGATCCTGCGGCACGGCCATGCCTGCCCTGATCTGATCACACCAAATACTTTGGATCAGATTGATCGCCTGCAACGCCACGGGTTTATACACCAGAAGGAGGCGGAAATCTTGCAGGAAGCCTGTACATTCATGCAAAATCTTCAGGTGATCCTGCGACTCTGTCTTGGCAACGCCACCAAACCCGCAACAATGCCGCAGGGATTGATCGATATGCTGTGCGACCGGTTTGGTCTGTCCACGATTGACGACCTTGAAAACACGGTGCGCCAGATGCAGGTTGATGTCTCAAGGATATTTAAGGAACTGATTGAAGTTCCTGCAAAAAAAATTATAGTAGCGCAAAAAGAAACAACCGCTTCTGAAGGAAAATAACATGCTTGAAACTGGCCAGCCTGCCCCCGACTTTTCCCTGCCCATCGAAACAGGTGAAACCCTGTCACTGAACGATTTCAAAGGCCGGAAACTGGTGCTGTATTTCTATCCCAAAGACAGTACACCGGGCTGCACAACAGAAGCCAAGGATTTTACCGCGCTCAAACAGGAATTCGCCGATGCAAATGCTGTTGTGATTGGTGCGTCGAAGGATAGTCTTAAACGTCATCAGAATTTCATCAACAAGCAGGATTTGTCCATTAGTCTGATTTCGGATGAGGAAGGTGTGTTGTGTGAAGCCTATGGCGTCTGGATATTGAAAAAACTCTATGGCCGTGAGTATATGGGCATTGAGCGGGCAACCTTTCTCATTGATGAAAAAGGAACGATCCGGAACATCTGGCATAAGGTTAAAGTCAAGGGTCATGCCGCCGCAGTTCTTGAGGCCGTGAAAGCCCTGTAAATGCCTGATCTGGATAATCTAGGCGCGGCAGCCATACAGGTTCTAAGCTGTGCAGACCCGCGGCAGAAGGCCGCGTTCAGCCGTCGTTCCGCACAGGCCTGGCGAGAGGGAAAACTGGCGCAAACCTTCCCTCACCCGCCTTCTGATTCCCCTGCACGACCAGATTATCCCCGGCTTCTCAAACCACAAGATATGCCTAAACGCCGAAGTGGAAGCAACCTAGGCGCCTTGTTGCACGCCGTCACCCATATTGAATTCAATGCCATTGACCTTGCCTGGGACATGGTTGCGCGCTTCGGAGAGGATATGCCCTGGGCATTTTGTGATGACTGGGTATCCGTCGGGGATGACGAGGCCCGGCACTTCACGATGATGCAGGATCGTCTGCAGGCCTATGACATGACCTATGGCGATTTGCCGGCCCATGACGGATTGTGGCAATCTGCTCTGGATACCCGTCATGACCTGAAAGCCCGCCTTGCCATTGTTCCCCTGGTTCTGGAAGCCCGCGGTCTTGATGTTACCCCTATGATGATCAAACGTTTTGAAAAGGCGGCGGATGAAAAGAGTGCAGAAGCGTTAACCACCATCTACGTGGAAGAAGTCAGTCATGTGGCGGCTGGAAAAAAGTGGTTCAGTTACCTCTGCGACCGGGATAAGTGTCCACCTGTGGAAACCTATCACCAGCTGGTCAGACGGTACTTTAAAGGATATGTCAAACCGCCCTTCAATGAGGACGCCCGCGCCCGTGCCGGGCTTACAGCGGAGTTTTATAAACCTCTTGCCCCTGAAGGGTCATGAGAATGATGACCAGATAACCCTCTGAAGTGTAAGCGATCTTGCAAGTTTTTACGGCAAACATATGTTTTTACAGGAAAATTATTGCAATTATTTACGGTTTGGTATCAAATGCACGCTATAAAAAGAGTATGGAATAAGTAAACCGAGTTTTTAGGATTGAGACAGGGCGAGGATAAATTTGAATTTTTTTCATAAAATCAAAGCATTAGCTGCACGACTATTCCCGGAAAGACAGTTGTATTTCCGCACCAATGGTGTTGTGCGCTTTATCTCTATTTCCCATAATACACAAATTTTTGCTGCCAGCATGGTTTTTGCTTTGTTGATATGGTCTCTCCTCACGTCTTACAGCTACCTCAACCGGGCAGAAATTCTCGCGGCTAAAGACATGGAACTGGCCAAGACGGAACAAAGGTATAATGACGCCAATCAACAGTTCCAGGCCCTGAAACAAGATATACAGTCTTCGACCAAGGCTCTGGAGCAAAGACAGATTTATTTGCAGCAGTTGCTTGATGCCGACAGCAGTCTGTCCTCTGAAATCGAAGCCGCGACGCAAGAAAAAGACGCCGGGGGTAAAGGCGATGAACCGGGCAGAAAAAAACCCATCCCCCATGAAATAAGTTTTCATACTGGCGGTTCGACAGCTATTTATGATGAACATCAAAAGCAGCTCGATAATTTCAAGTTCAGTCTTAATCGCATAGAGACCCAGCAGCAGGCTTTGGCCGAACGCATGGTCGGTCGTATTTCTCAGAAAATTGCCTATGTTGAAAAGACCTTGAAACAGTCGGGGCTTGCCCCCGGCAAGCTGATGCAACTGGCGGAAAACAGACCTTCATCCATGATGGCCATGGGGGGGCCGTTTATATTATATTCGGAACAGGTCAATTTTGATTTGTCGACCGACGAACCCTTTGCAAAGCTTTACGCCCATCATAATCATCTGATCGACCTGGAAAGTGTCATTCAGCATATTCCCATCGGCATGCCGACAAAAAAATATTACATTTCCAGTAATTTCGGGGTGCGCAAAGATCCTTTCAAAAAAACATGGGCCCGCCACAGCGGTGTCGACATGGCCGGCTGGTGGAAAAATCCGATTTATTCATCTGCTAACGGACGGGTAACAAAGGCGGGTCGCAACGGGGCTTATGGTAATTTTATCGAAATTGATCATGGAAATGGATTTTTGTCACGATATGGACACCTTTCCAAGATATTGGTGAAAAAAGGTGAGTTGGTGACGCTCGAACAAAAGATTGGCCTTATGGGGTCAACCGGCCGCAGCACCAGCCCACATTTGCATTATGAAATCTGGTTTAATGGAAAACCCATTAATCCGCAAAAAATATTCAAGGCATCAAATAATGTTCTCAAAATCCAACGACAAGAGTATGACAGCTAACACCATGACAAAACCAACCCGCCCTGTAAATTCCGCCCCTTCCATCATCGGCTCTGACGTAACCATTAAAGGCAACATCACCACAGTCGGTGAGATTCAACTTGATGGCGCTGTAGAAGGCGATGTCCGCAGTTCGTCATTGACCATCGGTGAACATGGATCGGTACAGGGCGTCGTTACAGCTGAAGAAGTCGTGGTCAAGGGCCAGATCAAGGGCCAGATTAAAGGTCGCAACATTCGTCTTGAAAAAACGGCCAAGGTCAACGGCGATCTGTTCCATGAAACCCTGAGCGTAGAAGCCGGCGCCTTTATTGAAGGCAGCCTGACTCACAAAAACAACGCGATGCAGGATAGTGCCCCGACCCTGAAGACGGCCGAGACGAAACCCACAGATATAAAACAGCCTGGTCAGAAAACCGCCTGAACTTTATTCGACATGCCAGACGTCTGATCCAGGCCTCATAAATCAGTAGAAGCTCCCGCACTTTAGCGGGGGCTTTTTTTATGTAGACTTGGCTTAATACATAAAGGCCCCGGAGAGAATATCTCCAGGGCCCTTGATTTAGAGTAGTCATTCTATGTTCTGCTCTAGGCAGCGCGGTTAGTTTTTACAGGTTTCCTTTTTGGCGAAAAGGTTTTTGTACCGCCGTTATTTTTGACTTTAGGCCGATTGGGCTTGCCGGATTTCACCGTCGTCAATGTCTTCTTGCCACCCCGTATTTTCTTACTTGCGGCAGGCTTGTCTTCTACTTTTTTAAAGCTTTTCTTGGCCCCGGTTTTAACGAAATCAGACTTGTCTTCTTTCTTGCTGTCAAACTTAGGCGGCTTGCCAAGCAACTTGCCCAGTACGGGATCGTCAGAAAACTGCTTGGCTTCCTGCCAAGGGTCATAACGCTGTGCTTCTTTTTTTACTGGCTTGTCCTGACGAGGACGGGTGGATTTGACCCGTGGTGCTGGACGGCGACCTTCGCGATCATCAAATTTCCGCTCGGCCCGTACAGGTCTGTCGTTATTGTCAAATTTCCGCTCAGACCGCTCTGGTCTTGCGCCGTCATAGGACTTCCGCTCATCCCGATCCCGTGCGGGCCTGGCGTTATCATAGGCCTTGAACCGTCCGGCGTTAGGCCGATCTGCGCGTTCTTCACGGTTGCCAGCGCCATCACGTTTGTTGTCGCGGAAACCCCGGTCAGGACGACTACCGTTTTTATCGCGGCTGAAGCCCCCTTCCCGACGTGCGCCAGGACGACCGGCGCGATCGCGGGAGAAACGTCCGCCGCCACCTTTGCCGCCGTTGCCTCTGCCGCGCGCGGCAATATCAATATGGTAGGCATGGCTTGCATCAACTTCGATCGGAATTTTGATCAACTGTTCGATCTGAACCAGCAAGCGCATATCACTTGGGTCGCAGAAGGAGATCGCGATCCCTGCGGCGCCCGCGCGTCCGGTCCGGCCTACCCGGTGAACATAGTTTTCCGGCTCGATCGGCAGTTCATAGTTAATCACATGGGTGATGCCATCGACGTCAATACCGCGTGCCGCCACATCGGTGGCCACCAGAACATTGGTCCGGCCGCGACGGAAGTTCATCAGAATTTTTTCCCGCACCCGCTGGCGCTTGTCACCATGAATGGCGTCTGAGCGAATGCCTTTTTCATAAAGCGCATCAGAAAGCTCGTCGGCGCCGATTTTGGTCCGGGCGAACACAAGGGCTTTTTCCACACCTTCGCCGGCAAGAATATCGGCCAGCAAGGCGGCTTTATCTTTACGCGTTACATTCATCAGTTTGTGCGCGATGGTGTCGGCAACCATGGTTTTCTTTTCAATTTCCACATAAACCGGATCGGTCAACAGGGATTTTGACAGGTTCCGCACCTTCTGGTTCATGGTGGCGGAGAAGAAAATGGTTTGATGACTTTCCGGCAGGCTATCGGCAATATCCTGTACGTCGTCAATGAAGCCCATGTCGAGCATCCGGTCAGCTTCATCAAGGATGAAGGTTTCGGTATCATTGAATTTGACATTGTTGCGTTTGATATGATCGATCAGACGTCCTGGTGTCGCCACCAGAATATCAACGCCGCGCCGCAGTTTATTGGTCTGTGGCGGGTAAGGCTGTCCACCGGCCACCACAAGGCTGCTGATTTTGGAACCTTTGGAGAAGGTCATGATGCATTGTTCAATCTGCATCGCCAGTTCACGGGTTGGCGCCAGGATCAGAACCTTTGGCATATTCTGCCGGGGCTTTGAATAATTGCTGATCAGCTTGTGAATGGTCGGCAGAGAGAAAGCAGCCGTTTTACCGCCCCCTGTCTGGGCAATCCCCATCAGGTCGTTACCGTCCATCAAAGGCGGCAAAGATTTCTGCTGAATGGCGGTTGGGTTAGAGAAACCTTCGGTTTCAATGGCCTTAAGAATGCTGGGGGCAAGATCGAACGCGGCAAAACCGGATTCACTGTTAACCGACTCATCTAAATTGGACTCGGGTAGAACTGGCGCATTTACATGCGTCATGGCATATTCCTTTCGCGACTGTCTGTGCATGATTGCACATAATACATCCGCGATTGCACTTGGGCCCGTAAGGATTAGGTGGGCATAACATGGAAAAACACATCCATGGCTGCTAGGCGGAATATTCTAAAAAAATAGCGTGATATCCTATGATCACGCTCAACGGGCCGTGTTTGCAGCTTTTCCAGTGCAAAGTCAAGCGCTAAAGTAAAATCAGGGGAGAATAGTTCACTCTCCCCTAATGTAAGGCTTAAATATGAATCGCATGACCCAAGGCGGCGAGGCTTGCTTCGGCAAAACTTTCGGTCATGGTTGGATGCACATGGATGGTGCCCGCGATGTCTTCGAGACGGGCAGACATTTCAAGCGCCAGAGCAAATTCACCAGACAGTTCAGAGACATGCGGGCCAACCGCATGAATGCCGAGGATCAGATGATTGTCCTTGCGGGCAGTGATGCGGACGAAGCCGCCGCCTTCACCGGCTTCCATGGTCAGCGCCCGGCCATTGGCCATCAGCGGGAATTTACCGACAACGGTTTCAATGCCGACTTTCTTGGCGTCTTCCGCCGTTTGGCCGACAGCGATGATCTCGGGGTCGGTAAAACAGACGGCAGCGATGGCGTTTGGATTGAATTCGGCTTTCTTGCCGGCAATCAGTTCGGCGACCACTTCGCCCTGTGCCGAGGCGCGATGGGCCAGCATGGGCTCGCCCGTGATATCGCCGATGGCCCAGACGTTTTTCATGGAGGTATGACAGCGGCTGTCAATCTTGACAAACGGTCCCTGCATATCCACGGCCATATTCTCCAGCCCCCAGCCGGTGGTGTTGGGCTTGCGGCCCACCGTCACCAGCAACTTGTCAGCCGCGATCGTCTGCGCCGCGCCGTCTTTGTCGGTATAGGACAGTTTATTGTCGGCCCAGCCGCTGGCTTTCGCCCCCAGATGTGTGGTGATGCCGAGTTTGTTCAGGGATTGCAGGATCGGGCGGGTAAGTTCCTTGTCATAGGTGGCGAGAATACGATCCTCGGCCTCAATGAAAGTGACGTCCGCGCCCAGCTTACGATAGGCGATGCCCAGTTCCAGGCCGATATAGCCTGCACCAACCACGACGAGCCTTTTCGGCACATCTTGCAGATCCAAAGCTTCGGTAGAGGAAATCACATCTTCGCCAAAGGGCAGAAACGGCAATTCTGTCGGTTTCGATCCTGTCGCCAGGATCACATGCTCGGCCGTAATGGTCACGATGCCGTCGGCGGTTTCCACATCACAGGTTTTGGCGTCCTTGAACGTGGCCCAACCGGTGATCTGTTTGACCTTGGCTTTTTTAAGCAGGCCTTCGACGCCGCCGTTCAGTTGATTAACGATACCATCTTTCCAGGCGATGGTTTTTGAAAAATCCAGCTCCGGCTTTGTGCCAAGCTTGATGCCCAGATGCCCGTCTCCGGCATGAGCCGACATCTCCGCATATTTATCAGCTGCATGGATCAGGGCTTTAGACGGAATACAACCCCGGATCAGGCAGGTGCCACCCGCCTTGTCGCCTTCGACAATGATGGTGTCAATGCCGAGCTGACCGGCGCGAATGGCCGCCACATAACCGCCAGGGCCCGCGCCAACCACGAGAAGTTTGCAATTTTGTTTCACACTCATGGGGCGTCCTTACATAAACAGGGTTGCGGGCTGCTCTAGCGACCCTTTGATAAACTGGATCAGTTCCGCGGCGACAAAGCCATCGACGACCCGATGATCGAAAGATGAAGACAGATTCATCATCTGACGGATCTGAATTTCACTACCGTTGATCACCATCGGACGCGGGACAATTTTATTGACCCCGATGATGCTGACTTCCGGATGGTTGATCACCGGTGTGGTGACAATACCACCGATTTTACCAAGACTGGTAATGGTCACGGTAGAGCCGGACAGCTCTTCCCGGGATGCCCTGCCCTCGCGACCGGCAGAAGTCACCCGCATCATTTCCGTCGCCATGTCCCAGATGTCGCGTACTTCCGCGTGGGATACCACGGGCACCATCAAACCATTGGGGGTCTGGGTCGCAATGCCGAGGTGAACCCCGTCAAAGCGGCGTACCATACTTTGTTCCGCATCATAATGGGCATTGCACTCGGGGAATTTCTCGAGCCCCTTCAGGGTCGCCATCATGATAAACGGCAGAATGGACAACTTTGGTTGTCCCTCTGCCCGATTGGCATTCATGAAATTGCGCAGTTTTTCAACTTCCGTAACATCGACTTCTTCCACATAGGAATAATGCGGGATGCTGCGTTTGCTGAGTTCCATCTGCTGAGCGATCTTGCGACGAATGCCGATGACCGGAATTTCTTCCACGCCCGTGCGGGCCTTCTTGGTGCCGTAGGAAATTCGTCCTCCCGCCGCGATAAAATCATCGAGATCCTGATGGCTGATGCGTCCGGCGGGGCCACTGCCCGGCACCTGGCTCAGGTCAATATTCTCTTCCAGGGCCCGTTTGCGGACCGCCGGAGACGCCAAAGGCTTGTCGCCGGTTTTGGCTTTCGGAGCTTTTGGCGGAGACACCGGCTTTGGCTTTGCGGCCACCGGCGCTGGCGCGGCCTTTACCGGTTCTGGCGTCTTGACTTCAGCGGCTTCTGGGGTTTTTTCTTCTGTTTTTGGCGCTTCCGCCGGGGCAGTATCGGCATTGCCGGCGCCTTCAACCTCAAACACCACCATCGGGGTGCCCACGGTGACCATTTCACCGGGCTGACCACTGATGGAGAGAATTTTCCCGTCCACCGGACTTGGCAGTTCAACCGTCGCCTTGTCCGTCATCATATCGATCAGAGGCTGGTCTTCGGTGACGATGTCGCCGACCTGAACATGCAAGGCCGCAATTTCAGCTTCGACGATGCCTTCCCCGAGATCGGGCAGATTAAAATAATATTGTCCCATGATTAACCCTCCATGACATGTTTTATGGCGTCCAGCACCCGCGCCTTGCCGGGGAAATATTCCCACTCGAAGGCATGCGGATAGGGCAGATCCCAGCCGGCAACCCGTTCGATCGGCGCTTCCAGTGCCCAGAAACATTCTTCCTGAATTTGTGACAGAATTTCCGCCCCGAAACCGCCGGTCTTTGTCGCCTCATGCACCACCAGACAGCGCCCGGTGCGGGTGACGGATTCAACGATATGTTCCAGATCCATCGGGATCAGGGTGCGCAGGTCAATGACCTCCACATCATAACCGGACAATTCCGCCGCCGCTGTGGAGACATGCACCATGGTGCCATATGTGACGATGGTCATCTGAGTGCCCTTGCGCACCGTATTGGCTTTACCGATGGGAATGGTGTAATGGCCTTCCGGCACTTCGCCGAGCTCATGCTTTTCCCAGGCCTGCGGCGGATCTTTCGGGTCGCCGTAAAAGGGACCGTTATAGAGACGTTTGGGCTCAAAAAACACCACCGGATCATTGTCTTCGATGGCGCTGATCAGCAGGCCCTTGGCGTCATAAGGATTTGACGGCATAATGGTTTTAATGCCGGATACATGAGTGAAGATACCTTCCGGGCTCTGGGAATGGGTCTGACCGCCGCGAATGCCGCCACCGCAAGGGGTGCGCACGGTGATCGGGGCCCAATATTCCCCGCCGGAACGATAACGCAGGCGGGACGCTTCTGACAGGATCTGGTCAAAGGCCGGATAAATATAATCGGAGAACTGAATTTCCGCGACCGGGCGCATTTCATTAACGCCCATGCCAATGGCCATCGCGATAATACCGCCTTCGGCGATCGGCGTATCAAAAACCCGCTGAAGGCCGTGTTTTTTCTGCAGGCCTTCGGTACAGTTGAAAACCCCGCCGAAATAGCCGACATCTTCGCCAAAAATTACAACGCTATTGTCTTTTTCCAGCATCACGTCCTGGGCCGAGTTAATGGCCTGGACCATGTTCATTTTCGCCATGGTTATACTCCCAACTGCTGACGTTGACGCCGCAGGTTATCCGGCATTTCTTCAAAGACATCTTCAAACATACTGCTGACCGGCGGGCGTTCTCCGGTATTGAGCGTACCAAGGGCTTCGGCTTGTTTGTATTTCTGGGTGACCAGAGAGGTTATTTCCGCCATGGCCTGGGTATGGCGTTCTTCAGACCATTCACCAATCTCAATCAAATGACCTTTGAGCCGTTCGACCGGATCCCCCAGCGGCCAGACGCGGGCTTCATCTTCCGGCCGGTATTTCGTCGGATCATCACTGGTGGAATGGGCATCGGCGCGGTAGGTAAACAGTTCAATCAATGTTGGGCCGCCGCCATTACGCGCCCGTTCAGCCGCCCATTTTGTCACGGCATAAACCGCAAGGAAATCATTACCATCGACCCGCAAGCCCGGCATACCATATCCGATGCCACGACTAGCGAAGGTGGCTTTCTCACCGCCGGCGAAACCCTGGAAGCTGGAAATCGCCCACTGGTTATTGACCACATTAAGCAGTACCGGGGCGTCATATACGGCGGCAAAGGTCATGCCGTGATGGAAGTCCGCCGTCGCCGTCGTCCCTTCTCCGATCCAGGTAGAGGCAATGGCGTCTTCGCCCTTATAGGAGGAAGCCACCGCCCAACCGACTGCCTGACAAAACTGGGTGCCCAGATTACCGGAGATCGAGAAGAAGTTTCCCTCTTTCCAGGTATACATGATCGGCAGCTGGCGACCTTTGCAATTGTCCCCCGCATTGGACAGACAATGATTCATCATATCGAGAAGATCGCGTCCCCGGGAAATCAGCAGGCCTTGCTGGCGATAGGAGGGAAAGAGCATATCATCTTTATCGAGCGCCATGGCCTGGGCAACCGCCACGGCTTCTTCGCCGCGGGATTTCATATAAAAGGACATTTTCCCGACCCGTTGCATATTCTGCATCCGGTCATCATAGATGCGGGTGGTCAGCATGTCGCGCAACCCCTGACGCAAGACTTCCGGATCGAGTTTCGGATCCCATTCCCCGTGGGCCTGACCCTTCATATCCAGCACCCGTATGATGCCGTTGGCGAAGGGGAAAAGTTCCTTGGGATCGCTCATCACATGGGGGCGCGGCAAAGCGCCCGCATTGGAAATATCAAGGTCGTCGAATTCCGGTTTTTCTCCGGGACGATGGCGGGGGGCAGGCACATTGAGATTTTTTGCGCTGTGGGGGACCATTTATACTTCTCCTTTTTCAGACATAATAACAGCAATTACGTGAAATTTCTTCCCATTGATCCGTGAAAATGCCATAATTACGGCACAATATTTATGAAAATGCAAAAAATATGGGAAAATATACCAAATGGATGCTTTAGATATAAAAATACTGAATTTGCTGCAGGATGACGCCTTGATGACGGTGGTCGAAATTGCAGATAAGATCGGTTCGTCAAAATCTGTTTGCTGGCGCCGGATACAACGGTTGCAGGACGACGGAGTCATCAAAAAACGGGTGGCTCTTCTGGAGCATAATAAAGTCGGCCTGGATATTATTTTGTTTGCTCATGTCAAGATGACGGCCCATGGTCGAAAATTACCAAAGTTTATCGAGGTCATCAAGGATATCCCGCAAATCGTAGAGTGCTATACTCTTATGGGAAATGTGGATTTTCTGTTGAAAATCGTTGTCGAGGATATTCAGCAATATGAGGAATTATGGTGGAACCACTTGTCGCCCATCGAAGGGGTGCAGGAAATCAATTCAACCATCGCCATGACAGAAGTCAAACATACCACCCGTCTGCCCCTGTAAAGTCAATACATCCGGTAAAAAAAATGGCTGCTCCTCAATCGAGAAGCAGCCACAGGTATCAGCCGCGACGGATCAGGTCACAGCAGTTAATTGGTTATATTTGGCATTTTTCCACAGATCATATTTCATGATCTTTTTCAGCCGTGCGACAGAATCCCAGACATCGACATACCGAACATAAAGAGGGGTAAAACCAAAACGAACGATGTTCGGGGCCCGGAAGTCACCGATCACTTTGTCCGCAATCAGGGCCTGCATGATGGCATATCCATAGTCATGTCTGAATGACACCTGGCTGCCCCGGACCTCACCGTTACGCGGTGTGGCGAGTTCAAAGCCATATTTGCCGCATTCGCTTTCGACAAGCTCAATAAAATAGTCACACAGGGTAATTGATTTCTGACGCAGATCGGCCATATCGGCCCGCATCATGACGTCCAGACCACATTCCAGAACGGACAGGGAAAGGATCGGCTGTGTACCGGTCAGAGACTGCCAGATCGTATCAGCCGGCCGGTAATCCCGTTCGAAAGCGAAGGGCGCCGCGTGGCTCCACCAACCCGTCAGAGGTTGGGCCGCCGTCCCTTGATGGCGTTTGGCGACAAAGATGAAGGCCGGGGCCCCTGGCCCGCCATTGAGATATTTATAACCGCAGCCCACCGCAAAATCGACATCGCATTTATTCAAATCAATCGGCAAAGCGCCAGCGCTGTGGCACAGGTCCCAAATTACCAGCGCCCCGACCGCATGGGCTTTTTCTGTAATGGCCTTCATATCCAAAAGGTGACCGGTTTTATAATGCACCTGGGTCAGAGACACCACGGCCACATCTTCGGTAATGGCATCCATAATCTGGTCAATTTCGGCGAAACGGATTTCATGGCCTTGTCCGCGTTGTTTGATCAAGCCTTGGGTCATGTAATTGTCGGTGGGAAAATTACTTCCCTCCATGACGATGACCTTACGATCTTCTTTCAGATCAAGCGCCATGGACAGCAGTTTGTAAAGGTTCAGACCTGTCGCGTCACACGCCAGAACTTCACCGGGTGCTGCTCCTATTAAGGATGCAATTTTGTTGCCGAGTTTTTCGGTCAGGTGAAACCAGCCATTTTTGTTCCAGCTGGTGATCAGATCCTGCCCCCATTCCCGTTCAACAACATCAAGCGCCCTGGCCTTGGCGGATTTAGGCATGGCGCCGAGCGAGTTACCATCTAGGTAAATCAGGTCTTCCGGCAATTCAAATTCGTCGCGAAACGCGGCAAGGGGATCATTCTCGTCTAACTTGAGAAAATCTTCACGGGTATAATTTGGCATTTCACATACTTTCTGCAGTTTCACTGACGACGTTTGAACAAACGACCAATAAACGGGCGGTGTTCTGATTTTTAGAGACAAAGCGATGTCCGGAGCTGCTGTCAAGGTAGGCGCTGTCCCCGACTTCCAGCGCAACCGGCTTGTAATCCTCGGTATAAAGAATAATCCCGCCTTCAAGGACGTAGATAAATTCTTCCCCCGGATGCCGCGCCAGCTTCCCCAGGTCCTGTGGGCTGGCGGGCGGC
>TARA_R110002073_G_scaffold55697_4_pt1 | contig 13036 bp, 6 predicted proteins | sample TARA_R110002073 | Tara Oceans TARA_R110002073 (sample SAMEA4397174) | marine metagenome | biome: Polar Biome; feature: [DCM] deep chlorophyll maximum layer (ENVO:01000326); material: water (ENVO:00002006), including particulate matter (ENVO:01000060) such as... | depth 40 m
TGTGATTGTATTCATATTTTATATTAAAAAAGGATTAAAATGGTAAGCAATAGAAGTTTACATAAGTAATAAAACAACCTCCATATTAAAACTTAATTTTAAGAGGAGGTCATAATGACTAATTCAAATAACTATTTTATGTAATACGTCGACAAACGTATATTTAATAACAATATTTATCTTGTATAAATTTAGAGTATTTAAGACAAGAAACTGTCCTGCTGTGTCCTGAAAACACTATTTTACAACAGAAAGCCATTTATAAAAGTATCTTATTTAAACTAAATATGCTATCGTTATAGCCTAGTATAAACAAAAAAAATAGCGGAGACAATATGCCTCCGCTATTTTTAACTTAAATAATATGTTTTATAATATCTTAAAATTAAGGTAATTCTAGTTCTAATGTAAACTCCTCGAATTTAACATCTCTGTCTCTAATCACTAAAGTATCTTTAACTGTGTGCAATAAATCAAATGTTGATGTTGTTGTTGAGATTAATGACCCAAAAAAGCGTACCTCAGAGACTTCAACTTCTAATTCTCGGTATTGATAATCTAAGTAAATGACGTCTCGACTTTCTCCTCCCCATTCATCGCCATCTTCTACAAATTTTCCTGAGCCCGTTACAGTAACAGTGCTAGCTGGGTCAGCATTAGTAACAGTTATTTCTTCATTATCGTTAAATGTCAATTCTAAAGACACCTTACTATTAGTAGCAATACCTGGTCTTCTAACATCAATAGTTGTAGTTGTGCTTTTCCTTCCTGAAGTTGATAGTGGAATTAATTCATCACCTACAACAAACTCAGATCTATAAACTGTAGAGCCTTCAATGTTCTCTGTTTCTGTTTCTGTAGCTCCTGTTGCCGCTGTAACTGTAACCGATTCGTTAGACCCTACTGCTTCATCCTCACCGCGTCTTAAATAGATACCTTGATATTTATTCATAAACTTAATACCAAAAAGTGTATAATCTTTAGGTTGTGTTTGCCAATCATCTGCTTTAATCTTAATCGGATTTGTAACACCTTCAGCTGGTACACCTGTTAAAAGCGAATCTAATTCTTCATAATTTGTAATTCTTAATGGAACTACATAATGTACATCCCCAAATTCTGCAAATGATTGTGGGTCATCAAAAAAGGCATCTGAAAGCTGCACAGGGATACGCCCTTTTGTAGAACCAGAAGGAATTGTTACAGGACTTTCCTGTTCAATAGTATAGTAAGAAGTTGGTAACACCTTCACATTAACAGTATCTAAGCCTAAAGCGGCAGCATCTATCAATTCAGGAGCCAACTCAAAATGTACGCTTCGGTTTTTATTATTATCATAAACTCCCGACATAATAACACCGATTTCAAATCGTCCATTATTATCGTTTTCGTTAAAGCCCAAATCATACTTACCCTGAATTAGAGTTCTTACGGGCGTTTGAAATGGAAAATACACTGAAGTTGAGCCAAAATCGTCAAATTCATTTTCCTGATTTTCGCAAGCCATTAAACCAAAGGCAATTACGCATATTATTAAATATTTTATTTTCATGTCTAATATTTTTTTATTCAATTAAATTACACAATTACCCTACCAGCCATTATTTTGCTCCAGTTCAGAAAACTTTAGAGTTTCAGCATTTGGAATAGGCATATAAGTTGCAAATGGTTGATAATTTCTAACTTCAACAGACGGTAACTCAACATAATTACTTCCATTAAAAAAGTAACCTTTAGCCGATTCATTTAAAGATAATCCCCATCTTCTGAGATCCCAGAACCTGTGTCCTTCAAAACTTAGTTCTATACGACGTTCATTTCTGATAAGCTCTCGCATATCGTCAGCACTAGTAATAGATGCCAAGTAATCATCCGGTTGTGCAATTCCTGCTCTATTACGTATTGCTGCAATCACGTCACGAGCGGTAATACCATCAACCTGATTGTCAGGACCACCAATTTCATTGGCTGATTCTGCTAATATTAAAAACAATTCTGTATATCTAAAATATACATTGGCATGTCGCTTTCCTGATGTAGTTCCATCATTATTAAGTCTAACCTCTGGTTGTAATAATTTTTTAAGGTAATACCCGGTAGTTGTTGACTGCTGAGGAATAGAATCTAACCTATCATTTCCACCACCAACACCACTATTAATTGTACCACCTCCAAAAGAAGCACCATTAACTACAACATATTTTTCTAATCTAGGGTCTCTATTAGCATAAGGATCTTGAGGATCAAAACCATTAGCCTCGGTAGCAGGAAAACCATCTTGCATAGGGAATGCCATTACAAAGTTATGTGTTGGATTAATCTCCCCATTTCCATTCACTGAAGGTGGAAACATTCTTAGTTCATAAGTTGAACTGTTTCCTCCGATAGAAGCACGCCAAAGTGATTCACTACTCTGAATATTACTATCTGATGTATAAAACTCATTCCCATTTGGATCTAAACCAGCAACACCTCCAATAGTATTTAAGATTTGAGCTGCATTTGTTGCTGCCATATCATAATAACTTTGACTATTTAAAAATGAAGGACTAGCCGCAAAAAGTGCCAAACGCGCTTTTAAGGCTCTTACTATTCTTCCTGAAAGACGTAAATCAAAAAAGTTATCATTTACTACTCCATATTTATCAAAGTCAAAATTTTCTAAATCTGAATACCATGGGTCTACTTGTCCTGCGCTTAACCCATAATCTGTTGGTAATAAATTAAGTGCTGCATCAAAATCTGCCATAATCGCCTGAACAGAAGCTTCAAATGATAAACGAGGTACATTAAAGTTACCATCAGGTTCAATAAACTCAGTAAAGTATGGAATACCCAACAATTCTCCAGATGCACTTTTACCTGCATGTGCTTGAAGTACATAATAATGATGCAATCCTCTTAACGCCAATGCTTCTCCCTTCATACGCATCTGAAACATTTCATTAGTAAGTGTATCTCTGCTCCATTGTGTTTCTCCTGCGTCAATAATTTCTAGGAATCGGTTTACCCAGAATACACGTTCATAACTACTCCAACGGGCTGTAGGATTAAATTGTGCATTTAACTCACCAAGAGCCATTCGCTTAAAGTTATTATTCAAAATATTATTAACGGCATCATCTGTAGCTGCCTCAGAAAATGAATATTGATTAACTAAGCCCGTATATGCATTTAACAATACGCCTTCTGCTGCATTTGGATCTGAGGTAACAAAATCAAAACCTAACCTGTTCTCATCAATAGGCTCAAGGGTATCACAGGCTATCATGCCAGTAAATACCAACACAATCAATATATATTTTATTAAATTTTTCATTTTATTTATCTTAATTTTCTAATTATATTAAAATGACATTCTCAAACCAAGCGTATAAGCTCTAGCCAGAGGTGCTGTTCCTATTCGTAACTGACGAACATCTTTATTTTCACCTATTTCAATCAAATTAGTTCCAGATAGGTTTAAACTTAAATCTTCAATACCTAGTTTATTACAAAACGTATCCTCAAACTCATAGGTTACCTGAGCACGGTTAATTCTAAAGAAACTCGTATCAAACAACCAAAACGTAGATGTTCTAAAATTATTTTGATTTGTTCCCGATGATAACCTTGGGTAAGTTGCCGTACTTGCAGTTGCTGGTGTCCATCGTCCTAAAACAACTTCTGAGTATTTATCATTACCATCAACTGAATAGTATTCGTTATACGTACTACTTAACTTATTACCGTCAGCTCCAGTTTGACCAGTAGCCAAAACAAAAAAGTTAAATCTTTTATACTTTAAGTTAAGGTTTAACCCATAAGTCCAAGGGCTACTAGATTGCCCAATAGCAGTTCTATCATCATTATCTATAATATCATCATCATTTTGATCCTTATATTTTATATCTCCTGGTTGGACACTACCAAATTGAGGCACAGGTAAACCAGTATTTAAATTACCATCTGTATCAAAATCAGATTCAGCATAAAATCCTTGATCAACTAATCCAAAAATTGTAGAAATCTCTCTTCCTTGTGTTTGTAGATAGTCTTCAGCAAACACTTCAGATCTTTGAGTTCTTTCAGTTTGACTGTATAGCACGTTTGCACCTAAGCTAATTGAAAAATCTTGATAAGTTTTATTAAAATTCATTCCTACTTCAAAACCAGTGTATAAATTCTTATTGAAATTATCATAAGGTCTGAATGCATCATAATAAGATGGGTATTGATCTTGTAAGAATGTTATTTGTTTGTCAAGTTCTGTCTTAAAGTAATTAGCTTCAATCCAAAGTGAATTCATTAAATAGGTTTCGAAACCTAAATTTAAATCAATACGCTCTTCAAATGATAAATCAAGATTTTCTCCTTGTGTAATATCTATTCTACGATTAGAGTTTCCATCACCCCAATTAACATTATTACCTCTAGAATAATTTACATCATATAAGTAGTATGCACTAGCACTATTATTAACAGAACCTCCACTATTAAGTGCTGTGATACCTCGATCAGACTTCATAACACCACCTGAGGCCTTTAACTTAAGGTAGTTAATAAATTTGCTATCCTTTAAAAAAGGTTCTTCACTTATTATGTAAGCTATACCCGAAGTTGGTGAAAACCCTCCTCTATTTCCTTCAGGAAGTTTTATGGAATTAGCATAGGTTCCTGTAAAATCAAAAAATAGTTTCTTTTTGTAGTCATAAGACATTTGAAAACCTAAGTGAGCATCAACATCAGTTTGAATAACATCATTTTGCCTTTGTGAATCATAAAAACCTAACAACGTGGTATTTAAAGAATGGTCCTTGGCAAAAGTAGTGTCATAATTTATTAATCCATATAAACCAAATCGAGATGTAAAACCATTGGTACTAAGATTTTCAGTTTGATCTTTTAGGTCTATACCAAAAATACCAGAATTATCTGCAAAAGGGTTAAGTGGATCCTCGTTATTAATACCAAAATTGGTTATTCTATCACCCTCCCAACCCGGAGCATATGTTTTAAATTGATTTTCAATTGTTACATTGTAAGAATCAAAAAAATCAAAACTTATATAGGTTTTAGCAGATAAGCCTTTTGTTATCCTATCTAAATCAAAATTGATGGTGTTGTTAAACTGTGTTGAACGAAACACTGTATTTCGATTACCACCAGCGATAGCTAGAGCTATAGGTGCATTTGCGCCAAACTGTTGAGTTGACCCTAAAAGATTCCCATTAAATATGTTTGCAGATTGTAATTGTCCTGCAACTGTGGGATCGCTAGTGTCTATTAAATCTACAGGTAAAAATGGCGAATACGTATTAGGTCTTAAAGTAGTAGCAGCGCTCAACAAATTAGCTCTAGACCCCTTATTAGTACTTAATACCGCAATACCATCTAGACTACTTGTAATCCAATCGTTTATTTTAAAATCTAAGTTACCTCTTAAATTAAAACGGTTAGTTCCTGCATTTATATCTTCATTAATATCAACCCAATCTTCGTTACGAGTCCAACCCACATTAACATAATACTGATTTTTATCATTACCACCTGAAAACTCAGTTAAAACATTTGTAAAACTCACAAAAGGTTGAACGTATTCACTTGAATAAAGGTCTACATCCGGATATTTGTATATATTAGAACTTGTTCTAAACTCTTGAATAAGTGATGGGTCATAAAAATTATCTAATCCGTCATTATTTCTAGCTTCATTAAAAAGTGTCATATATGCCGCTGAACTCAAATAATTTGGCAAAGAAACAGGCGCACTAATACCAGAACGAATATTAACATTAACTTCCTTTTTATTAGCTTTTCCGCGTTTGGTATTAATAACAATAACACCATTTCTTCCTTGACTACCGTACAGCGCAACTGAATTAGCATCTCTTAGCACCGTTATCTGCTCCACCTCTTCCATATTTAGGATGTTAGGATCACGACCAATTACGCCATCAATAACAAAAATAGCGTTACCTATACCTCTAACATTTTCAGAGCCTCTTACACCTAACATGAGTCCGGTAATATAATCTCTAACAAATTGCGTATTGTCATAAGTTAATCGGTCTCTTGTGTTAACTGACGAAATTGCTCCAACAATTTCACGCTTGTTTTTGGTAACTACTCCCATCTTCAATTCGTCGTCTTCTGAAGCGAGGAAAGGAGATTTCTTCATGGTAATATTACCTGTTAAATCAGACATAGTAATAATGACTGATTCATAGCCCTTTTTTTCAAGTATTACAGACTCATCATCTAGTAATTTAATTTTAAACTGCCCATTAACATCTGAGGATGCCTTATCTCCTTTAGAGCTAGAAACATCAACACCGCTTATAGGGTTACCTTGTTCATCAACCACAGTTGCTGTTACCTCTACACTATCTGTTTGAGCCATTGTAACATTACAAAAGCAAAACAACGTTAAGCTAACTAGAGCAAACAATCTATATAATTTATTTATCTTCATTTTTTTCTTTATATTAATTAAAGCGAATTTGTACAAGACTACCATCCTGGGTTTTGAGGGAAGCCTTCGTAAATTTGTGTTTGCTCAACTGGAAATGGTAACCAATAATGTTTAGGGAACTCACAAATTCTATCTACAAGAAGCGTTTCTGTAAAATTACTTCTATCTTGCGGAAAATCTAAAGCTAATTTCCTTCTGTATTTATCTAAATGAGCTACTCCCCATCTTCTAATATCTACCCATCTATGTGCTTCATAACTTAACTCAACAGTTCTTTCTCTTCTTAGTTCATCCATAAACTTGTTGTTATCTGTAACTATGCTAGGATGTACATTAGGAACACCTGCTCGATTGCGGAATAAATTAATAGCCGCTTCGGCAGTTAAGCTATAAGACGCTGGTGCTGCCGTTGCCCCCTTAGATGCATGTAACGCTTCTGCATACATTAAATAAACATCTGTAAGTCTCATATGCATACGCACTCCGACGTATTGACCTATAATAGGATTCCATCTTGTATGATATTTACCATCAACTTTAGGGAAGAATTTAGTCCACATATACCCTGTATTATTTACTATTTTGATGTTTTCAGCACCTGTACTACGGTGGAAACCTTTTACAGAAGGAGATTCAAACCAAAGTTGGGCTGCTACATGATTTGGATCCCCAGCTCCTGCATCTATAATTTGTCCATCAATAATATGCCACTTATAAAAACGTGGATCACGGTTTTCAAAAGGTTTAGTAGGGTCATACAATGTTGGTCCGTAGACACCACTAAGATCGTCCTCTATAGAAAGCCCATTAGCCATACCAAAATTGTTATGGATAAAGTTATGTGTAGGACTAATAACTTCGAATCCAGCAGAATTGGAGTGAATAGCTCTATTTACTCCTGACGCCATAAATCTTTGAGCCTGCACTTGACTACCTCCGGTTGCAGAAAACATAAATTCTGTACCTCCTGGCCATGCACCAGGTGCTGGTGATTTCCAAAACACTTCATCTAATTCTTCCAAGGTAGCAGCTAAACGATAACGCCCTTGGTCCGCTAATCTAAGAACTCCTGCAAAAGCATCAACTGCCATATCACATAACTCAGTATCATAGTCATATGTATTTATAGTTACATTATTTCCTTTCATTAAAGGGCTAGCTGCAAGAAGCAGATTTTTACCTTGAAAAGCATATGCCGTACCTTTAGTAAGCCTACCCTTATTTTCTCCTCGTGTTAGTTGTCCAAAAGATTCATTATCCCAATCTACAGGTAATAATTCTATGGCTTTTTTGTAATCTTCGTTAGCTAGTAAAGCCACTTCTCTATAGGTCTCTGGACGTGGTATTCTAAAATCATCTATCAATACTTTGTCAATATACGGATAGCGCCCCCAAAATTTCATAATTTCATTATGGAAAAATGCTCTAAAGAAATAAGCTTGTCCAAGAATAACTTCTTTTTCTGCTTGAGTAGCATTTACCATTAAATCTAACCCTCCATTTTCAACACTTTCTACATTTTTAATTGCAATATTAGCTTTACGAATGCCACGTAAGCTACCATCATATAATCCAGGTCTCTGTCTGTTAAAAGAATTTATATTTTCAACATTGGCTGAATTGGTTCCTGTTGATCCATAACTAGAATTAAGATGGTTATTTAAGTAAACAAAATTGTCTCTTATCACATCATTAAATCTTCCTGCATCAATATCACCACTTGCTTTTGTAGGTCTATCAACAAATCCATCATCTCCCAAAAGAAAATCTTGGAAGGTATGTGCTTGCTGTTCATAAGACACTACTAAGGCATACATTTCTTCAACGAAACCTTGCGCATTTCTAAAGGTAGAAAACGCCACCTCTTCATTAATTACCGCATCTGGAGCCACATCTAAATAGTCCTCGCATGAAAACGAGAATACGAATGCTAAGATTATTAATATTTTTATTTTATAGTTTTTCATTTTTCTTTTTTTTTAAAAATTCATATTAAAACCAAAGTTAAAACTTTTTAAGGTAGGATAATCCCCTCTTTGCTGTCCTCCTCCACCTGTGTTAAACTCTCTATCATCCGGCATATTTGACCATAAGAACAGGTTATTTCCATTTGCAAAAATTTGAAGCTTCTTAAGTCCAAGTTTTTCACATGTCTTTTTTGGTATATCATACGATAAAGTCACTGCTCTAAGCCTTGTTAAAGATGCATCCAACCAATTATCTCTAGGATTAGTTGCACCTGGAACTCCAAATGATGGTTGGGTATCTGTATTATTAGGCGTATCTACGGTCCAATAATCTAAATCTTGTGTAAAAATTAAAGGTGTAGAATTACTAAAAGTATTGTTACTGAACAATCTAGATGCATTTTGGGTACCATACAACTGCGCTGAAATATTAAAACCTTTGTATCGCGCGCCTAAAGTAGCAGCCCAGGTTCTTTGCGGTTGATTTGGATAACCAAAAGGTGCATTATCAAAATTATTATTGTAAATACCGTCTCCATCAAAATCAACAACATCATAATATCCTACACGTGTTAAACCTTGATTTTGAACTTGTGGTGTGGACATGTAAACATCGTCCCAACTTGTTAATATACCCGCAGGAATTGCTGTTCTTCCTTGCCCAATATTAAAACCAGCATCTTTAAGATAATCAGGCTGTAAAAATGGATCGTCTCTTCTTATTACTTTATCTATGGCTTGCGAAAAATTAAAATCACCATATAGATTTAAACCGTTACCGAAAGTATAGTTGGTACCAAGAACAATCTCAAAACCCCTTATTTCAGTGATACCTGTATTAATATCTGGAGGTGTTGCCCCAAAGAAATCTGGCAACGTTTGAATTTGATTTCCAACAACTACAATATTGTCACGATCTTCTGTAAAATAATTCACCTCTCCAGTTAGTAATCTATTAAAAAAAGAGAAATCAACACCTACATTATACTTTGTTGCTGACTCCCACTGAAGGTTTGGATTTCCTACCACATCTTCTCTATAAAAGGTATAAGGCGATCTTCCATTATTACCTTGATACGTACTTGGTACTAAAAATCCAGATTGGCCAGACTCCCATTGCGAAATATATCTCCATCTACCAGCAAAATTATCATCACCAACAATAGCATAAGACCCTCTGAATTTAAGATTATCTATCCAATCTACATTTTCCATAAAGGCTTCGTTTGACACTGTCCAACCTGCCGCTAGAGAAGGGAATAAATCGAAACGAAACCCAGGTCCAAATTTTTCAGAGCCATTGTAAGCTCCGTTAATATCTAAAAAGTATCTTGAATCGTAATTATAGGTTACCCTTCCTACCCAGTCTTCTCGGTACCTTGGGAAAGCACTACCTGTTGCTTGTTCTTGTCTTCTAACTAAGAATAGCCCAGTAAAGTTATGCTTTTCGCCAAAAGACCTGTCATAATTAAATGAAAAGTCGTACACCATTTGACGTGATCGTTGGTTATTCTCCACCTCTGAAGTATCTAAAGTCCAAGGTTGTTGAACATAACCAAATCTCGTATTGTTATCTGGAAAAAGAAGACTCTCTTGATCCCCATCATAAACTCTAAAAATCACACCTCCATCATTTAAATCTTGCCTACTTCTCTGAGTATTATCTAAAGAAAATCGTCCTTGAAAAGATAAGCCTTCAGTTATAAAGTCTAATTTTTGCTTTAGTATAAAATCTGAATTTACCGTAAAGGTTCTAAAAGTATCATAACCTTGAGCCTGTAAAGTTTGAACAGGATTTACGTATACATTAAAGTAACTAAAGGGATTTCCATATAACCCATCTGGATAAACAGGCGGATAAAGACTTGGCGCTATTAAGTAAAGTCCATTAGTTACATTACCAATTGAACCAGGATTCTCTCTAATACCTAAAAAACCAGCTAAGCTAACAGAAAGCTCCGTAGTATTTGTAATATTAAAATCGATATTAGATCTAAAATTAAATCTATCATATCTATACTCACCTAAATAGCCTCTTCCATTATCGTATTTACCACCATCAAAAATATCACTTACGGTTTGGTAAGCTAAACTACCAAAATATTTTGCTGATTTATTACCTCCACGTACAGATAAGTTAACTCTATAATCTTGTGCAAAATCTTTTAACAACTCTTCTTCCCAATCCACATTAGGATAAATATAACTTTCCTCTAAACTGGCAGGGTTACGGTATCTTTCTACAATGGGCAATGGTGTATAATTATTCCATGTACTGGGAGCCTGAGCTACCCCTCTTAAAATAGCACTATTTGCTTCTAACAAACCATCATAAGAATCTAATTTTTCTGGCAATTGCGAAACCATTTTCATGGTTGTATTCGCAGTAAATGACAATTCTGCTTTTCCTACTTGACCTCTCTTAGTGGTAATTAATATTACTCCATTCGCACCTTCAACACCAAAAACTGCCGTAGCAGAACCATCTTTAAGCACTGATATGTTTTCAATATCATTCATGTCTAAATCGCTCATCGACCTCTTAACACCATCCACAAGTACAAGAGGATCTCCGTTACCATTCCATGAACTTCTACCACGAATAAAAATCCTCATATTATCTTGCCCAGGAACACCACTACCTTGTATGGCAGTAACACCAGGCAAATTTCCTTGTAATGCTTGTTCAACATTAGCTACACCCATTGTCCTTTCCATTAAATCCTCTCCCTTTATCTGAGTAATCGCTGCTACTACACTCTCTTTTTTCTGAGTACCATAACCAACAATAACCACTTCATCTAGACTTGCTATGTCTTCTTCTAGATTTACATTGATAGTTGTTTTACCTGCTACTGGAATTTCAACCGTTTTGAAACCTAAATAAGAAAACACTAAGGTTTTTTCACCTAATGTTAATTCAAGATTATAGTTTCCGTCAAAATCTGTTGATGCTCCTCGAGTAGTACCTTTTTGTATTATACTTACACCAGGTAGAGGCATGCCACCAACATCTTTAACAACACCAGAAATCCTTTCCTGCGCTTGTAGATTAAAACTAGTAAAACCGGAAAATACCAGCGCTAGCATTAACATCCAACCCAAGACAGGAAATTGTCTTTTAAAATTTTGTTTCATTTTGAGTTTTAGTTTTAACATAAAATTTATTTAGTTGTTATACCTAAGACTCATCTAATAAAAATTAGTCTTAAATATATGTTAACAATTTTACAACATATTAATAATCTTACTATCCTGTACTATACTGCAAACTTGCTTTTTTTAACAAAAAAAATATAATAGCACCAAAAATCTACCGAATAGGCTTATTTCTGAACCCATAACAAGGTATACCTAATTGGCATATTCCTTATTATTTCAGCCTTATCAGGTATTTCGGGAAGATTTACCCATGTCTCAATATAATTATTATTATTGTATTGTAAACCCGCAAAAAGTAATGTGGGTTGTTTTGTTGGCCAATCGTCCCAATACATAACATCTTTTTTAAAAGGCCAAGCCTTTTTATCTTTTAAATAAGGATACAAAAACTGAATTCCTAGTTTTAAGCTTTTACCTTCTTTAGTTTTATATGTAAAAAGATTATCCTCATTTGTGGTTAGAAGTTGCGCTAATCCAGCCATAGCATCAAGATTGAAGATAGAATAACCATAGGGTTTGGTCCTTGCCATTTCTTTTGGAAAACTACCATCGATTGCCATTTGATCAGGTATAAGCTTATTTTTTAACAAACGCTTACAAAACAATATTTGTTCTTTATTATCTACTAACTTCGCAAAGGCAGCCACTTGCATCGCCCAACAGGTACTATGATTGTTTCCATTATCACGTTCTTTAATGCCGTATTTGTGGGTAGTAAGCCAGTTTAAGTATTGCGAAAACCAATCTTTTATTTTATTTACTTCTTGTTTATTATTTCGGTCTGAGTCCTCAATAACTTTTACAGCTAATGCCACTTCTATTAAATGAATGGTGTCAATAATGCCAATACCCCTACCTGTTACTTTTCCTTTTATGGCTTGTGCATAAAGTAAATGCGGGTTCATCCTGGTATCTTCATTAACAAACCATGCCTTTAAATGTAACATCAGTTTATTTAGATAAACTTCGTCTTTCGTAATGAGATATGCAGAGGCCAAAGCTCCTGATATTTGACTTAGTCTAATCATGGAATGCCTGTGCGCTACAAAATTATCTGGGTTTGACAGTCCATCTTTACGAATATAAGGTCCATCAGGATCCTCGGGGTTAGGCCACCAATAATCACCCTCAGAATAAAAATCATGCTGAGTACCGGCACTTCTTTCTGTGGTATGAGATGTAACCGTAATTGGTTCTAAATGTAAGAATTTCTGTGCATCTTTTAGAACATCATGTTTTACTAAGTCTTTAACTATTTCAAAATCACTTTTGGTTTCAGTTGAACAAGACGCAAAAAGTATAAAAAAAGCAAGAAAAACGTATGTGCATTTCATATTTAGTCTATGGTTAGGTAGGTTCCTTTAAAACTTTGGTTGAGCACCATAACTTGTAATGGCTTATCTCTTGAATGTCTTTTTACTTCTATTGATGCTTTTCCATTTGCCATTTCAAT
>TARA_R110002073_G_scaffold56905_3_pt1 | contig 13035 bp, 10 predicted proteins | sample TARA_R110002073 | Tara Oceans TARA_R110002073 (sample SAMEA4397174) | marine metagenome | biome: Polar Biome; feature: [DCM] deep chlorophyll maximum layer (ENVO:01000326); material: water (ENVO:00002006), including particulate matter (ENVO:01000060) such as... | depth 40 m
TGAAGCTGCGCGCCGCCAGCACGCTGGGCTTTTGCACCTATCCAATCCAATTCCACATGAATCGACAAAATGAGATATCCCCCCAAAAATCACCTCCGGCGCCGAGCCGCTTTCACCCTGATTGAACTGCTGGTGGTCATTGCGATCATCGGTGTCTTGGTCGCCTTACTACTGCCCGCGGTGCAAGCCGCGCGGGAAGCGGCGAGAAGAATGTCTTGCAGCAACAACATGAAACAGATCGCATTAGCGGTACACAACTATGAAAGTACGTTCAAAGTCATTCCCGCAATGACGGGTTCGAGCAGTTTTTCGGTGCAAGCCCGAGTGCTACCGTACATCGAGCAGGCAGGGCTGAGCGACCTGATCGACTTTGCAGAACCATTGCTCGTGGGGCCTGCTTGGATGGCTCGTTTTAACCCCAAGCAGCGTGATGCGATTACGTCCGTCGTGCCTACCTTTCTCTGTCCAAGCGATGTCGGAGATCCCAATTTTGCAACGGTTTTTGCGGACGACAGCGAAGGGACGTGTGGTGGACTGAGCTATATGTTCAGTTACGGCAGTGGCACCGACACTCACTACGACGATCGCTACCGCACTGACGGGATGGTTTGGACCGATTCGTGGGCAGGATTTCGAGATTGTCTCGATGGCACGTCCAATACCGTGCTGATGGCCGAAACGGTGCTCGGGGACCAAACCAGCGGCGTCAGCGAAGCCACGCCTGAAGGTCCGCACCGCCGCATCGCCAATTGGGGCGGCACCACGGGCAACGTGGCTCCTAACCCCGGGTTTCTCGATGACGGAAGCCTCATCGCCAATCCCAACCTGGACGCAATCTATCCGGGTCGCATTTCATCCTACAGTGGCAATCGAGGCCAATCGTGGATTCGCGGTGTGCCATATGCAACCGTGATCAATGGTTACATGACCCCCAACCACCGCACTCCCGACATCGGAATCCACGGCCGCGGCTTCTTTGCGTCGCGCTCCTACCACTCCGGTGGAAGCATGCACGCGATGGTGGACGGCAGCATCCATTTTCTGACCGATTCGATCGATCGCAACTTGTACCATGCCTTGTTCTCGCGTGATGGACGCGAAGTGGTGGAGGTGCCGAAGTGAAAACGCTCGCCTCGATCTTGTTGATTTCATCAACCGTAACACTCACCGGTTGCGGTGGACGGGACTCCAATCCAACGGTGACCGATGGCCTTGGCGTCGCAGTGAGCTACCGTTCCGATCCACTCGCCGACGTGCATGTTCGCTTGCACGGATCGGCAACCGGTCCAGTTCTAGCGCAAGCGATTTCATCGACCGAGGGGATCGCTCACTTTGCTGAAACGCCGCATCCGCAACCCGATGAATACTTCGTCTCGCTCTGTTCGCTCGGCGATGGCGGCTGGATTCTCGACGCCAAGTACCTGAAACCAACCGACAGCGGACTGAAATTAAAGCCGCTTGCCCAGGGCGATGTCCAGTCCATCCGACTTCCCCGCGGTGCCGTTCGCCCGCTTACCCCAACCAACCACTATTAAAATGCGATACCTTACTATGAAATCTCTACTGCAATTGGCCGCTGCTTGCTTGATCACGACGATAGCGACGGCAACCGCAAACGCCGAGGGCCGAACCGTCGCTCGGCTGTTTTGGCAAGACAACCACGACGCCACCGTGAACTACGGCGACCTAAAAAAGTCCGCCCAAGGATGGACGCTGCAACCGGAACCTATCCCCGACTTTCCATCGCTGGACACCGCCGAGCAAATGCTGGTGCAGATGCAAACGGACGCGGGCATCATCGTGCTTGGGATCCACGACCATGCCGCAGGTACCGTTGGTAGCGGCTGGATTGCGATCGACTCGGGCGCGATCGAAGAATCTCACGGTGATCATTCCCACGTGCGGCTCAAACATCAACCAAGCGTGCTGCACACCAGGGTTGATACAGACCAAGGCAACCCCGCACACGTTTACAAGTATGGAAAATCGTTTGTGCTAGCCAACGACAGCAACAATGGATTTACCATCACCAGTGCGTCACGATTACGAAAAGCGAAAAGCCCGGAAACGGCCACTTTGTTTCACGAAGGAGGCCACGGGCACATCACACTCGCCGCGATCGAAGAGAAAGTGGTCTACGCTACCTGGATCGATCGCGACGGTGACGATGCCGGTCGCGTCGACGTCGTCGGACTCGGTAACAACGATGGCAAACGGTACTCGATCCACTGCCCCACTGGCGGACTGCACGGAGCGACGGTTAATTCAGGCAAAGTGTTCCTGGCGCCAAGCGATGGTATCTGCTGGGTTCACGCGGACTTGGATCTCGATTCTGCGCCGGAGTCGGTCGAAGTAAACCACCTATCGCTCGGCAAAGACGCCGATGACGCTCCGCTTCGCACCGGAGCTTTTGCAAACCTGGATCAACTTGTATTGTTTACCGCCGGTAAAGGCAACGATGCTCAGCTTTGCTGGATCGACGCGTCCAGCGACGATCCCACGGTGGCGTCGCTGCCGATCGAACTAGCCGATGGCGAAACGTTGACAACGCCATTAGCGGTAAACGCTCGCGGCGGCAAGCAATTGGCGATCATGTTTCGCGAAAACAAAACGTCGCCTGCTGATGATTGCCTTTTGATTGTCGATCTCGACCCGAATGCAGATAAGGATTATTCCGATGCTACCGTCGCTGCGGATCTTTCGATCGGAGGCAATCTAATCGAAGGTCACTCGGGCCATCACGAGGCTGTCGTCCTGCCGAGCCGGCGTGAAGTGGCCATCAGCAATCCAGCCGATGGAACCCTTTCGTTGATCTCGCTAACCGAACAGCGTGTCTTGGAAACATTTTCGGTAGGCGGAAATCCATCGCGGATTGTCGCGATCGGAGAATAATCCTCGCCTGCTTTTGTCCTGCCGCGTGAGGCGTCGTCAGCCATCGGTCCGACCACCTCCGGTTGCCGTGTCTCGCGCGGTGGGATTTCCCACAATTAATTTCGTCCAGTCAACCGCGTTTTTTAGCGCCAAGTTCAATACGACCAATCTCGATCCTCCCAGACACTCTGGTTGGAGAACGGTGATGCAATGCGGCTAGGTGTGGACCGAAACGCTTGGCGGCTTGTTGATTCAGTGAGCCGCGACGCGTCAGCGGCCGGGTCCCACGCGTTACCCGGTGCCTTACGGCTCACGGCTCACCGTTTCGATTTGCATTTAGATTAAACCAACAAGCCGTTGGCGAGTTTCGCTACGGGAAGGGGGCACGCTTGCGGGCAGACGGCCTTCTATTTTTCGAGTTCAAAACCGGAGGCTTCCAATTGCTTTTGGACGGTTCCCGAGAAGGCGTCTCCGAATGTTGCCTCCTCCGATGGCTCGGCTAATTTGGCTTGTTCGGCCGCGACATAGGCTTGACGCTCTTTGTTCACGGCAGCCAACTTGGCCTTGATCTCTGCACGACGTTTCGACATTGCCTCGACTCGTTTGAGCCGCTCGGCGGGCGAAAGTGACTGCAATTCCGCTGGCAATTCTGTGACGTCAATCTTGGCAATCGCATCCTTGTCTTCTTCGTACGTATCCACCAAATCACGTCCAACGTTGCGATACAGTGAACTGGATTTGGTAGCGGCACGAATACTGAGCCCGCCAAAACCACTTGCATTGGAATCTTGCATCGCCTGATTTTTTTCGTAACTCTCTCGTTTGTTCTTGGATCCATACCAGAGGTACGTTTTGTTTAATTCGTTATTGAGTTTAATGATAATCGTGTCTTGCGGTGCCTTGATGTGCACCACTTTCTCATCTTGATTGATGTTCAAATACTCGCCTTCGGCAATATCGGCGCCGTCTTTCCATTTGCCGTTGATTCCTTGTTGATAATCGCCACAGTGGATGGTGTTGACAACCACGCCCGCACCAATCGCCTTTTTACAAGCCGACCGGTAATCGACCGAGCCTTGCGTGAACGGTTCGTTACCGGCGATGAAGATCGCTTTGTAGGCGTTCGGTTCGCTGCTCCAATCAAGTCGCTTGACCGCTTCCTTGATCACCGCGCCACAGTACTCGTCACCCCCGTTGGTGCGGAGCGCGAACAGTGCTTCGGAAACCTTGTCCAGATCATCGGTCAGCTTCACGACTTGGCGGATGTAATCTTCGCTGGCGGGTAATCCTGAATTACCGTACTCAAACACCGCGACGCGAAGCAGTGGCGTCTTGCCTCTCTTTTTGGCTTTGGCGAATTCTTGCACAATGTTCCAAAGTTGACTTTTGGCTTGGCCGATCAAACCGTCCATCGAATTGGAAGTGTCGAGCAAAATCGCCACATCGACCGAAGGCCGCGTCCCCGAAAACGGTGCCTTCTTTTTGGAGTCTGATTTTTTATCCTTGTCTTTTTCAATCGTGATCGTGACACATTGGGCATGAACAACAGGGATCATTTGCTGGCTAAAGCCAATTAGAATCGCCAGCGGCAGCACAAACCTTAGAGTCGCTTGCATCGGATTTCTCCAAGAAAAGAGAGGGTTCTTGTACGGGTAAGCGGAACCGCGATGGAACGTTTTTCCGTCGCGTGCTTCGGGGAATAGATCGATCGAAGTTGCCGGACTCGGATCTTTCTATTCTACCCGGCGGGGGATGGTCGCGTGGTCGAGATGTGAACCGAGAGGGCCGTAAGGCACCGGGTCAAAAGTGGCCCCAGCAGCTTTCGCGAGCACGTGCTTCACCCGCCCAGCAACGCTGGGAAGGTCGAACACCGAGCCTTCAGCGAGGTTTTCGGGGAGGGCCGCGGTGAGGAATCGTCGGCAATAGCGAGTAAAAGGTTCGTAAGACCCCAGGCGAAGGGGCCGACGAAAGGCTTGGCGACTTTCGCTACGGTGAAATTGAGATCGGATAAAGTGACGACCAAGACTTATTTAGCGTCGAGCTTGATTTGCAGCCGTCGATGGCGATCATCCCAGCCGACGATCGTCCCCTGGCCTACCCAGCGATCGCGTCCAATCTGCTCGAAATCGTCTGCCAATTCATGGGGGACATACAACACCAACGGCAAGGGCGGCTCGCCGTAGTGGGCCCACACCGCGTAACCGTCTTTGAACAAATGCGGATCTTCGTCACCTGCGTAAAGTAACCGGCGTTCCACAAACGCTTCGATCCGAAACGAAAGCCCGGTCACTGCGTCAACTAGCGTTGCAAGTTGCTCGGAATCATCCCGCAGCGACCACAGATGGCTGGCGGTCTCGGCGAAGGTGATCCCATCGGCATTGTCGCGTACGGCCGACTGCCCAATCGACGGCACCGGTCGTTCCAGCGGTTTGCCCGATGGCAACACTTGCAGCGCAATCTCTTTGGACCAATCGGGCCAACGAGGGATGTCGATGCGAAGCGTTGTCGCCCAAATCAAATCATTGCTGGGCAGATCGAGTGTGTAGGGTGCATCCTCGGGCAATGTGACCGAAATCGGAAATCGGCGTTCTTGGCCCGCCGCCAATGTCGTCGCCGATTGCAGCTCGGTCGTCTGTTCAAAGAAAACGTGTTTATGCGTTGTCTTGTTACTGCCACTGCCGCTGATGCAAACCTCGCGAGCCTCGAAGTTCAATGTGATCGCATTGATGCTGACGTTCTTGCGAGGGCGAAGCACAAGCTCGCCCGTGACTTGGTCTCCGGGAGCAACCACGGTGGGCGAGACTTCGTAGACCACCTCGCCTAATAGATACTTGGGCAACAAGACCTTGATTGCATAGCCGACGGCGAATAGAACGGGAAAGATACCGATACAGATCAGCGAAAAGGGGTTCTGAACCATGAAGAACATGAACCCCGAACACCAGATCATCAGAAACACGCCGATAAAAATCCCGGCAAAGACAGATCGGTTCGGTGCCTTTTTCGTCACAGCAGCCTCTGGGCCACAGGTCGGACGCATCAAAATCGGTACCGAGGCCTTGGGGTCAAAGCCCCAAGGAATTTTTACACGAGCATCGACGTAATGATCGACGTTCAGGTAGTGGCCGTGGTAACTCGGCGGCCAATCGCCCACCGGCAATTCAAACGGATACTCGACAACTTGCCCACCAACCCATTCGCCTTGAAAAAGCGTCGCACTGGCAAACGTCCCCGTGGTCACGTTGCCGCGTCCATGCGTTTTCCAAACCGACTCGACCACCAATCCGCTGCACTTCACGTCCTGGTCGACGTTCACGCGAACCTTGCCACGGACGGTGCCACCTCCTTCGTACAGAAAGTTGGCATCCTCGGCTAACTCAATCGACAAATCGCATTTCGCCATCGCTGTACACCTGGTGTTGAACTTGCTCGTAGAGGTAACCTTCGATGCCGCGGATATCGCTGCCAAACCGCGACACCAACCTGTCGGCATCGTGCCGCGACAGTGTTGGGATCGGCCCCGGCCCTAACCGAGACGCTTCGATTCGGCGATTTGCCGACTCGGCTACCAATTGTGCGTTATTTGTATCACCTATCCGATAGGTTGTGACGTCGTACCCCGCTTTTTTCAGCGGACGTATCAAATCGCGATGCGTCGCCAACACCAACGGCAATCCCGTGGCGAAGATCCGATGCATTACCTTTCGCGGTAACCGCTGAGCTTCATCGATCATCAGCGGAACCCCTTCGGCGATCGCACTGCACGGCAAATCTTCGTCGAGATAAACGTAGGATGCGTCGGGGAAATAACGCAGCAGCGCCAACATTCGCGTCGTCTTTCCGCGACCACACTCGCCAATCAATTGCAGTGCCCTCCGCGGTCCTTGAACATGCGAAGCCAGCTCCGCCACATCGACCACCGCCAACTCGGCTCGCTCTTCTCGCGTCAACTCGCCAAACGGATTCCGCCACAAATTACACCACGCCCATGGCAAACCGGTGTGCTGGGCACGACGCCGATCGAGGGGAACAACGAGACCGTTCATCGAAGTGTTTGAGTTCATCTCGCTTGCTGAAAAACCCTTGAGCGTACAGAATTTGCCCCCCGGTACATTTGGTCCGAGAGGTACATTTGGTCCGAGATACGACGCCGAAAGCCGAATGAGTCTCGCCGGGTCCCTTTAAAATCGAATTCCGCATCTCGAAACACAGCGGCCACGTCGCCCCCCATCCTCTCACAAGTGGCACGGGGGAGATACAAGGCTGGCCCTTTCGATGATTAAAACCAAGAAAAAGAAACCTCGACAGCAATGAACGAACCTTCCCCCGCGATAAAAACGCCGATCCGTTACGAGTCGGCGATCGATCTCTGGCTCCTGATGCTGCTGATGCTCTCGCCCGTGGTCGCGGTCGTGATTGGCGGCTACCTGATGGTGAACGGGCGGCCTGGGGATGCGTCGCTGCTGTTTCTGGCCGGCGCAGCCACCTTGCTCGTGCAAGGCATCTTCGTTGTCCCCTGTCGCTATACGATCCTCGACGATGCCGTGTCGATTCGATGCGGAATCCTGTGTTATCAGATTCCGATCGCAGACATCCAAAAAATCGAAAAATCATCGAGTCTAAAAAGTGCTCCGGCGCTGTCGCTTCGTCGCGTTCGAATTCAAACGGAAAAGCGTGAGTACCTGGTATCGCCGAAAGATCGCGAAGGGTTCATTGCCACGATCAAGCAAATGGCGATGCTCGATTGATTCGTCATCACGACGAAAGCAAGTCTTCGATTCGCCGCGTCGTTTGATTCACGTCATGGAAATCACGGACGTAACGCAGTGCCGCATCAGCACGCCGAATCGCCGCATCACGATCGCGGACAAATTCGCCAATCGCACTGGCTAATGACAACGGCTTGCCGGGATCCGCTAATAACATCGTCGGCTCTTGATCCATCAACTCGATCGTTCCTCCGGCACGCGTGGCGATCACCGGAGTCCTCAGTGCCATCGCCTCTAAAACCACGTTGGGCATCCCTTCGAACAACGACGGCAACACGAGCGCATCCGCCGCTGCGATGCGGGCTGCCGGATTGGCGTCGATTCCGACGAACTCGATCGAGTGACGCTTGAGTTGCTCTGACGCCAATTGCTGCAATTGCGATCTTAGCGGCCCATCACCGACCATGATCAACTTCAGCGGCGGAACTTCTGCGGGCCAATCTGTCTCGGCAATCGCCACAGCTCGAATCAAATCCATGTGCCCCTTTTCAGACGTCATCCGTCCTACACAAACCATTGTGACGTGATCGGGATCACGCGGTGTGGCCGCTGCCGATTTCAGCAGCAAATCGTCGCGATCGACAGGATTCGGGATCACCGTGACCGAATCAGGGAACAGCTTGTAATAGTTTTCCGCCGATCGAGCGGCAATTTTGCTGACGGCCACCACGGTGCGAGCCTGACGATAGGCGGCTGACAATCGCCATCGTTTCCAGCGAACAAAACGCTTTTCGACCAACGGCAGCGCACGCTCGGGCGGGCTGACGATCGTCGAGATCCGGGGAATCCCCAATCGTTGGCAGGCCGGTGCCGCAATCAAACTCATCGCAAACGTGCGATCGTAAACCACTGCGATTTTTTCTTTGATCAACAGCTCCCGCAGTTGAGCGATCTGTTGACGTAAAATGCGGCCAGGAAAATAGAGCTGGTTTGGCTGCGGAAGATCGGCAAATGCATGCACAGGAACATCGTCGGGGATTTCCGACATCAAGTCGCCCGCACGCTCGATCACGTACAGATGCGGCTCGAACCGAGCTCGATCCAAATGCCGCAGCAGTAGTAATGTTTGTCGTTCGCTGCCACCGCCGCGCATCGAACTGATCATCAACAGCACACGTTTACGCATTAGGGCACCTCGACTTCGACCCACACCATGCGGTGGTCACTCGCCGAGATCAATTCGCGCTGCGGATCTTGACGCTGGGGCCAAAACACGCCAGCATCCACCACGTTTAGTGACTCGCTCGGCAGCACATAGTCGACGCGAAAATGACCACTGCTGCCAAAGTCGGCAGTGTCCAGCGAGGGGTCGCCCCTGTGTTTGGCATTGGCCTTGTTTTTTGCATTTGGTTCCGCCGCACCTGGCGAGCGAGGCTTGGGATCTTGAACTCGAGAGTGGCCGAGCAATCGCCGAATTGCGTCTTGTTTGCCGTCCCCGTCGGCTGGATCGGCGTTCAGGTCGCCAAGGACGACAAAGGCTGCATCTCGCGTCAGCCCTCCGCTGTTCCCTGCATCATCTCGTAAATAGGCCGCATCGGGGTTGTCGATATAGTCCAGCCAAAATCGGATTTCATCGTGATTGCGGCAACCATTGTGATCCTCGGCACCATCAAAAACCGGCGGCGTCGGATGGCTTGCCAACAAATGAATTGTGGCGTCGCCAATTTGAATCGGCACATCCAGATGATTCTTGCTCGACAACCGCAGCTTTGACCACACTCGGTCCTCGTAATACGGCTTTTGTGTTTCGGGATCACGAGGCCGTTTAGCAGCCGGCAACTCGGACCACAAATAATTCTGGAACGTGCGAATGTTTTTCTGGTCGATGGGAAAACGACTAAAAATCGCCATCGAATACTGACCTGGGTAAACGCCGTAACCCCACGCATCGGTGGCTTCGCCGGAGGTTTGATTGCCGTTCAGATCCAAACCCGAATCGATCCCCGTGTTGCTCGCCGCTGCGTAGATATAGGGATACTCGATCGGGCTGCGGCCAGACTTGGCGATCGAAAAATATTCTTCGGCGAGCAGCCGAGCGGTTGCTGCATTGGGTTCGTAATCAATTTCGTTAACCAGCAGTACATCGGGGCGCACCGTTTGCACAATCGCAGCAAGCTTGATTGCTTTCGGATCACGTCCGTCAATTAGCCGCTCGTAGACCTCGCCAGCCGTTTTGCCGTACAGAGAAACGTTAAAAGTCGCGACACGGATTTTCACAGACTTAGTGGACTTCGTGGTGGTGGGCTCGGCGGCGGAACAGTGGGGGGCACAAACCGCAAGCAAAACGAGCAGACTGCTAAAAAGGAACCCGTGAACCGAAGTTGAAAACATGAGGGGATTGCACCGCGGGAACAGACTATCGAAGTTGGTAGCAGCAGTGTAACCGTTTTTCTCTTACACCTGATCCATTGTGACCATGAAACGTTCGCTATCTTCGCAATTTGAATCTTCGCTGATCGACTGGGCAAACGCCGCCCCCCACCAATCGCTCGGAGCGACATTGGTCGGAAAAAACCAGACACGTTTTGTCGTTTGGGCACCCGAGCGAGACCAAGTCGAAGTCGAGTTGGTCGGCCAAGATCGCAAAGTCAAATTGCAGAAAAATGACGACGGATACCATGTGGGACTCGTGGAGGATTGCGGACCATCGGAGCGTTATTTCTACCGCTGTGACGGCGGTCCGCAGCGGCCTGATCCCGTGTCCCGTTATCAACCGCTCGGGGTGCATGGACCGAGCGAAGTGGTCGACCCCGCGTTCGGTTGGACTGATTCGCAGTGGCAATCGGTCGAGCGAGACGATTTAATCATTTACGAAATGCACGTGGGTGCGTTCACGCCATCGGGTACATTCCTCAGTGCGATCGAGCGACTTGATGAACTGGTCGAACTTGGCGTGACGGCGATCGAATTGATGCCGCTGGCCGATGCGGCAGGCCGCTGGAACTGGGGCTACGATGGCGTGAACTGGTTCGCACCGAACCACAACTATGGAACGCCTGCGGAACTGAAACAGCTTGTCAACGCGGCTCACCACAAGGGTTTGGCGGTGATCGTCGATGTGGTCTACAACCACCTTGGTCCCGAAGGCAACTATCTGAGTGAGTTTGCCCCCTACTTTTCCGCAAAACACGGTACGCCGTGGGGCGACGCGCCGAATTTTGATGATCCGCAGTGGGGCAGCGAAGTCCGCCGCTACGTGATCGCCAACGCCATCTACTGGCTCGACGAATTTCACATCGACGGACTTCGCGTCGACGCGATCCACTGCACCCGCGATGACAGCGATCCTCATATTGTCGCGGAGATGAGCGATGCAGTGCGTCGCTGGTCCGAAGCAGCGAACCGAAACGTGTTATTGATCGCCGAATCCAACGTGCATGATCCCGAGATGAACCGACCGCTCGCCGAAGGCGGGATCGGATTTGATGCCCAGTGGTGTGACGACTTCTTGCACAGCGTATTTGCAGTGGTGCGGCCGGGCGACCAACTTTCTAACCGTGTCTATCGCTCAGGAACCGATTTGGCTCAGTCGCTGTCCAAAGGATTTGTGTTTGAAGGGACAATGCGAAAGGATCGAAGCCGGCAGACGCCAGAAACGCGAACGGACACACACGGACTGGTTTATTCGATCCAAAACCATGACTTCATCGGCAACCATCCGCTAGCCAAACGATTGGATCAATTGACTTCACCGGCGGCACAGAAGTCGGCGGTGGCACTGCTATGCTTGACGCCCGCGATTCCGATGCTGTTTATGGGCGAAGAGTTTGCCTCGAGCCGGCCGTTTTTATTCTTCGTCGACTTTACGGACGCGGAGCTGCAAGAGGCCGTGGTCAACGGACGCCGACTTGAGTATCCGCAACACGATTGGTCCGAAGGCTTGCTGCCGACCGAAGAGGCCGCATTCCGATCGTCGAAATTGGAATCCCGAGAGGACGGAAACCAGAGTATGTGGCGTTGGTATCAATCGCTGATCCAGTTGCGGAAACAGTGGCGAGCAGCGGGATTATTGAGCGATGCGAACATTGAAACGCATTACGACAGTGATTCGAGTCTGTATCAAATCTGCTACGTGCAAGGGACGCAAACTGCCACGGTCTATTCGCGGCTAACCACGAACGAAACCGACGCCGCCCCGATCTCGATCGAGCCCACTGGCGACTTACTGCTCGACTCACTACCGGAAACCTCGGTGGAACACGTTGGTGTCAATCAATTGCTGCCCAACCAAGCCAAGATCTTCTATTCAAGTGGTTCGTAGACGAGAACTTATGAGGCAAGGCTGATCCCTCGCTGCATATCTTGCGCTGTATCGTGCCAATAGGCTTGTTGGTGCGATGCGCCGGATCCTCTACATCACAAGGAAAGTTTTGGTAGGAAGATGGGAAGACTGACCGGTGGATCAAGATGAAGGCGGCTTCATTGTTGGCGATGCAGATCAACTGGATCGCACGACGGCGGTATCACAATTACATTTTTTATCCTTCCATTTTCTAACCTCCTCTTCGTCCGCGCTAGGTCGTATTGCGGCGGCTCACGCCCGCGAATCGTCCCACGCGTGCTAGTGCCGATCGAAGGGGAAGCAAGGTTAAAAATTGGGAGGTTAGAAAATAATAGAACTTGGTGCAGGGGCGTAACTAGTTGCCGGCTGCAGCGTTGGCGTTTGCGGCCTGTTCAGGGTAAGACAAAAAGATTGGTGCGACAGAAAGATTCTCATACCGTAGTCGAGCCTACTTCATTTTGCTGTCGCACCAATATTTCTGTCTACTCAACTGCATTGCGAAGGCCAGCCCTTGCGTTCGGATTTGCAATGGATTGAGGTTCTCAGAAGAGACTCTAGGCAACCCCACATCGATGCTCAAGCATTTTGACATTGCACCATTTTGTGCCGGAGGCACTCTTTGTGGTAGCCTTGGACTTTAGTCCAAGGTTCCGGTTTTGAAATCGGCATCAAGTCGCGGAGCGACGTTTTATGGCAAACGTTCGAATCACAAAACGTCCCGCAGCGACGCGATTGATATCGACGCCCCCCTCGGACTAAAGTCCGAGGCTATCGAAAATCGTCGCTCCGCGACTGTCCGACAAAAAAGGTTAAAAAAATGGCAGGTTAGAAAATTGCGGGAATCGAAGACGAGCACCAAGTTTGCAGCCCGAAACAGCCTCAATATTTCCTGCCCGCATGACGCTCTGTTATCGCGTCCAGACCACGCCGCCGCTGCCGGTGTGGAATTGGCTACGGTCGTTGACCTGCAGATCATAGTTGCCGTAGAGCGTTAGCGCCGCGTTGCGATTGCCTTGCAACCCGAAGCCGATCAATGCCCAGTCGCGGCCCAGGTCCAAGCCGTTGGTTGCAAAACTGGATCCACCCTGGGTGCCGGTCACACTCGTCGATGGA
>TARA_R110002073_G_scaffold107448_2_pt1 | contig 13032 bp, 9 predicted proteins | sample TARA_R110002073 | Tara Oceans TARA_R110002073 (sample SAMEA4397174) | marine metagenome | biome: Polar Biome; feature: [DCM] deep chlorophyll maximum layer (ENVO:01000326); material: water (ENVO:00002006), including particulate matter (ENVO:01000060) such as... | depth 40 m
CCAGTCGCAGCGTCGAGGCACGATGTCGAATTTTCAGCGTTCGATCATCCAACCGCGCGATGATGGCATTGTTGTCGATCGGTTCATTCAATTTGACGTTGACCGCCGCCACACGTCCCGACTCGACACTCGGCACATGCACTTCTTCGGCAAAGCGGACGACGCAATCCGTGACCTCAATCGTGCTGTTTTCCGCAGCCAAACTGCGGCCCAGCAATGTCAAACTGGCCAAGAGACACAGCGAGCGTGATACGAGAGCGATGATCTTCATGCTGCGTTTTCCGTGGGTTGGGAACGTGCCGACCAATACAGTCCAATCGTGCTGCGAACCGCTTCCAGCGCGTCATAGAACAGCACTCCGATCGCGGGCTTGGATTCACAGCGGAACAGAACTCGCACCGGCGATCCCGAAACCGGCCCCGCTCCGAATAAGGCTCCGATGTCGTCACCGTTTTCGATACGGAGAACGACCGCTTTGGTATCGGTGTCGTCTTTGGCGTTGCGCATCGAAGGACCAAATTGCTGTACGATGGCGGTGTGATTGGGCGTTTCGCTGCCATCGATCAAAACAGCGGTGCGAAGCGATTCGGATTGCAATGCCGAACGAACCGAGGCAATTCGCGAGAGCGGAACGCGGGCATCGACTAACCAAGCCGTGTCCTCGCCGATCACCTCGAGCAGCTTGTCGCCTCGCACGACAGGGCGTCCGAGCAAACGCCGCCCGATCTGCCAACTATCGACCACGCCATCTTCGGTGGCACGCAACACCAGCGATTCTTTGACTCGCTTCAAAATCTGTAATTGATCGTCAATCGCCTGCAATTCCTCGGCAACCAAACTTCGCTCGCTTTGAATTTGCTCGCTGCGGTCGCTGCGATGCGATGCGGTATCCACCAGCGCGGTGGTGATTGCAGCTTGTTTTTGCAGTAGCACCGCGTGCCGCCCGAGCAGCGTCGTGATCTGTTTTTCAAGTTCAGGATCGTGCATCGTCAGCAGAGCTTGCCCTTGCTGGACTCGCTCACCATGCGAGACATGAATTTGCTGTACCGTCGCACTGCGTGACGCGAACAGCGACTGAATCTTTTCCGGCCTCAGAGTCGCAGGGGTGGTGACCACCATCGGCACCGGCAGAAACGCGACGACCGCGATCAATGTCAACATTGCGATCGCAAAACCTCGCGCCAACCAATTCCCGCTACGGTCGCCTCGGCTTTGGTTCGCAAACGACACCAACCATTGGCCACCGGGGATTGCTTCAATACTTTTTCGATGACGAATCGCTAGCCCCGCATGCTTCGCCAACCGCTGCAGGTCATTTGCAATGCTTTGGCAATCGATTACTGAATCCGCGTTGGCCAATCCAACCAAACAGAGCGAATCGCGTGCTTCCGCAGCGACCACGACGCGGGGCTGCAGTGGCGTGCTGGGTTTGTCATCGGAATCGTCTGCTTCCAACAACACATAGGTGTCGGGGGTATAAAACGATTCCGCAGTCGAAATCATTTGTTTCGCCGCCACACCGCGAAAATCAATCGCGTTGACGTAGCTCACCGCACTCAGCTGGGCCACGTCATTGCGGAGATAACAGAGCCCAACGCGATCAAATCCAAATAGATCCGAAGCGGCGTCGACCACTCTCGCTTCGATCTTTTCACGACTCGTTAATCCGTGGATCGATGCAATCACCGCATCGACTTGTTCGGTTCGCTGTCGTCGGCGATGCAAGTCGCGAAGTTGATCGCTGCGCAGAAATTCGCCGGCAAGGTCTGCCATCTGAGCGACAAAACGCAAGTATCCACGCTGCGTCGCGACGCCACATTCTTGTTCAAGGAACACTTCGAGCAGATACGACTCGCCGGTGCTGGCCGATTCACACTCAATCGGAACGATGGCAGCAGGAAAATGCGTGGGATTGGCGGGCACTTCGGGGTCCGAGGCATCCGGGGTGGCCGGAACCACGACGGGCTGGGCAGCGTCGCTGACTTCTAACAGCATGCGATCGTGGGCCGCGATCGAGCCCGCGGGAATCGAGCGGTCGGTGATCTCGCCGATGTGGTGAACGACACTCATTTTGGGCGTCCCGGCTACCGCATCGTCCGATCCGTCTGCAAACCCCGGCTTACTTATTTCGATTCGTTCATTTAATTCGATTCGCCAAATCACGACACCTTCGGCAGCCATCGCTCGTAGGATACGATCTGCCAACATGCCAAAAAATTCAGCACGCGATCGCTCGCTGCGGACCGCCAATGCGATCTCGCGAACCATCTCGGAAATCTCGCGCCGCGTTTCATCGACCAGCGATGCAGGAGCCCGATTGGAACTGGAGTCCGGTGATGCTTTGGACGATGGCGCAGCCGTATGCGGGCCGAGCGGCGAGCTCGCGGGCGAAAACACAAAAGGGGCGTCAGTCGTGGCCGAATTCACGGGATTGGCTTGGTTAGTGAACGGGGAACGTAGCGATGTCGCCCCGAGGCAACCATCGACAACAACTCAGGTAGCAAAACCGAGCGAATGGAGCAATGTGAATCGCGAAATGACTGCAATTCCTCGTCGCGGCCGCCTGACACGCGTGGGGCAATTTGCCCCGGATCGACCACGAACTCATTTTGATAAACTTCGTAAAACCACGTAATTCATCCGCAAATCGCCGCTGGTACTTGATTTGCATTGCCTAAATTCATCTTGAAATGGGCACGTGCATTTCGTTACCGCGTTACCGCCAAGTCCCCGAAATTTTCCCGCATCGATTCCCTTTTCCATGGAAAAACGAGAAACAATGTTTGAAGCCGATACCACGGACAACACGAGCGGCGGACACCCATCGCTGGACTCGCAGCTGATCGAGGAGATCCAGCGGCACGGCGAACCGATGCAGCGATTGGCCAACGAGGTCGCCAAAACACTGGTCGGACAACAGGTGCTCGTCCATCGTTTGCTGGTCGGACTTTTGACCGGAGGTCATTTGTTGATCGAAGGCGTTCCGGGGCTCGCCAAGACGACCGCCGTAGCGACGCTCTCGAAAGCGATTCATGCCAATTTCCAGCGATTGCAATTCACCCCCGACCTGCTTCCGGCCGACCTGATCGGAACGCAAGTCTATCGGCCGGCACAACAAGAGTTTGTGGTTCAAAAAGGCCCGATCTTTGCCAACTTGATTCTCGCCGACGAAATCAACCGGGCTCCGGCAAAAGTGCAAAGTGCGCTGCTCGAAGCGATGCAGGATCGCCAAGTCACGATCGGCAGCGAAACATTCCCGCTGCCTGATCCGTTCCTCGTGATGGCCACGCAGAACCCGGTCGAGCAAGAGGGAACGTACCCGCTGCCCGAAGCTCAGATGGACCGTTTTATGATGAAGGTCGTCGTCGACTATCCGACTCGCGACGAAGAACTCGAAATCCTCAGCCGGATGTCGCGAACACGCCGCGTGGACGAAGTCGTAGCGGTCACCACGCCCGAAGAGATCGTCCGAGCTCGCGACCTTGTCGACCAAGTCTTTGTCGATCATCGCATTGCCGAGTACATCGTCGATTTGGTGATGGCGACGCGTAAATGCGAGGCCTACGGTTTGCCGATCACCCAATGGATCCAGTTCGGTGCATCACCACGTGCGACGATCAACTTGACACTGGCCGCCAAAGCGAACGCGTTCTTGCATCGCCGAGCCTACGTCACGCCTCAAGACGTCAAAGACATCGCGATGGATGTGCTGCGTCACCGTGTGATGATCACGTACGAAGCCGAGGCGGAAGAGAAAACAAGCGAACACATCGTGCAAATGATTTTGGACGCGGTTGCGGTGCCGTGATGCCCGCCCGAATGTTCGATGCCACAAACCCCGTAGTGGATCTTGCTAAAGATCCCATGCGGACAGGATCTTCAGCTAGATCCCATGCATCAATCATGGGGACAAGATCTTTAACAAGATCCACTACGTCAACGATTGTTCCAACGTGGATCAATGGTTGACTTGCCCTCCGTTGACTTGTTTTGTAAGAGACCCAACAACCTTGATTCCTCCAGAAATCCTGAAAAAGATTCGTCGGATTCAAATCCGTACCTCCCACGTCGTGGACGATCTGCTGGCCGGCGGATGGCACTCGGCGTTCAAGGGGACCGGTATGGAGTTCGAGGAAGTCCGGCCGTATGCGATCGGCGACGATGTTCGCAGCATCGACTGGAACGTCACGGCGCGGGCGGATCAGCCCTACGTCAAACTGTTTCGCGAAGAACGAGAGATGTCGGTCCAGCTGCTGGTCGACATCAGCCCGTCGCAAGGATTTGGAACGCAATCGCAAACCAAGCGTGAATTGGTCGCCGAACTCGGCGCGACCCTGGCTTTTTCTGCGATCAAAAACAATGACAAAGTTGGTTTAACGCTGTTTTCGGATCGCGTTGAAAAATCAATTCCACCTCGCAAAGGCACTCGCCACTGTTTACGTTTGATCCGGGACCTGCTGTATTGCCAACCCGTGGGCAGCGGAACCAGTGTGACGTCGGCGATCGAGCATCTTAACCGCACGTCGCACCGAAAAATGGTCGTCTTTCTGATCAGCGATTTCCAAGACACTCATTGCGAAAACACGTTAAAGGTCGCTCGTCGTCGTCACGAAATCATCCCCGTCGTCGTCCGCGACGAGCGTGAAATGACGATGCCCAATATCGGATTGGTCCGGCTGCGTGATTTGGAAACGGGCCAATTGGTCACGATGGACACCAGTAGCGCCCGCGTGCGACGTGCCTACGCCGATTCGGTACAGCGGCATTTCGAGAACCTCGAGTCCTCCTTTCGACGCATGCGAATGCCCGCGATCTATCTCGAAACCGGACACGATTTTGTCCATCCACTGCAACAGTACTTCTATCATCGGGAGACACAGCGGTGAACGGATTGAATGCACGTGAATTCAGTACATGTAAACGCCAACCTCGTTTTTGCTTGCTTCCGGGTGCCCGGATAGCAATGTTCGCAATCGCGCTGATGATCGGATCGACACCCCTCGATGCCGCTGAACATGACCGCCAAGTTGACGTCAATGCGACCGTCAATCGAACCGAGGCATTGCTGCTGGATCCGATCGAGTTGACGCTCACCGTAACCGCTCCCGTGGACGCGGAGATTACATTTCCGCCAACGACCGAAACATTGGGACCATTCGATGTCGTCGCCGTCGACGATTTGCCGTCGATACCGGTGCTGGACGACGCCGATTCGTCAACACGACGTTGGACACGGCGAATGGAGTTGGAAACGATCGAAGTGGGCGAGCAAACGATTCCTGCGATCGAGATTCGTTATGTCCTTCGCGATGCAGCCGACTCGCAATCAGGCCTCGTTCGCAGCAAACCGATTCCGATCCACATCAACAGCGTCTTAACGAGCGAGGATAACCCCACGACATTTCGCCCGATGAAACCCGCGTTGCCGATTCCTTCGCAATCCGAATCGACACCGATTGGGTGGCCCGCGATCGCAGGCGGATTGATTGTCCTTGCCTTCGTTGCATTTCTGGTCAAACGGCGGATGCAAAAGCCCGTCACGCCAAAGCAGTGGGCATCGCGACGCTTGGCCTCGCTGAAGCAGCGTCACGAGGTAGGACAAATCGATGACCGATCGGCCTACCTCGAACTTGCTGAGATCGCTCGCGATTTTGTCATCGCTCGCGAAGGCATGAACCCCGCCGTGATGACGACCGACGAAGTCGTTCGTTTCGTGACAACAAAGTCATCGCTTGCGAGTGAACATCAAAACCGTTTGAACGCATGGTTGATGGACGTTGAACAAACCAAATTCGCACCGCATCGGTTGGCGCCGGAGGAAATCAAACCAAAGGTGCAAGACGCGACGAATTTTGTGGATGAGTTGCTGGACCATTCGGCCGGTTCGCCAGTCGCGTCCGGCAGCAGGGAGGACGTGTAATGTTTGAAAGTCCTTGGTTCCTGTTGTTATTGGCTTTGGTGCCACTGCTTGGCTGGGGCATGTTTCGGCGACGACAATCGTGGTCGATTGGATTTAGCTCGACCCACAGCATCGCGGGGATTCGGCCAACGTGGCGTCAACGGTTGGCGTGGCTCCCTGAATTCCTGACGCTGTTGGCGTTGGTTGCGATGATCATTGCCTTAGCGCGACCTCGAGTGGGCCGCGAGCAAACCGTCATCGATTCCGAAGGGATCGCGATGGAAATGGTCGTTGACCGCAGCGGCAGCATGCAGGCGATGGATTTTAAGATCGATGGAAACCATGTTGATCGTTTAACCGCGATTAAAAACGTGGCCGCAAGCTTTGTCAAAGGAGACGAAGAGGAAGCCGATCAAAATGGAATCGCTGGCCGCGCAAGCGACTTGATTGGCTTGATCACGTTCGCTGGATTTGCCGATGCCATCACACCCCCGACGCTGGATCATGCCTTCCTACTTGAACAACTCAATCGAGCCGAGATTGTGACCCAGCGGCGCGAGGATGGGACCGCGATCGGTGATGCCATCAGTTTGGCGGTCGAAAAACTGCAATCACTCGAAACGGGCGACAAAGAATCGGTTAAAAGCAAAGTCATTATTTTGATGACCGATGGCGAAAACACCGCAGGCGAGTTTGACCCGATCCAGGCCGCCGAGCTGGCCCAGACGATGGGAATCAAAATCTACACGATCGGGGTTGGCACCAAGGGACGGGCTCCGTTTCCGTCGCGGCATCCCTTTACCGGCGAAGCGACTGTGCAGTGGATGGACGTCAATATCGACGAAGACACGCTGCGTAAAATCGCGGAAACCACCGGAGCCGAATACTTCAGGGCCACCGACACTCAGTCGCTCGAAGCGATCTACGAAGCGATCGATGAACTCGAGAAAACGAAGATCGAATCGCATCAATTCACGGACTACCGCGAATTGGCGGTCCAGCCGTTCACCTGGAACGCGATCACATTTCCACCGATTGCCCTTTGTGCATTGTGCTTGATCGCCGCCAGCGTGATGGTCAAGTATGTGCTGATTCGAGCGTGGGTGTAACGGCAGAAAGCATGAGGATTCAAGCAATGGAAATTCAATATGGCAACCCTTTCGCACTGAATTGGCTGTGGCTAGCACTGGCGTGCGTCGTCGTGATCGTCTGGTCTGCGGTACGAATGCGAGCGAAATTACGCCGCTTTGCGACCGCAAACTTCAGCTCACAATTGCTGCCCCCGCACCATCGTTTGCGTACTGCCGTACGCACGGTGCTGTTGCTGTTGACGTTCTTGTTTCTCACCATCGCACTGGTCGATATTCGTTGGGGCAAGGTGTGGCGTGAGGTTCCTCAAAAAGGAATCGAGGTCATGTTTGTGGTCGACGTATCTCGGTCAATGCTGGCCGAAGACGCGACGCCAAACCGGCTGAGCCGAGCCAAGCAACAAATCAACGATATGCTCGATGTGATGGCGGGAGACCGCGTCGGTTTGGTCGTGTTTGCGGGCGAAGTACGCCAAGTCGTGCCGATGACCAACCACTACGACGATTTTCGTCGCTCGCTGAAAGAGGTGGGAACGCATTCGATCCGCCGAGGTGGGTCGCGTTTAGGGGATGCGATTCGGGTGGCCAGCAAAGGATTTTTGAGCAAGACCAACGATCATAAGGCGATGGTGATCCTGACCGACGGCGAAGACCAAGAGAGTGAACCGCTGAAGGTTGCCAAACAAGTTCATCAGGACCAGGGCGTTCGTATCTTCACGATTGGATTGGGCAACATGAGCGAAGGTGCGAGGATTCCTGCAGGCACCAACGGCAATTCCAACTACGTGACTTACGACGGTCAACAAGTCTGGTCGAAACTCGATGGGGCAATTCTGCAGGCGGTGGCAACCGAAACCAACGGAGCCTTCATTCCCGCCGAAACCAAACAAGTCGACATGGCGAGTGTTTATCACCAATACGTCGTCAAGGTGGAACAGCAACAATTTGAAACCGCCAAGATCAATCAATACGAAGCCAGATTCCAGTGGTTTGTTGGTTTGGCACTAATCAGCTTCCTGTGCGAAGCCTTCATGACTTATTGGTTGCCGACATCCTCAGATGACCCAGTGCAAGCGGGGGAACAAGCAATATGAATGTGATCAAGACTTACCTGCAAATCATGTTGATCGCAGTTGTGGTCAACACGATTGCTTTTGCCGACGAAGCCGTCCCTTCGGATACGCAGCGTTACAATGAAGCCGTACAACAGTATGCCGCTGGTGAAACCGCTCGCGCAAGCGAAACGCTACAGCAGCTCAGTGGATCGGATCACGACGAGATCGCGGCCCGGTCTCGCTACAACTTAGGAAATGTCCGCTATGCCGAAGCGTTAACGCAACTCGAGCAAGAAGGGAACGACGGAATCAAGGTCGTCGGGTTGCTGCAAGAGGCGATCAAACATTACCGCGGTGCGTTGGCGATTCACGCTGCGGACCAAGACGCCCGCGCGAATATCGAATTGGCCATGCAGTTGATTTCGCAAATTCAACAGCAACAACAAAACCAAGCCGAGCAACCGCAGTCGCAGCAGCAAAACGAACAAGAAAAGCCGCAACAGGATCCACAACAACAAACCGAGTCTGAAAGCGAACAATCCGAATCGAAACAAGAGTCGTCAGAGTCCGACGACTCGGATTCACAGGATGAATCGAAGTCTGAAAAATCCGAGGCACAGCAATCCAATCAAGCGGGTCAAGAAGGCGAATCGGAGTCGAATTCCGAAGCTCAGCCAAACCAGGACGAAAACCAAGGTTCGGCGGAGAACAATCCTTCACAATCCGACGCGGACGACGGCCAAAGCGAAACATCCGAATCCGCAAACAGCGCCCCAAGCCAGTCCGGCGACTCGCAATCGATGCCGCCGGATGCGGATTCGGGTGCCGACAACCCTCCGGAAAATCCTGCCCCGAATCAGTCGTCGCCCAATCAACCCCAAAACGATGTCGCATCCGATGACAACCGCGATGCGGATCCGAGTGACGCGGAACCGCAACCGACCGAGGCGGCTGAATCGGATCCTTCAAAAACCGAAGGAGAGCTTTCTGCCGTCAACGGTCAAAACGAAAACGATGCGGCAAGCGAGGAAGATCCCCAGAAACCAACCGCGATCGGCGTCATGACTAAGGACGAAGCCCAAAAAATGTTGCAAGCGATTCGCGATCGCGAGATGCTGCGACGCATGCAAACCGAACGTGAACAACGACGCCGACAAGTTCCTGTCGATAAGGATTGGTAAGCCATGAAAAACGTTACACCTCTTTTATTGATCGGTTTGTCGCTCGCGTTTGTCTTGCTATGCAGTGCCAATGCCACCGCTGGCGACGTGCGTATCGGAATTTCGGCACAAGAAACCTATGTCGGGTATCCGGTGACACTGCAGATCGAATTCAGCAATGTCGCTAAGCATGAAGCGCCCGAACTGCCCGAAGTCGATGGACTGAAGATTGAATCCACGGGGGCTCCCTCGCAAAGCACTCAAGTTTTCAGCATCAACGGGCGTCGATCCATCATCGAATCGTTCACCTATTCCTACGCCATCACCCCTGATCGTGCGGGTGAATTTGTCATTCCGCCACTGACGGTGTCTTACGATGGACGCAAACAATTGACCGAGAGCGTTCGGTTCTCGGCGACCAAAAGCGAAGTGGGCGATTTGGCGTTCGTCGAAATCACAGGCGATCGGCCTAGTGTTTATGTGGGAGAACCGATCCAGTTGACGCTTAAAATCTGGATCAAACCCTACCAAAACGAAGATTTCCGAGTGACGCTTTCCGAAGGCGATATGTGGAACTTGATCAGCCGGCAAACCGATTGGGGCCCGTTCACCGATCGCATGAATGAATTGGCGGACAACAACCAGCGTCCCGGTGGCGAGCGGGTGCAACGTGAAAGTGACGATGGCACGACATCGACTTACTACTTGTACGAAATCGATGCCGAAATCTATCCGCAACACGCAGGATCGATCGATGGATCCAACTGCCGAATTGTTATCCGGTACCCCACTGAACTGAAACGCTCACGAAGCCCGCTAGATGATTTTTTTGGTGATCAGTCGCCGTTTTCAGGCTCCGGTTTTTTCGATGATGCCTTCTCTTCGTTTGGCCCGCGTTTGTCAATTTCGTCGGTTCGCCCGGTGATCGTTGATGCAAAAGTTTCTCCGATTGAAATCAAACCCATTCCAAATCAAGGCCGTCCGGCGAATTATCGCGGCGCCGTCGGTGATTATGAAATCTATACACAAGCCACGCCGACGACCGTAAACGCAGGCGATCCGATCACGCTGAATATTGCCATTCGCGGCGATGGGCCTATGGATCGTGTCCAACCGCCGCTGTTGAATGAACAGCAAACGCTGACCAAGAAATTCAAAGTAGCAGATGAATCGTTGGCGGGATTTGTTGACGGAAACCAAAAGCTGTTTACCACCACGATTCGCCCACTTTCGGAATCCGTGAGCGAGATTCCGGCGATCGAGTTCAGCTTTTTCGATCCTCGCAAAGAGAAATTTGTCACCGTTCAAAGCAAACCGATTCCCGTCGAGGTTTCCGCAGCCGAAACATTGTCTTTTGACAAGATCGTTGCCAACCCCGATTTACCCCGCGACGACGCGGAACGATCCGACGACGATCCGGTGGCCATGGTCCCAGCCATCTATCCTGCCGACGACTTACTCGATTCGCAATCAGCTCGCACGACGTGGAATCCATTGATTTTGACTGCGATTGTGCTGCCTCCGCTTGCGTTCGCGTTTTCGTTATTGTTCGCACGCCGAGGCGTCGTTGCCTCGGGCGTTCGTTCGCTGATGCCGCTAAAACATTTCGAAAACGCCTGTGCGGCCGCCACCTCGCCTCGCGAGTTAAGCTTGGCGATGCGTGAATTCCTGGCGTCATATTGGAAGCTCGATCAAGCCAGCGAAATGGTGGTGGTGGGACAGTTGCGGCGAAATGGAAATCGCGAACTCGCAGTGCGACTCGAGAGCTGGTTTGATCGATGTCGGCAAGCCGAGCACGGTGTTTTGTTTTCCGAGTTGGCAACCGAAGATCCTCGCAGTTTGCCGAGTTTGAAGCGTGAAGCGAGCCAGATTGCTGAAGCATGCGTGGACCGAAGAGCGAATCGGGCTGCGAAAACGATGCAGGCTCAGGCGGGCCGATCAAGCACCGTGCTGCGTTCATTGATCGGAATCACAGTGGTGAGCTGCGGACTGACACAATCGGCGTCCGCTGAAGATGCCCCGTCATCCGGTGCCGTGTCGATGACTCGCCAGCAACAACATGCCGTTTTGAGTGAAGCGGACGGGCTGTACCATCGTGCCGCCGAAGCGATCACGAGTGATCCCGAACAAGCGAATGCGAACTTTGCTGCTGCGGCCGCCAAGTACCAAATCGTCGTTGATTCAGGGGTCCAGAACGCCAAGCTGTTCTACAACCTTGGAAACAGCTATCGCATGAGCGGATCAAAGGGCATGGCAGTGGCCTATTATCGGCAAGCGATTTTGCTCGATCCGGATAACCCTGAATTTGCAGCAGCACTTCGCCAAACGCTGCACGAGATCAACTCGGCCAATGCCACCTCCCTCGACGCACGAAGCATCACGCGTCAATCCGTAACAATTCTCTTTTCACACGTGCCACGGTTCTGGGTGTTGTGGAGTGGCATTGTCGTTTGGGCGGTTGCCTGGTTGATGCTGGTCCAGCGAGGTTTTCCGCAACTGTGGTTCGGCGAACATCGCATCGGACGAGCTTGGCCGGTGGGATTGATTCTATGTTCGCTGGTCCTCGCAGGATCGGTAGCCGCCCACGACTGGACGCTTCGCAACCCGCAAGCGGCAACCGTGGTGGTGGCCAAGGCGAACATGCACTTGTCCGACGATGCGACTTCACCGGAGGTCGGCAAACCGCTCGCCGAAGCAAGCGAAGTGGTCGTGAGCAAACGCCGAGGCGACTGGGTCAAAGTCACCTCGATGGACCAACGTTCCGGATGGCTACGAAGCGACGAAGTCCGCTAGTTGGCTGGGAATCCCCCGTAGCGAAAGTCGTCAAGACTTTCGATGTCGCGTAGTGGATCTTGCTAAAGATTCTTCTCAAATATCCACATCCATTTCGCAACAACGTTCATCAATGAGCCGCTCGCGCGTGAGCGGCCGGGTCCCGCGCACTACCCGGTGCCTTACGGCCCACGGCTCACTCTTCGATTGACATTTCCATAGGTCAAACGACACGGAAAGCGGTCAGCTTAGGCCGGAGGCCGATACATTGATTGCCGTGGCCGTAAGGCCACGGTCACGTTGTTTTTGACCAACAAAGGCCAGCGGCCGACACCTCCGGCGCGAATTTGTGTCGGCCGCTGGCCTGTTGGCGACAGGTCGCCTCTTAAAACCGTTGGCTCACGCCAACGGCAGTTCATGTGTCGGCCTCCGGCCTAAAGAATCAAATCACGGCCGCTTGCCCCAGGCTCGACCACTTGTAACTTTTCAAAACTTTTTAGTCGACACGAGTCAACGGAGCCCTTAATTTAGTTCTCATGTCGATTAAGCATCTCGTTGGTACGCGCGAGAACCAACGTGAGATGGACCACGAAAGCAATCTTCAAGACACGACAATGATAAAAACGGTACTCTGCTCGTTATCCGTATGGCTGTTGACGCTTACTACATTTACGTCGCAACAGACAAATGCCGCGCCACCGATCGCCAAGGCGAAAGACGTTGAATTTACAGTGATTTATTCAGCGGACACGCTCGCTGTCGGCGACATGCTCTATGCGCAAATCTCGATCAAAAACATTACAAACACTCCTGTTCGGATTCGGAACTTCCTGCGTTTGGTCATTGTCGCAACGACGCCCCATGTGAGGGAATATGTTGAAAGTTATGGTGAGATTCCCGGTGGCGTAACCTTCCTGGAAATTGCGCCGAATGAGAGTTTCACATTCGAGCGTTGTTTGGACTTATACGGCAACGATCATCGCGACGATGGCTCATTTGATCCATTTGATCCGACGCTGAGCGGACAGAAAATGACACTTACGGCCACTGCTTCGACC
>TARA_R110002073_G_scaffold126703_12_pt1 | contig 13023 bp, 10 predicted proteins | sample TARA_R110002073 | Tara Oceans TARA_R110002073 (sample SAMEA4397174) | marine metagenome | biome: Polar Biome; feature: [DCM] deep chlorophyll maximum layer (ENVO:01000326); material: water (ENVO:00002006), including particulate matter (ENVO:01000060) such as... | depth 40 m
GGCTTCGTAGGCGGCCAGGATGGTTTCGGTGTCGGAATGAGACTGGAAATTCCAGTGGCCGGCGAGCGTGTCGCGAAGCTCCAGGTAATTGTAGATTTCGCCGTTATAGGTCACCACGGTGCCATTGGGGCCAACCATGGGCTGCGCGCCATCCGGCGTCAGATCGATAATGGCAAGGCGGCGGTGAACCAGACCGACACTCTTGGAGTCATTCGACCAATTCCCGTGACCATCGGGACCCCGATGCTCAATGAGGGTGCTCATGGCCGACATTTTCCGGTCGAGTTGGGCTATCGGCTGCCCGTCAAGAGCTACCGCCCCGGCAATACCACACATGCAATCACCCCGGTACAACGTCTGTTGTTCATGTTCGGTCGCGCGCTGATATTCGGGCCCGCCCGATACTCGCGGGCGGTATGAGCAGGGAAGCCGGGCAAGTCAAGTCGACGCAAGCCGGAACGACGCTGGACACATCCAAGGGGCGCACTCTATGAAACGCTCAGCCTCGGGGGAGAAGCTGCGCGCGATGCCAAGCCGCAAGACCATCGCGATCCTGTATCACGCACGCGGGACCTATCCGCTTCGGTCGGCGGTTGAAACGCACCTTCTTGCGTGGCAGCGGCACAGCACCCACCACACACTCTATATCAATGCGGCGATGACCGATCCGGTTCGTGCCCTCGAAGCGGCGCGCCCCGACTGCATTGTCGTCCACACGAGCTTTTGTGGTCTACGGTGGAATAAAGAGGAATTCCAGCGCCTGTCGGGAGCCATCGACCAGATTGGTCGAATGGACGCGCTGAAAATCGCGCTGCCGCAGGACGAATACTATCTGACAGCGCAATTGAAGGCGCTGATGACCCGTCTCGGTGTCACTGTGATCCTGAGCTGTGCCGAGCAGGACAATTGGGAAAAGCTCTATGGTGAACTGACCCGGCAGGTGACGTTCGAAACCGTCCTGACCGGTTATCTGGACGAGGTCGTCATTCGCAAGGCGCGGCGCTGGAGCCTTCCGCTCAAGGCACGGAGCATTTTCCTGTCCTATCGCGCCTGGGACACGGGTTTCTGGCTCGGTGAACATGGGGTCCACAAGGTTCGTGTCGGCGAGGCCATGCGGACGGCACTGGAGCATCGTGGCATACAGAGCGACATTTCAATGGTGGCGTCCGACACGATTACAGGCGGTGAGTGGCTGCGATTCCTGGGCCGGAGCCGGGCCACGATCGGCGTCGAGGGCGGGGCCTCCCTGATTGACGCAGACGGCTCCATCAAGGCGTGCGTGGACGCCTATATCACGGACAATCCGGACGCCACGCTCCACGAGGTCAGGGAGTCCTGTTTCCCCGCCGATTCAGGCGGTTTCAAGCTTGCCTGCCTGTCGCCCCGGCACCTCGAAGCGATTGCAACGGGTACCGTGCAGGCGCTCGTTCGGGGGCGTTACAATGGCATTCTCGAAGCCGATCGCCACTACATCCCCATCGAACCGGATTATTCGAACCTGGACGACGTCATCGACACGTTGAAGGATGACGCGCAGGTTCAAACCATCACGCAAACCGCCTGGGATGACATCGTCGCCAGTGGTCGATACACCTATGCCGCTCTCGTGAGCGCCATTGATGCGGCCTATGTCACTTCCACTCCGAACCAGGCGCGCGGCGCGTACTGGCCCGTCCGGCGATGGCTGAAGCTGCGGGACTGGATCAATTGGCGCATTATCCAGATGGAGTGTTTTTATCTGGACAATCCGCGCCTGTTCCGCCCGTTTGCATGGCTGCTCAGGCCCATTTATTGCAGGCTCGTTCCGACTCGCAACTCCTGATGGACAATGATGAAAAACTCCGGCTCACCGACGCGCCTGCATGTGATCTGCGCGCACGAACCGGATCTCGACCCGCGGATCGGCTGGACAGCGGAAGCCGCCCTCAAACACGGCTATGATGTGCGGGTTGTCGGCTGGACAGCCGCTCAGACGACGCCGGATGGACGCCCGGCCGACTATCCGGTCGAACGGCTTAACCACGCCGCCCCCGCCCGGAGCACACTTTGGCTGCTGAGTCGGCTGGGCTGGCTGGTTGCGGTGCCACTGGCCCCGGTGTTCCTGTTGGTGGCCCCGGTCCTGTTTGCGGCCTGGCTGCTGGTGACCCTGCTCCTGATGCCGTGGCGGATGCTGGACTATCTGGCAGAACGCCTCGGTCAGCATGAGCGGACTACGCGGCGGGTCGAGCGCCGCATTCTGGGGGCCAGGGCGTGGCTATTCTGGAAGGTGGACGCACTGTTCAAGGGCGGACTTGTCCGCCTGATCAACGGGCTGAATGCCTATCGCTGGTATTTCTTCACCCATGCCGGTGCTTTTGCCCGGCGCTATGTCCGCTGGCTTGACGCTCACCCGGACCAGCGTCCTGACGTTATCCATGCCAATGATCCCGACGCGCTGATGGCGGCGGTGATCGCCAAGCAGGTGTATGGCTGCCGTGTTGTCTATGACGCCCATGAATACGGCCCTGACGCCTATATTCTCCACACGACGCCGCGCGCCCTGTTCTTTGCCTATGAACACATGCTTCTGGGACGCGTGGATGGAGCGGTCACCGTCTCGCCTCCGATCGCCGACAAGTTCAATGCCCGCTATGATTCGCGTCCCCATTTCGCCGTGGTCCCGAATGCCTCGCCGCTGGTGGAAAACCTCCGCGCAGAGCCCCAATTTGCCCTTGATGAGCTGGCGCGTGGCCGCCTGCGCGTGCTCTATCAGGGGGGCTTCGCCGCCCACAGGGGCCTGGAACAGGTCATCGCCGCTTGGAGCGATGTCGATGACAGCAAGGCAGTCCTGTTCCTGCGCGGTCCCAACAACAGCTTTCGCGACAGCCTGACCCGTCAGGCCGAACGGGCCGGACGCCTCAACACATCCGTCTTCTTCCTGCCCAGCGTTTCTGAAGACAAGCTGGCGGTCGCGGCGCTGGAGGCGGACATCGGGCTGGTCCCCTATCTGTCGCACATCGAAAACCACCTGGGGGCCTGTCCCAACAAGGTGGGGCAATACATGCAGGCCGGGCTCGCGGTTGTCGCTGCGAACCTGCCGTTTGTCGCGAGTATTCTTTCAGCGGGGCAGTGCGGTGAAATTTATGACGATCAGGATGACAGCGCCCTCGCCCGGACATTGAATACGCTTGTCCTTGACCCCGACCAGGTCAGGGCAATGGGACAGGCCGGGCGGGAATTTGCCGAATCCGACTATAATTTTGATGTTTATTTTCCGATCCTTGACCAATTATATGCTAACGGAAACCGGGGCGCAGCAGCGCGCCCGCAGGCCCACCAGACCGACGAGACCGCCCCATGATCAGTCCGAAGAAAATCGCGAAAATTGAAGCCCGCGCCCAGGATGGCGACGCGGATGCAATTTACGATCTCGCGCAGCGCTCACTGTCAGGCGATGGAGTGGCACAGGACCGCAATCGTGCCCGCGACCTCATCGTGCAGGCCGCGGACGCCGACTATGCCAAGGCTGTCTTCCTGTTGGGTGTCTGGGAACAAACGGGCGAATACGGCCCCGCAGATCCAGCCAGGGCGGCCGCGCTCTACAAACGCGCGGGCGAACTCGGTCACGGACGGGCCTGGCTCAATCTAGGCATTCTGCAGCAGGTCGGCCTGGGGCAGGACGCCGATCTCGAAGCAGCGGCACAGTCCTACGAGAAAGGTGCCGAATGCGGTGCGGGTCAGGCGGCTGCCAATCTTGGGAACCTGCATGAAACCGGCATGCTGAACGCCGGCGAGGCAGATTTTGAGGCTGCCGCGAGCTGGTATCGCACGGCGATCCAGCTCGGCTACGCCGAAGCGCGCGCCTCGCTGGATGCCCTGCATGAAGCAACTGGCATCCCGGCAGTGATGACCGACACGCCGCGCGCCAAATCATCCTCCCTGTGGAAACGCCTGCTGGGCTTGCGATGAGGAATATCCTGTTCAGGAACACAGACAATCAGCCTGAAACTCAGCCCACGGCGGAACGTGGCTCTGTGGCTGTTCATACTGAAAAGGCCCTTGCCGGATTGCCTCCGCGCGCCTCGGCCTATGACAAGGCTGCCGCCATTAATGCCTATGTTCACCTGTTCCTGAAACGCGTATCCGGGTCTACAGCGCAAACGGCCGACGAGGTTCTGGACTCGGGCGAAGCCGTTTGTGGCGGCATGTCGCTCGTGATGATCAAGATGCTCGCGCATGTCGGGCTTCGCGGCGAATATGCCTTTACCCATGGCGGGCTCGCCGCGCATTCCATGGTGGAAGTGATCTTTACTGACACGGTTCAAGGCCTGTTCGACCCTTATCACGGGCTGGCCTTTTACAGCGTCGCGGAAGGCCGACCCCTGTCGATTCAGGAAATCGCCGACTATGCCGATGCGGACCCGGCGCCGGTCTTTTACGTGCAGCGGTCAACTGATCGAAATTTGCCGCTGATCCGGGAGAATGTGTATTCGGAAACCGACGAGGATGGCCGCGGCGACTTCGCATTTCCCGGGCTGTTTACGGAAGCCGACGGCGTCGGACTCGCCAATAGCGGCTTTGTCAGCTTCATCCATGTGGAACTCAGCCCATGGGATGTTCTCGGTGATGAAGTCTGGACCGGGGCTCCCGACGAAACGCCCCGCCCCTGGACGACCCTGGCGAAACTCCAGCGTGCCTCGGGAGCCTATGTTTCCTGGGCCTATCTTCTCGGCCAGACATCACTGGGCTACAGGATTGCCCATGTCTATGCGCTCGAGAACCTGGAGCCTGGCCGAAAATACGTTCTGCGGCTCAAGATCGCCAATGCCTATGTGAACAAGGAGCTCGGCGGGCTGAAGCCGAGCGTTACGCTTCATCCGGCCATCCCCACCGGCCGCAGCCAGTTCGTTCTGCTCAATGCGCGCGGGTATCGCGCCGACGAGAGTTACATGCCCCAATATGCAGAGCTCGCCTTTACCGCCGAACGTCCGCAGATGACCTTTCTGGGGGCCGCCACCGGCGATATCGTGCTGCAATGCATCAGCCTCGTCGAAGCCGATCTCTGAACGCCGGCTCGCGACTCCGGCCTGTTTCTTGAATTTGCGCCTCGCTGCGGTGTTGCCGCCCTTCACCGTTGCCGCTAAAGAACGCCGCGAATAGAGCCATTTGCACGAATTTTCCTGGATCCGATCATGTTGAAATCCACTGCCGCCCTGCTCGCTCAACCCGAGACCGGCGAACCGCTTGCGCTGGACGTCTTTTCCGAAAAGGACGGCCACGTCATTGACGGTCGCCTGACCGCGCCGGACGGCAGCTGGTATCCCATCATGGACGGGCTCCCGCGATTTCCCAGCGACGCGCTTTCCATCGACCTGACAGATTTTTGTGCGCGCCACGGACTGGATGTTCCGGCAGGCAGCGAGGGCGACGATCTGGGGCAAGCACAAACCAATGTGACCTTCTCGGACAAATGGCGCCGTTTCCGCAATTACGGCCTGGAGCCGTCGCACCAGGTTCTTCTGCAGAACTGGTTCGTGAAGAAATTCGGCCTCAACTCGGTCGATGAACTCAAGGCTTTCTACAAGGATTTCGGCAGAATTCTCGAAGCCGGACCCGGCTCAGGCTTCAATGCGCGCTTCATGGCCGAGAACAGCAATGCGCAGGTCTTTACCGTCGATATTTCCGATGCGGCCGAAACGGCGAAAGAGAATTTTGTCGACTATGACCGTTGCCAGTCGGTCCAGGCCGATTTGTTCAAGACGCCCTTCCCCGATGAGAGCTTTGACTTCGTCATCGCCGATGGTGTCCTGCATCACACGCCGTCGACCTTCGGGGCCGTGAAAGCGCTGTATCGCAAGGTGAAACCGGGCGGGACATTCTTCTTCTATGTCTACAAGAAGATGGGGGCCGCGCGGTATTTCGTGGACCAGCACATCCGCGAAGAATTCAAGAAGATGACGCCGGAAGAATGCTATGCGGCTTGCGAAGGCATCACCGAGATGGGCCGCGAGCTGCAGAAGGTGAATGCGACCGTCACACTCGAGAAGCCGGTCGATGTCCTCGGAATTCCGGCAGGCACGCACGACGTCCAGCGCTTGTTCTACTACAACTTCATCAAGTGCTACTGGAATGACGCCTTCGATTACGAGACCAACAACATGGTCAATTACGACTGGTATCACCCGCACCATGCCTGGCAGCACACCGAGCCGGAAGTGCGCGGCTGGCTGGCCGAGATGGGCGTCACGGACTTTGCCATCCACGATGCCAATCCGAACGGCATTTCGGTCCTGCTGAAAAAGCCGGCCTGATCAGTCCAGATTGGTGCGGCCGGACCGCGCCAGATGATCATCGTATTCGCGCATGACAGAGCGGGCGCGCCCCAACACGGCACGCTCGATCTTTTCGCGCGGCGCGAGCGTCTCTGCAGTCCACCAGACCGGATGGGTCAGGACCTGCAGTTTTTCATGATCGCCCTTCGTGATCACCTCACCGATCGGCGTGTGGCGCCAATAACCGTTTGAATCGGAACAATAGCCGTATTCGGAATGGAAGCGCTTGGCGTAGGCGTTGACCAGTCCGCCGAGCGTTTCGGCGTCAAAAGACAGCATTCCGCCATGTTCCGGATCATGGAAGCTGACAGCCCCGACCGGCCCGCCAAACTCATCGGAGAGAAGGGCGGCCTCGCGCTTGATACGGGCATCGAGCAAATCCTTTGTCCACTCACTCTCGCCATAGCCGTTGATGTCAAAGTGAAGCCCGATGCGATGGCCGAGCGACAGGATTTTCGCGGCGCAGTCTTTGATCTCCGGCTCCAGCACATTGTAGTAGGGTGACCGAATCCAGAAAAAATAGGTGGCAACGAGGCCGCGCTCTGCTTCCAGCTCGGCCAGGCGAACGGCGCGATGAACCGAGTGGTCGATATCGTGGCGCCAGATGACGTGGGGCCCCGCGCCCGGTTCGTCGTAAGTGGCGAAGCGGTAGCGCTCCCTGGCGGCGTCGAGCAGACCGCAATAGGCGGTCTCGGTGAAGTCTTCCCAGCCTTTTGATGCCTTCACGCGCACCGGCGTGTAGGGCTCGCCCGTATCCTTAAAGACGCGGCCATGCAGCGCAATGAAAGCATTCTTGTATTTCGGGTTGGCCACGCCCGCCATGCGGCGCTCGAACTCCGCCTCATGGGCAATCGGTGAAACCCGGCACAGGCGTTTGAAATCGTTGCGCGACGTCTTGCGAATCCCCCACTCCGCCCCGTTTGGCGTAAAGGTGTCGCCGCGTCCCAGCGCCGCGATAATGCGCTGCGCCAACCGAATGCCGGCCTGGTCGGCCAGCAGCATGATGTCGTGCGGCGTGGAGCCCTTGGGGACGTCGAACCATTCAATGTCGTAGATCGGTCCGGCATCGACCGTTTCGGTCATCAGGTGGGCGGTCGCGCCATAGCGGTCGACCCCGTCGAGAAAGGCAAAATGGTGTGGATCCCGGCCCGGATAGTCCGGCGCGGCGGGGTGAATGTTCAGCGCGCGTTCGCCCAGCGTCTCGATAACCCAGCCCGGGACGATGACATTCGTGCAAAAGGACAGCAGGAAGTCATCCGGCTTCACGTCGGCAATGGCCGCGTCGAACTCGGCCTTGTTGAACACGGCGACCGGCTCGAGATCCGGCAGATGCTCGGCGACGGCCTTCTTGATGGCGTCAACAACATGCTCGGCCGTCAGAAGGAAAATGCGGCTCATTTTGCGGCTCCGGGGAAGCTGGACCAGTCGGGTTCTCGCATGAGGAAATCAATAATGGACAGGCCGGGGACAAAGCTGGCGGGGTCCCCGTAAGGAACTGGCGAAAACGCCTGATAGCGCAATTCAAGGCCGGCATCGGCAAACATTTGGTCTTCCTGATAGCCGCCAGCCCCGCCGCCGGCGAGATAGACATCGCTGCCCGTCTTCCTGACCAGTTCGATCAGCAATTCGGTGCTGGCCTTTTCAGTGCCCAGTTCAGACTGAACGACGATCTCGGCAGACAGGCCCAGCGCATCGGAGATCGTGCGAATGGCGTGCATGTTGTAGCGAGCGATATTCTGCTCGGGATTCAGGATCAGGGGCTCGACCAGCGCAAACCCCTTCTCGAAATTGGCAGCCTTCGCGTAGGCCTGCTGCATGGAGCGCAGGGCCTTGAGTCGCCATTTCGGATCGTTGGAAATCCAGCTGTCATTGATTGGCGTGGGTTGGCTTTGCTTGGTCATGGGCGCCCCCCACCAGCGGCCTTCACCATTGATGTTCAGCTTGACCCGATTGGTCCAGGACCCCATCCCGCCCGACCCGGCGCGCGGATAGTCGACGTCGTCGAGAAAGACGAAAACATCGGCGCTGCGGATCTTGTCGAAATACCCGCTCCAGGGGAAAAAATTCGGCTGGTGTATGGCGCAAACGCGCATCGAGGCCCCCTTTTGGCGCATGACGGCCTGGGCTTCAGACTGTCTGTTGCCCCTGCATGATCCATTTTTTGTAGATTTCCAGCGCCTCGTTGACCTCGCCGAAATAGACTTCGCGCCCGCCCATCATGAAGAGCGCCTTGTTACAGAAGGTCCGTATCGTCTCGCTGCCATGGGAGGCCAGAACCAGGACGCTGGCCTTGGTCATCAGTTTTTCGATCCGGTCTGCCGCGCGCGAGGAAAAACGTGCATCGCCCGCGCCGATAATTTCATCGACCAGAAGCACGTCCGGCTCGATTGCGGTCGCGATCGCAAAGGACAGACGGACCATCATGCCGGTCGAATAAGTGCGCATCGGCATGTGGATATAATCGCCAAGATCACAAAACTCGATGATGTCGTCGCGCTTGTCCTCGACTTCTTCCTTGGTGAGCCCCAGCAGGAGACCGCAAGTCATGATATTGTCGTAGCCCGTATCATCTGCGTCCATGCCGACGCCCGTGGTCAGTAGTGTCGAGATGCGCCCGACCACCTCCACATGCCCCTGGCTCGGCAGATACACGCCTGCCAGTGTGCGCAGCAGGGTCGACTTGCCGGCACCGTTCGGGCCAACGAGGCCCAGCCGGTCGCCATCCTCCAGCTTGAAGGACAGGTTCTGGATCGCGCGAACGGACGGCTTCTTGCCCTCCCCGCGCGTCAGGATCTGCCCGAAGGAATTCATCACTTCGTTGCGGAAGCTCCGGTTCATGTCGATGACCGGATATTCAATACGCAGGTTTTCAACAATCACACGATCCATGGCGCTACACCCAATACGCGATGCGGCCACGCGAACGGCCCAGAATGAACAAGCTGAAAATCAATCCGATAACCGCGGCGCTGATCGTGACGATATAGGTCGTCATTTCAGGGACGTGACCAATCAGGGGGCCCCGGACCACCTCAACCATATGATAGAAGGGATTGAGGTTGGCCAGAATCAGATCCGCCAATCCTTGCTCCTCAGAAATCCCGTCTCCGTTGACGTCCTGCAGCAACTCCGTCCGATACCAGAAAATGGGTGTGACGAAGAAGGCGATCTGGAGGACAGAGGTCACGACCTGAATGAAATCGCGATAGCGCGAACATAAGACGGCGAGGACGATTCCAATCCACAGCAGGTTGGCGCTCAATATCACGAGGCCAACGGGCGCGAGCAGCAAGGCGAACGGGTTCTCCAACTCGTACTGCAGCGCAACGGCGGCCACGATGTAGACAATCAGGGCGTGGAAGAAAATCACGATATTCTTGGTAAGCGGGCGGACAATATGGAGCGTTACCGGCATCGTCATGGAGCGGATCATGTTCGCGCCGGCCATGAAGCTGTTGGAATGCTCGTTCATCGTCCCGGTAATGAAGACCCAGGTGACATACCCCGCTGCGAAATAGGGCAGATAGGTTGTGTAGGGGACCTGCCAGAGCAAGGCGTAGACGAAGCCGAGGGCGACCACCAGAATCGCGACGCTGAGGACGTTCCAGAATGGCCCGATCTTGGTGCGCCGGTAGCGGCTTCGGATATCCAGCAGGGCGAGTCGCCACCACAGCGTCCAGTTCGACAGCGAGGCCCACAAGTCATTCCACGCCCGGACAAAGGGGGCCGGTTGCTTCATGTTGGCGTCACGAACGAATGTGGGAGGCGCGTTTCCGGTTTGCGTCAGACTTTCGGATTGCGCGCCAGCAGTTCCGGCATCGTCCGTTTTGCCACCGAATGAAAACTCGTCACCATCACCAGCCACTGCCAATGCTCCGATACTGCTTCTGTCTCGAACCTGAACGGCGAAGACAGCGGGGCCTCCATTGCCAAATCAGCACGGTCACGGCAAGACATATATCTTCGCGCGACGACCCAAACCGCTCCTGAAACGGGTCAGGCGCGGCGGTTTGAGAGACCCTTTTGCGGCCCGGAATACTGGAATGCCATGACCCAATCCATCCCGGCCAAGGCCTGGTCTGCTGACAGGCGACCCTCCAACGCGGACACTTTCCTGTTCATCGTCCATTTCGACCCCGAGGGGCTGAGCACCATACAGGACAATATTTTGGCCTGGATTGGCGCCAGCGCGCTCGACTACGAGATTTTGAACATGTGGGATTATGGGCCCGCACCCCTCACCCTGCCGTCATCGGTCCGGCTTGACCATTATGCCGGGGTCATCATTCACCCGGCGGTGTGCTATTTCCCGCATAATCTGCACAGCCTCGATACGGCCATCACGCCGGACTTTGCCGGATATTCCGGCATCAAGATTCTGGCCAAGCAGGATGAGCACAACCAGTCGCACGCTTTTGCACGCTTCATCGCAGACAAGGCGTTCGACGTCCTCGTGACCTGCGTACCGGAGGATCAGCTGGAGAAGGTTTACCCCGCACCCAGCCTTGATGGCGTAGAGGTCGTCCAACAATTGACGGCCTATGTCTCGGACGCGATCCGGTCGATGCCCACCCGGCCATATGGCGCGCGTCCTGTGGATATCGGATATCGCGGTTCGACCCAGCCGCTGATCTGCGGGCGGCTCGGATACGAGAAAAAGCAGATCGGCGATGTGGTCGAGGGCCCGGCCCGGGCCGCCGGACTCGTCACCGATATTTCCTCCCGCTGGGAGGACCGGATTCACGGCGACAAGTGGGGCGAGTTCCTGGCGTCGTGCAAATCCGTGCTCGGGGTAGAAAGCGGCTCAAACCTGTTTGATTTTGACGGTGAGGTCAGCGCGCTGTGTACGGCCTTTACCTCCGACCACCCGGACCTGGTGCCGGATACGACCGAATTCTACCAGGCGGCTCATACCGAATTCCTGCATCGCTTTGAAGACAATGTGGATTATGGCCAGGTGTCGCCACGCCATTTCGAAGCCGCTGCAGCGGGCACCCTGCAAGTCCTCTATGAAGGGCGCTATTCGGATATTCTGCGGCCCGGCACCCATTATTTTCCTCTCAAGAGGGATTTGAGCAATTTGCCGGAGGCCTTCGCATTTGTCTCGGATGAAGACCGCTGGCGCGACATCACGCAGGCCGCCCGCCGTGATATCATCGACACGGACCAATTTACCTATGCCGGTTTCGCGCGCCGCTTCGATCGGGCCGTTGAGATTGTGATGCAAAGAAAACTGGAATCAGGCAAACATTCCCCACGACGTTCAGCGCCCCAGTCCACGCCCTTGGACAGACAAGCCACGCGGGAAAAAGCCGGTCATGATAGCCCACTTAGCTTTGTCCAAGGTGCGCGAAATTGGTTGCGCAGGCTTGTCGTCGGTGACAAGCAAAACTAAGCAGTTCCGGGAATATGATCTGATGGCGTGTTCGACCTTGTACGGGTTAGCGACACAAGACTGGAATGGAGAGACTTTTGCGTTCCGATAAAGACAAGACGTCACAGGCGGCACAGGGCGCAATCGACGAAGACATGCTCCTCCAGCATATCGCGGCCCTGAATGCGAAGCTGACGGTCGCGTTCGAAAAGAAAATCGAACCTCTTGGCAACCAGATCATTGCCTACAAGGAAGTCGTTGCGCCGCTCTCGCAGGACCTGAAGCGCAATCTGGCCCAGATGGAGCCGCTGTTTCAGCAGATTCAGTCCCTGCAGGCGACATTGACGTCATCCATCCAGTCTGCGGACAGTGACCGGCAAACAGTCGGAACCGACCTGGCGGCGCTGCGGTCCGAACTGACGACCACACTTGAAGCGATTTCCTCGCAGATGGCAGAGGTGAAGACCGCTGCAGAGACGCCCCCCGCAGACACATCAGGACCGATCGTCGAGCAGCTGCAGGCGATCATCGCCCGCCTCGACACGCTCGAATCCGGTATGGGTGCCGCGACTGAGGCGACGACCGCAGCCGTTTCGCAACTCAATCCCGCCGACAGTATCGAAGGGCTGAGGGCCCGTCTGGATGCCGTCGAGTACCAGCTGCAATCCGATATTTCGAGCGCGTTTTCGAACATGCTGGATACCAACCAGAAACTCCTGGCTGGTTTGGAGCAAAAGCTCGAAACACCTGACTCCGCTGACGATGAAGGCCAGTCCGGCGGTCTTGGTGGCGAGGTGGCGGAGCTTCGTGAACAATTGCATGCCAGCCTTGGGCGCATCGAGCTGATGCAGACCGAGTTCAATGGCTCCCAGGCCGCCGCATTCGACACCACGAAACAAGCCCTACAGTCCGATATTTCCCAAGCGTTTTCAGCCTGGCTGGAATCCAATCAGACCCTGCTCGACAAGGTGGATGCGCTGAGTGAGCGCCTTTCCGGAATGGACGAGCAGATCCAGGCGCGCGAAGTCGCCAACACGCCGGTCGAGCCTGTCTACCAACCCGTCAGTGACAATCTGCCGGATGTCATCCGTGACCGCGTCGACGAGGTCCACACCCGCCTGACCAATTCCGACTGGGCGCTACAGTCAATCGGCAAGAATATGACGACGCTGATGCATGAGATTTCAGCGATGCGCGACGACGTGCTGAGTTCCTCGATGGCCCGCCGCACCTACAATGCCGTTGAAGACATCCGGGCCCTCGTCGAAGACCTGCCGCGCCGCAGCGCGCCAACGTCCCAGGATGCAGAGCTTGCGGCTCGCCTGGAAGCGACGCTGG
>TARA_R110002073_G_scaffold224790_3_pt1 | contig 13023 bp, 12 predicted proteins | sample TARA_R110002073 | Tara Oceans TARA_R110002073 (sample SAMEA4397174) | marine metagenome | biome: Polar Biome; feature: [DCM] deep chlorophyll maximum layer (ENVO:01000326); material: water (ENVO:00002006), including particulate matter (ENVO:01000060) such as... | depth 40 m
TCGCCCGCCAGGAAACCCGGCAAAACCATCACAGGATGACCATCTCCTAAGGGCGCCATTTTTTTAAGCACGTGCCGCGTAACACCCAAAGACACAACCTCCAATGCCGCCCGATGTGCTTCGGTCAATGCCAGTAGCAAACTGGGGGGCGGCACATAGGGTTCCTGCTCCTGCATGGTAATAACCTGTGGCGAACTTTGGGGGTATGCACAGAGCGTAGCGAAGATTGACAGATGGAGATAGGCGTCCGCGAAAGCAATCACCAATTCCTACCGCATACTGAGACCCGGATCACACTATAGCGCCTGTCAACTGGCAGAGCACAACCAAGTGGGCAGTTCCGCAGTCGGTGTCCAGGCGCGCTACTTTACTGCGATGGATTCTTCTTATGAAGTACAGCAACACCCGGTTATAGGCGCGGGTGCTGGCACCGCAGGCAACTGCTATTCGTCGACCTGCCCGCGTGGAACACTTTACAAGCGTGAAAACTCCTTGTTCAACTCATACTGGCGAGAAGTCACGTACGACTCCATATTTTCAACTCGGTTCAAAGCGGCATCCAGTCGCTCTCGCGCTCGCTGAAGCCGAATAGAGCTGCTGTCGCTGTACCGAAACACCTTGCGTGGCCGGTAATCGTGGTGGCGCTCGTCATATTCCATTTCGACGTCCACTGACTCAAAATCCAAATCCTCCGAGGAAAGACCGTCACTATCGGCCCGCATCGGACGCCGCGCCATTAGAATCCACGCTGCGGCATACATCCAAAGCGCAAGCGTACCGGTAAACAGGAATCCTCCAACCCAAAGCAGGCGTACCACCCAGGGAGCAATATCCCAGTGGTCAGCTAGTCCGGCGGCGACACCGCCAATAACGCCTTCTTGAGTATTTCGGTAAAGGTTGAACCCCCAACCACTGCGTCTACGGGCTTGATAATGCCGGCTATTGCGGCGAAAACCGCTACGACGATGCACGCTTCGCTTACGATTTCTATCTGTCATTTCTGCTCCTTTCCTTGACCCTGCCCAGTGTGAGCGCCTCGTTCTGGACGACTGACCTGCTGCCGCCATTGAGCGTGGTCGTCATCCAGGATGGACTCCAGAGTCCCAATACGGTCGGTCAATTTGTCTACGGTTTCCAGCATATGCTCGATGGACTGACGGTCCTCTTGCTTAAGACTGCGCGAGGATCGACTAACACTGCGGTAGTGCATAGTGATCCACATCGGAGCCACGATAACGAGGAATAGGATGGTCGGTACAAACATGAATTTCCAAAATTCCATTGGCACTTTCCTTAAATAATCCGGTTTGGAATACGCCTGTCACCATTATGGGCGGCAGTATCGAAAATGGGCGACGCCTGACCATCTAGCCCTGATTCTTCTCGCCCATTTCAGCCTTCAAACGGTCAAGGTCACCACTGAGCTGCTCATCGTCCTGTAGCGCGCTGATTTTGTCAGCGAGATCTGGCGACACTTCACGACCGAGATCCATTGCCTCCAACTGGCTCTCCAGTGTGTCCATGCGCCGCTCAAAGCGGTCAAATCGGTGGAAAGCGTCGTCCAGCGCCTCGCGCTGAATCTGGCGTTTAACTTTAATGCGTGACTCAACAGTCTTACCACGCATAATCAACGCTTTTTGCTTGGCACGCGCATCGTCCAGTTTCTGCTGCAACAGAGCGACCTCTTTGTTGAGTTGTGCGATGTGTTCGTCGGTGGCTTGCAATTCAATTTCGACCACCGAAAGCTCCTCCTCCACCGCTCGCTTCTCCTGCAGCGCCGCACGCGCCAGGTCCTCTCGACCCTTAGTGATGGCCAGCCTTGCTTTCCCCTCCCAACTGATCGCCTCGCTGCGCACCTGACCCAGGCGTCTGGCGGCCTCTTTACGATCTGCCAACACACGGGCGGAAGAACTGCGCACTTCCACCAGTGTATCCTCCATCTCCTGAATAATAAGCCGCACCATCTTCTCAGGCTCCTCAGCCTGGTCCAGCATCGCATTGATATTGGAATTGATGATGTCAGTCATGCGTGAAAATATGCCCATGTGATTTCTCCTGTTTTTGTTTGGCTAACGGTGGCGATTAAGGTTTTTACCGCGGGGCGTTCCAATCCAACTCGTCAGTTCGAAAGCTGCCCCGATTTGGATATAAGTAAGAATGCCCGCGACTGGGCCTGCCGCAAATGCCATCGCCGCGCACGGCGCGAAGAGGGCTATGTACACTAACTGTCTGTCGCGCTGTTCCGTCATCGTGTCCTCATTCCCGCTCTGCGAACAACTGTGGTACCGAGCTGCCTCAGTGGCAGCTCCGGATCCGACAGTAACTACCTATCAGGAATCGTGCCATGTATGCTAAAACGCTGATTTAAATAAGGTTTATAGGCTATTTCTAATCCAGCGTTAAACAATTAAATCTAAAAAGAGTGTTTTTTTACCTTACTATAGGTATTTTTGACCTTATAGAGTGGTATATTTTACCGATGAGAAAACAAGAAAGTATCATCGGCAATTCTGCAGCACTTGCAGTGGCCCTGGAACAACTTTCCCACCTGGCGACGATCAACCGCCCTGTACTTCTGCTGGGCGAGCGCGGCACCGGCAAAGAACTGGCAGCTCAACGCCTGCATTTTCTGTCTCCTCGCTGGGAGGCGCCACTGATCAAAGTGAACTGTGCAGCGCTGGCGGACAGCCTGCTGGAGTCCGAATTGTTCGGGCATGAGCCCGGTGCATTTACCGGAGCCACCCGGACCCACAAGGGTCGTTTTGAGCGGGCGGATGGCGGCACGCTCTTCCTGGATGAGCTGGGAACAATGTCGATGCGTCTGCAAGAGAAGTTACTGCGGTTGGCAGAATACGGAGAATTTGAGCGTCTTGGTGGACAACAGACAATTGCAGTCGATGTGCGTGTGGTTGCCGCTACCAACACCGATCTGCACGCATTAGTCGCTGAAAATTGCTTTCGCGCCGATCTACTGGACCGACTGAGCTTTGATGTAGTCCACCTCCCGCCGCTAAGACACAGGGGCGAAGATATCGCCGATCTAGCGCAGCATTTTGCGATTCAGATGTGCGCCGAATTGGGCTGGGATTTGTTCGCAGGCTTTACCGACGATGCACTTGGGGTCCTATTACAACACGCCTGGCCAGGTAATATTAGGGAACTGAAAAACGCCGTGGAGCGCTCGCTGTTTCGATGGAACGACCCGGACCTCCCGGTAAACGCAATTATCATTAACCCCTTTCTCTCGCCTTTCCCGGAAGTTCCGCTCCCTATGAAAGCTGCAGAGAAAGAAAAAAACTTCGGCGATAGAAAAAATGAAACCCTAGACTTTCAATCCAGCGTAAAAAAACTTGAAAAGCAACTACTGAGCAAGGCATTGACAGAGAATGGATACAACCAACGCCGCACGGCAGCGGCGCTGGGACTGAGCTACAACCAGATGCGTGGCCTGGTCCGCAAATATGCGCTTTCCAGAGAAAAACCCCGCACCACTGGTTAACCTACCTGGCGCTCACGCTTGGGCACATAGTCAGTGAAATTAATAACCGGAGTATGATCAAAGTACTCCGTCATTAACGAGGGGGTTTCCCGGTATTTTGGGTCGTCCTTGATCTCTCGAATTTTTTCCACCGGCAGTGTAGAACGCGACAGAAGATACAGGTGATGATAAAAGTCGTAGTCTTCTTCTGATGGCTTGTTGAGTGTTCCCGCACTCTCTGCAGCAATGACATCCTCGCTATACTTATAGGTAGGGTAGCTAGTCATGTTCGGTAGCATAAATGTATTCATTTCGATCGGGAACTTGAGTAGGAACTCAAACGTTTCCTCAAGATCATCCAGTGTTTCGAAGTCAACGCGAGTAATTAAATCGTAAAATCCTGTAATACCAGAGCCAACTATTTCTTCTGCCGCTGCGATTACTCGATCCGACTTCGTCGGTCGATTGAAGTTCTCTTTAAGCACTCGCTCGCTACCCGATTGAACGCCCATAGTGATGGCAGTGCAGCCCGCATCCTTCAATTTATCCAGTAGTGCGCGGTCGTGCGTGGTCGGATAGGAGTAGCACCAGAACGGCAGGCCAATCTCGTCCCTGTAACGAGGTAAAAAGTCTTCTAGCCAGCGAGGGTGTACGGTAAATACATCGTCATAGAACATCACACGTTTAATGTGCAAATTCTTAACCGCCCAGCGCAGTTCATCCATAATCATGTCGATAGATTTTCTGCGTAAAGAGTCTTTGCGCCCAAACATATCCTGGTATTTACTCTCTATACAAAAATGGCAGGAAAACGGGCAGCCGCGCTGCGTCATTATTGAATAGGTTTTGGAATTGTTCTCAGGGTAGTAGTTTCGTTCAACCGAGTCGCCATTAACAAATACATAACCTTCTCTGGCCCAATCCGGTTGAGCAAGATCATCCAGCTTCATGAGCGGTCGATTCTCGTTCTTGACAACTTCCTCACCGCGCTTGCACCAGGTTCCCTGAATAGTGGAATAATCTGTTCCCGCATCCAGACACGCTGCCAACTCCACCATTACTTGCTCGCCCTCATTGATACAAAGGATGTCGCTGTACTCAATACATTTGTGCGGCTCGAGCGTTGGGCCAGGGCCACCCCATATAAAGGGACAGTCGAAATGCTCGCGCAGCCTGTTGCTCGTTTCGCCGCAGATTTTGATCAAGCCGGAAAATACCGTATAGCCGATGCAGTCTGGATTAAAGTCTTTGAGCTCTTCTATCAGGAGCTGCATTTCGCTATCGCAAATCGGCTTGTAGAGATCTACCGAATACTCCTTGCCGTTGGCTACAAATCCGGTGCCGGGGTAATCAAGCTCCAGGTGATCGCCGATCTCGTCGGTGGGAAGCGCGACTGTTTCCTTGAAATAAATCACTTTTACCTCGTGACCCGCCTCACGCAACTGACCTGCCAGCTGTGCCGGCGCCAGATTCAGACCGTTGAACAGTTTTACTATCGCTATTTTTGCCATGATCTCACTCTCGGTCGCGGGCATATCTTACCCGCATTTGTGTCAACAGACCCTCCTGAGTCTAATCATCCTAATATGAATTGTCTACCGACACTAAACTATTAATTTTATAGGGTTTTTTTTGTGAACCAGCGCTCATTCCTGGACATTTCGGGCCGTCCTATGCCCGTTTCCATGCGCCTAGATTGGAAGCTTTGCCAAGAGTCCCGTCGGCAAGCCGCTGAGCACCCGCATAATCAGACGGCAGAACCCGGGAATATAGCAATCCTTTCAACCTTTCAACCTTTCAAGATTGCACCGTGCAATGGGAGCCGCTATCTAATCGCTCCCGCTGATCAGGTAAAGCTGCATTTCCTCAGATCAATGAGCCTGGACCTTGCTTTTGCCACAACGGGAGCAGTAATAAACCGTCACCAGCTTGCCCAGCTTAACGTCAAACTTTTTTGCCTTGTCCACCTGCCATTTGTGATGCCCGCGGCGACACAGCGTATTGCCCTTGTGCTTTTCTTTGAGGGACGGCTTATGAAAGGGTATGACTTCCGCCATGATGAACCAGCCGCTCCTAGAGAAGCGTACGGTGCAGTGCAGTGTTCCATGAGGCCATGCGCTTGCGTCTCGCGCTGGGACGCATGGCCACCGAAAATTCACGCTCTGCACGCCAGATATTCTTCACTGCCGCCGGGCTTTGCCACAACCCGACACCCAGCCCTGCCAGGTAGCAGGCGCCTGCAACGGTCGTCTCAATAACTTGCGGCCGGATCAATCGACGTCCCAGTACATCTGCCTGAATCTGCATCAACAAATTGTTCGCGGCCGCGCCACCGTCAACTCGCAGTGGCTTCATACGTTTTCCGAGGTCACTTTCCATAGCACGCAGAATGTCAGCATTTTGTAGTGCCATCGCTTCAAGTGTAGCCCTTGCGATATGGCCTCGCTCGGTACCTCGCGTGAGTCCCGTGAAAGTCCCGCGTGCATCTGGAGCCCAATGGGGAGCACCGAGGCCAGTCAGGGCCGGGACAAACTCCACGCCGCCGTGATCGGGAACCTGCAGAGCCAGTTCTTCAATTTCTGGCGCGGTCTTGATCATCTTGAGCCCGTCGCGCAACCACTGCACTGCCGCGCCGCAAACAAAAGCACCGCCTTCCAGCGCATAGACAGGCTTACTATTCTCGCCCAACTGCCAGGCAACGGTAGTCAACAGCCCCGCATTTGAATGCAGCAACTCTGACCCTGTGTTCATCAAAATAAAAGAGCCCGTGCCGAAGGTGCACTTGGCATCGCCGACACCAAAGCAGGCCTGGCCAAACAGGGCCGACTGCTGATCACCGGCCACACCGGAAATAGGAATGCCATCGGGCAAACCAGGAACGCCTCGGGTGTGTCCAAGAATGGCGCTGGACGGAACAATGGACGGAAGGATGTCGCGCGGCACCTCGAACAGATCGAGCAAGTACTGATCCCAGCGACCCGTTTTCAGGTTCATAAGGGATGTGCGGGAGGCATTAGACACATCAGTGACATGCGCCTCACCCGCTGTGAGCTGCCAGATAAGAAAACTGTCTATGGTACCCGCTGCAACGCGCTGGCTCTTTAGCGCCCGCGCTATACCCGGCGTGTTTTTGAGCAGCCAACGGTATTTACTTGCCGAAAAATATGGGTCCAATACCAGGCCTGATCTACGCCTGACACGCTTTTCATGTCCCGCAGAGCGCAAAGACTCACAGAACTCCGTAGTACGACGACACTGCCAGACGATAGCGTTGTTAAACGCCTCACCGCTGCGGGTATCCCACAGCACAGAGGTCTCACGCTGATTGGTAATACCGATACAGGCAATGTCCTGTGCCCGGCAAATTTTCTTACGCAGAATGGCACGAATGCCTTTGCACACTGATGCCCAGATATCTGCCGGGCGCTGCTCCACCCAGCCAGGCCGCGGGTAGATTTGTGGAAATTCGTAATTGACGCTCGTCCGCAACTTGCCCCGGGCATCCATCAGGGCGACGGTACTACCCGTCGTACCCTGATCGATGGCGAGTACGAACTGGCCCATGCTTACGTGCCGTAGCCTTCTACTGCCTTAATCTCAAGGAAATCAGTAAAACCGTGGCTGCCCCACTCGCGGCCATTGCCCGATTGCTTAAATCCGCCGAACGGCACATCGAAGCCACCAGCGGCACCATTAATATGGACGTTTCCGGCCCGAATCTTGGAGGCCACCTCACGGGCGTGGTCGATATTGCCACTTTGAACATAGCCCGCCAGTCCGTAGGGCGTGTCATTGGCGATGCGAATCGCCTCTTCTTCGGTGTCGTAGGGAATCATAGTGAGCACCGGGCCAAAAATTTCTTCCCGCGCGATCGTCATGTCATTGTTCGCCTCGGAAAAAATAGTGGGCCGAATAAAATATCCTTTCTCCAGATCTGCAGGGCGGCCCGGGCCACCGGTGACAACCTTAGCTCCTTCAGCTATGCCTTTTTCAATAAGCCCCTGAATCTTGTTGAACTGCACCTCGGAGACCACCGGGCCCATCGTCGTATCCTTGGATGCAGGATCACCCACCACCACTGACTCAGATACTTTCGCAGCGATTGCTTCGGCCTCAGCCAGTTTCGCCTTGGGCACCAACATGCGCGACGGCGCATTACAAGATTGCCCGGTGTTAGTGTACATATGCATGACTCCCCCGGTAACAGCAGCCTCCAGATCAGCATCATCGAGCACGATATTAGGTGATTTTCCGCCCAGTTCCTGAGTCACGCGCTTAACTGTGGGCGCGGCATTTTGCGCCACCAGAGAGCCTGCGCGAGTAGAGCCGGTGAAAGACATCATGTTAACGTCCGGGTGCTTGGAAAGCGCGGTGCCGACCACAGGTCCATCACCGTTGACCATATTGAACACGCCCGCAGGAACACCCGCTTCATGCATTACCTGTGCATACAAATACGCAGACAAAGGCGCCACCTCACTCGGCTTGAGCACCATGGTGCAGCCTACGGCCAACGCTGGAGCGACCTTGCAGGAAATTTGGTTCACCGGCCAGTTCCAGGGCGTAATCAGACCGCATACGCCGATGGGCTCCTTGAAAATACGGTGCTCACCCAGATCCTCCTCAAAATCGAAAGTCTTGAGCACCTTGAGTGCCTCTTCCAGGTGCCCTTTACCACAATAAGCCTGCGGCCCCGTTGCCAGTCCCAGTGGTGCGCCCATTTCCTCGCGAATCGCATCGGCGATATCGACGTAGTACTTTTGATAAGTGGCTATGCAGGACTCCAGCAATTCAATGCGTTCCTGGCGAGTAGTGCGACTGAAGGATTCAAATGCGCCTTTGGCTGCAGCGACCGCCTTATCAACATCGGCCTCTGAACCCATGGATATCAGAGCACACGCTTGCTCTGTAGCCGGGTTGATTACCTCAAGCTCATTCGCAGTTACGGGGTCAACCCATTCGCCATTAATGTAAAACTGTTTGTATTCGCGCATCACTGAACTCCAGTTTGTCTGAGAAAAAAGGAAATTAAGTTTAGCACTCTCAGCGGCGCTGCACAGTACCCCTTGGCGACCGCAAGATGAATTCGCAATTTCAGTCACAGTGGCGTTGTTTCCGACCCGTTTATCGCGCAGAATTGGCGCCCCTTGCACATTAGAGCTTTCTAACCATGGATAACGAAGAACTGACCCTATTCCGCGATATGGCGCACCGCGCCCTTGAGAAGGAGATATCGCCCCATATCGAAGAGTGGGAGGCGCAACACATGGTTCCCCGAGAACTGTGGCACACGCTGGGCCAGGCTGGACTGCTGTGTCCAGACATACCGGAGCAATATGGTGCGGCTGGCGCTTCGCCGCTGGTGACCTTCGCCATTATTGAAGAACTATCCCGCATGGGGTTCGGCGGCATCGCCTCCGGCTACGGCATCCACTCCAATATCGTTGCGCCTTACATCGATCACTTTGGCACTGAGGAACAAAAAGATCACTGGCTCCCGAAAATGGTCAGTGGCGAAGCCCTTGGCGCCCTGGCAATGACGGAACCGGGTGCAGGCTCGGACGTGCAAAGCATTCGCACCAATGCGGTAAAAGATGGCGACGAGTGGATTCTCAACGGCTCCAAGATTTTTATCACCAATGGCATGTTGGCTGACCTGGTTATCGTCGCGGCGATCACCGACCCTGGCAAAGGCGCTAAGGGCACTTCGCTATTTTTAGTTGATGCAACACTGCCGGGTTTTGCCCGGGGTAAGAAAATCGAAAAAATGGGTCAGCACACCTCTGATACCGCCGAGCTGTTCTTTCAAGATGTGCGGTTACCGGCCAACGCACTACTGGGCGACCTGAACAAGGGCTTCATCATTATGATGACTGAGCTGCCTCGAGAACGTTTGGGTATCGCATCGCAAGCCATCGCCTCTGCTGAGGGCGCCTTGGACATCACAGTTGACTATGTTTTGGAACGCAAAGCCTTTGGCCAAACAATAGCAAGTTTCCAGAATACTCGCTTCACGCTCGCCGAAGTAAAAACCGAAATTGCCATCAATCGCGCCTTTTACGAAAAATGCGCGGATGCCTACGGCACTGGAAGCCTCTCTTCGGAAGAAGCAGCCATGCTGAAATACGCCAGCACTGAAATGCAGTGCAAAACCATCGACCAATGTCTGCAACTCTTTGGCGGTTATGGCTACACCACGGAATACGAAATTTCTCGGTTCTACACGGATGCTCGGATTCAGCGCATCTATGGCGGCACCTCTGAAATCATGCGCGAAATGGTGGCGCGATCTATGCTGGGGCGTTAACTCGCGTCGTCCTAAACCAAACCCATCATTTCCACAACGCCATGGCTGTGACCGGCGGTGTAGCCACCGTCAACCACCAGCGCATGGCCAGTCACATAGGCAGAATCCTCTGAGGCGAGAAAGTACGCGGCTCCGGCGATCTCATCGGGCTTGCCGAGTCGCCCCATTTTCACCTCCCGCTGAATGTCCGCCTTGAACTCAGGCATCGGATCGAGCAGCTCTTGCAACATGGGTGTTTCGATAAAGCCTGGACAAATCGCATTGCAGCGAATCCCCATCCGACCGTAATCGATGGCCACGTTTTTGCTGAGCAGAATCACCCCACCCTTGGACGCGTTGTAAGCGCTGCCACCCTCGGTACCATTAATACCCTCTACACTGGCAATAGTGATAATGCTGCCACTGCGTTGAGCGGTCATGGTCTCCAGCACTGACTTAATGGATAAAAAAGTGCCCTTGAGGTTGATATCCACAACCCGGTCCCACGCCTCTTCCTCCAGCATTCCTACCGGCCCACCCGCTCCGACTCCAGCTGCAGTAAGCAGAATATCGATGCGGCCAAATTCTTGCGTCACTTCCTGAGCCAATGCCTTTTGCGCAGCACCGTCAGTGACATCAAGTTTATGCAGACGACTTTTGGGTGACAGCGCCTCAACAGCTTGCCATCCCTCGGTGGATTGCCGATCGACACCAACGATCGTCGCACCCTCGGCCGCGTAACGACGCGCACACGCCAGGCCAATTCCAGATGCTGCCCCCGTTATAATAGCCACTTTGCTTTCAAGACTGGACATACTGCTTTCCTCTCATAAATGTTGGATTGATTGTTCGATTAGTTACCCAATTGATAATCATCGCTATTCACTTCCTTGGTCCAGCGCCACATATCCAGAATCTTCCAGGGCCAGAGCAGGGTAACTTTGCCCTCTGCATTCTGGTAGAAACTGTGCTTGATCGAGTCGTGCTCCCAGATCAACTTCGCGTGTAACTCTCGAAAACGCTGCTGGTAGTCTGCGTGCACGTCATGCTTGCACTCTATACTGTCCTGGCCCGACTGCATCAACGCCTTCAGACACTCCATGATGTAGCGGATCTGGCACTCGCCATTGAAAATAAGGCTGCCGCCAAAGGCGAGGTTAGTGCCTGGCCCGTACATACAATAGAAGTTTGGGAAATTCGGGATAGTGATGCCAAGATAGGCCGAGGGTTCGATTCCCCATTGCTTTGACAGCAGCTGCCCTCCCCGGCCCTTAATTTCCATCGGCCACAGGAAGCGATCGGTTTCAAATCCGGTGGCATAGACAATTATGTCAGCCGGGTAAAATGTTCCGTCACTGGCGGTAACGCCAGAGTCACTTACGCTTACCACACCCTGCGTTTGAAGATCGACATTCTCCTGCTTTAGAGCCCCCAGCCAACTACCGTTGTCCTGCAGAGTACGCTTTCCCATGGGAGCATAATCGGGAATCACTTTTTTTAGTAGTTCCTCATTATCACCTACCTGACTTTTTATATAGTCGGAAAACATGGTGTATACAAACTCGTTCATTTCGTTGATGGATCGCTCCTGGTGCGGCCACTCGGAGTCAACGAATACAGTATCGTGTGCCCCGTCGCACGCCGGCCAAAAAATGAGGAAACGAAACCACCGCGTGTAAAATGGCAGGTTCTGCAGACACCATTTTTTTCCTGCAGGCACATCCTCGTGATAGATCGGATTCTCGAACATCCACGGTGCTGAACGTTGGAAGACCGTAAGGTGCTCGACCTGCCCGGCGATGGAGGGTACCAACTGAAATGCACTCGCTCCGGAACCCACCACGACCACCCGCTTACCGGAGCAATCGATACTCTCGTCCCAGGCAGCCGAGTGGCACCACTTTCCCTTGAACGATTCGATCCCGGGAATATCGGGAAGTATTGGTCGATTAAGCTGCCCCACGGCGCTGATGACAGAATTAACCTCGTATTGCTCGGTTACGCCATCTTTGTCGACAGTATCTATCATCCACAAGCTTGTCTCTTCGTCGAACACAGCACCGGTCACTTCGGTCTGAAACCGAAAGTGCTGCTGCAACTGATGCGTGTACACCACGCCCTGAAAATACTCGTGCAACTCTTTCTGTTGCGAAAAATATTGACTCCAATGATGCGCAGGCTGAAAAGAATAGGAGTACAGGTGGTTACCTACGTCGACGCGCGCACCGGGGTAACGGTTCTCGTACCAGGTGCCCCCCACAGAGGCATTTTTTTCAATCACTACGAACGGAATCCGCGCCTCCTGTAAACGGTAGGCCGCCAGCACACCGGACATGCCGCCACCAATTACCAGGACTTTGTGTTGTGCGCGTTTATCCACCGACACTTCATCGCCCCAGGCATCACTGCGCTGGTCGGTGCCGTCCAGCTCCATCTCTTCCAACATCATGGGCACGTAATCTTCGGGCACCTCGCCTGCCACAATGAAATTCATCATGCGATGAATCGTCTCGTTCGAAGGCGGTGACGGCAGCTGACAATCACCATCGCGAAAGGTTTTTATCACTTCCAGGGCCTGGGCCCGCACGACAGCCTTATTCTCTTCAGACATATAGCCCTGGTACTCGTTGATGAAGACGCCGGTGGGCCTTATCACACCATCGAGTAGGCCCGTATCCCCACTCATGTGAATCATGCTCATCATTAGCGTGGGGATACTGGCATCCTCCAACGCTCTTGCTATCAGAGCATCATCATCGGGAATAGAAAAACTGGGCTGGGCAGAACCTGGCATAGTGATAACTCCGAAATTGTTAGCGGTAGCGGCGTACTTACAGGTTCACCGGTGGCGCGAATGTGGGATTGCGTCCCTGACGAATATCATCAAGGCGCGTATGGGCAGTGTCACGCCAGGCGTCTTCTGACAGAATATAAAAGCGCTCTTCAACGATTGCATCGAACACGCGCTGCGCCATGACATCTGGCCCGATGCCGGCAGCAACACTGTCGGTGAGAGCCTGACTGACAAGCGCGCGGGCATCCGACTCGACGATATCACCTTCTGCACTATAGGCACCGGGACGGTTGCGTTCCGACGCCGCAATACCGGTGTTAATCGCCTCCGGGCACAATACAGACACCTTTACATTGGGTACGTGAAAAGCAAGCTCATGATAGAGCGACTCGCTCATGCCCAGCACCGCGTGTTTGGTCATGTGGTAGATGCCGGAATACGGCATCGCAGTTAACGCAGCCATAG